>CZKU01000085.1_pt1 | contig 15317 bp, 21 predicted proteins | sample 1122471 | NCBI WGS metagenome assembly CZKU01 (sample SAMEA3539301, study PRJEB10725) | soil metagenome | biome: tundra; feature: field; material: soil | place: USA | collected 2010-05 | depth 0.15 m | reverse complement strand
CCGCGATCCCCCCGGCCTCGCAGCCCCCCCCGCTGGCTCCAGCCGCCGAGCCCGCACCTATGGCGCAAGCCTCGGGCATTTTGCCACCGCCCGTGGCGCCGGCCGCACCTCCACCCGATTTTGGAAACGGGGGAACGACCTCTTTCGGTGACGCGTTCAGCGCTGTTGCCACCGACACCAACCTATTGCTCAAGATGTACGGCGATACGGGCTTTGCGGTGCGAGACAATGCCTACTGGCCCTGGGCAACGACGACGACATCGAACCCGGGCGCGTACTCGCCCGGCGTGTGGAACTCATTTTTTACGCCCCGCATCGATCTCTTCGGTTCGGCCGACGTGAACAAGCTCAGCTTTTTGACCGAAGTCATGTTCGAAGGAAACCACAACGAGCTTTCCGTCGACCTCGAGCGGGTGCAATTGACCTATCTGGTCTCAAACTGGCTTCGTCTCCGAGCGGGTCGAACGCATCTCGCTTGGGGCTACTACAACGACACGTACCACCACGGGAATCTATTCGAGCTCACAACGTCCCGCCCGTACAGCGTCCAGTTCGAAGACTCGGGCGGCATCATCTTGGCTCACAATGTCGGCGTCGGAGCCGACGGCACGCTCGGGGACGGTTTGGCCTCCTTTCGCTACGACGTCGAGGTGGGCAACGGTCACGGCGCCGACGTCACGGCCGTGTCCCTGCAGTATGCGGAAAAGAATCAAAAATCCGTCAATGTTCGCTTCCGCTGGATGCCAGTCGACGGGCTAATCATCGGCATCAACGGGATGCGTGACGTGATTCCGACGCTGCTCTCGACGGCGATGGGCGTGCCCAGCCGCCCCGATACGGAGGAGCTCGTGGCAGGGGCGCATGTCGTCTATACGGAACATAGCTTCATCGTCGACTTCGAAGGTTTCGCAATGCGGCACAATCCGAGCGGCGCCCCCTCGGATGACATTTTCGGCGGATTCGCCGAGGTCGGCTACACGATCGGTGCCTTCACTCCGTACCTTCGTCCGGAATACATCCGGTTCCCCGCGAGTCCAGACGTCATCTATCAATATTCGGCTGACGATGCTCAGGGCATCGCCTCCGGCGGGCCATCTCCGTACACGGCGACGCGCGACTTCGCCGATCTCCGCCTCGGCCTCAAATGGGCGCCCGTTCCCCAACTTGCCTTCAAGCTGGAAGTCGAGCGTCTGTCCCACGACAGCCACGCGCAGGACATTGCTACCGCCAAAGCGGCCTTTGGGTTCTGATGGGAAAGCTCGTTCGCACCATCGGTCTTTGCTCTTTTGCGATGTTGGGCTGGGCAGTCGCGTCGGCGACCGCGGTCGCGGACGACGGCTTCGTCGTCCTCGTCAACGAGCACAACACGACCTCGTCCATGTCGCGCGCCGAGCTCAAGCGGGCGGCGACCGGAACGACGAAGCAGTGGGACAGCGGCGCCGTCGTACAACTCGGAATCAACCCCGGCGACGCGCCCGAAACGCAGTATTTGGCGTCCCTCTTCGAGACGACGCCGCGTGAGCTCCTCTCTCGCATCGAGGAGCAGGTCTTCAAGGGCGAGATGCGGCGGCCTGCGGTACTCCACTCATCGGGTGACTGCATCGCGTTCGCCCGCGCCGTCGCCGGCGCGATATGCGTCGCGTCGGCTCAGTCACACGTGCCTCCTGAAGCGCACGTCGTGACGATCCATTGATCCGGGTGCGCGCGTCCGTCTCCCCGCACCCCTTCCGGCTCGACGCCATCCGAGGCAATCAACGTCTCCAAATACGCCATGAACGTCTCAGCCTCTCGCTCCGAGAGGGGCGCACCGAGAGGCATCCGCCGGGCGCCGGCGTTGGGACGCAAGCGGTAGGCGATCTCGGAGAGCAGAGAGCCGTGCGACGAGCCCGTCGGTGCACGGCTCAGGCGAAGCGCGGCGTGTTCGCCGAAAGGGATCGACGGCCCTGGTCCGTTCTGGTGACAGCCTCGCAAACCATTAAAAGCTCTGTGACCGGACGTTCGCGCGCGATGACGGCGTTCCGACGAAGCGACGTGTACGGAGCGGCGCGGACTCGAACCCCATCGGAGGCAGGTGGCGGCGCCATGCGCAGTCGCGCCAAGCTGCGGCGCTGAAGCTCTCGGCAATCGCCGTGACTCGCCTCCTCGAAGCGGCGCGCTCCCCGTAGGCGCCAGGCCACGACGGATATGCGTCCCATATCGGCCTCAAGGGGACGCCGTGGCAAGCCGAGCAGGAAGCCGGATTGTCCTGCCCTGCGGGCTCCGGCTCCGGAAGAGGAGTACGTGGTGCGAGCGGTATCTCGCCGGCAGGCGCACGAGCAAGGCCGCAAGGGAACCAATATGTTCGTTCGCGATGAGTGACTGTAACGTCCGAAACGTCGGTTCGTGTGCGGTGGAGGGAGAGGGGCAGCCGTACGACGAGGCCGCCAGGGCCGCTACTGAGGGCGCGCCCGAATTCGCGCCAACGGTTCCCCCGAACCCCGCACGCTTCGACGCGCCGGCCATTCGCCGTCGCCAGCGCACGCTTTCGTCGGCCACGAGCGCTCTTCTCGCTCATTCCCCTCTCGAGCTCGCACGTCGATCGATCGCCGGAATCATGGACTTCTTTCGGGCCTGGTCGCAACTCGAATCCGCTCGTCGATCGTACGCACAACAGCCCCCATTCTCCGGCGTCGTCGCTGGCGCGAAGGCGTGTGCGCAAATCCGATTGCGGCCAGTTTCGAACCGCGAAGCGGTCCCATCACACGTTTTCGAGAGCGCGCGTCAGCGTGCGTCGCGTATTCTAAGTAGTAATGCGCATCGGTCTAGGGCTCCGGCTCTTTGCCTGGTTTTTGGTCGTGTCGCTGGCGAGTGCCGGACTCATCGTCGTTCTCGGCGATCGCACCGTGCGGGCGCAAGCGAGCGCCCAGGTGGGCGATCGGCTCACCTACGAGGTCACGATGCTCGGTCAAATGACGGCGAGTGCGCTGTTCGGACCGATCGATCCGAGCGATACGGCCCTCGGCGCTTCGGTCAAATCGCTGGCCGACGCCGTGCACACCAACCTTTCGCTTCTGACAGCAGACGGGACGGTCGTCGCCGACTCCGACCTCTCCGACCTGACCGGCCTACCCAAACAATTCGAACGGCCAGAGATCAAAGGAGCGCTCGCTTCGGGAACCGGCCAGGCCGTCCAGAACGATGGCCGCGGGATGCGTATGTACGTCGCGCAGACGATCGTGCGCGACGGGATCGTGCTCGGCATCGCCCGTGCGTCCGTGCCCCTATCCGATGTCGACTCCATCGCAGCGAGTGTCCGCGGTCAGATGATGCTCGGGTCCGCTCTCGGAGGTGCGGCTGCCGTGTTCCTTGCGGCTCTCGTGTCGCTCAGTATCCTGCGGCCGATCCGGCAACTCGCTGACGGCGCGAAGCGCGTCGGCGAGGGCCATCTCGACCACCGCGTAGTTCTCTCTCGAAACGACCAGCTTGGAGACCTTGCTCTCACGTTGAACGAGATGGCGGGGCGACTGCAGACGATGGTATCTCGCCTCGATCGGCGCAATCGTGACATGCGCATCGTGCTCGACACCGTTGCGCAGGGGCTCGTCACGGTGGCAAAGGATGGATCGCTCGGCGACGAGCGGTCGAAGGCGATCGATACATGGTTTGGGTCGCCCAAGGCGGGCGTGAAGATCTGGGATGTCTTTCGCGACGCTCATCCCAACGTGAGGATATCGCTGGAGATCGGTATCGGGCAGGTCTTCGAGAACACACTACCCCTCGCGCTCACGCTCTCTCAGCTTCCGCGTCGAATCGAAGACGGTCGCGTCGTGTACGAGCTGGCGTACGAGGCGGTCGATGCGGCCGCAGGCACCGCGCCGACAAGCATCTTGGTGATCGTCTCGGACATCACCGCGCGGGTGCATGCCGAAAGGTCGGAGGCGGAGCAACGCGAACAGATGAGCATCTTCGCCGCCGTCGCCAAAGATCGGTCCGGGCTAATCGACTTCCTCCGCGAGACGGGCAAGCTCATCGCGTTCGTTGGCGAGCATTTCGCGTCTGACGTTCGCCGCGTCGAAGTCCTTCGAGCGCTGCACACGATCAAGGGCAACTCGAGCCTTCTCGGAATGACGAGCGTCTCGTGGCTTTGCCATTCGATCGAAACACGTCTCGCAGAAGACGGAGGGACTGGTTCGATGAGGCGCGCCGACTCCGAAGCGCTGGAGAGTGCATGGGTGGCCCTCACGCGGCGAGCCGAGGAGCTCCTCGGCAACGTCTCGTCGGCCACCATCGATGTCACCGCGGTCGACGTGGCCGAGCTCGTGTCGGCGATCCAGCGCGACGAATCACGCGAGGGGCTGATGCGAACGCTCGCGCGCTGGTCGATGGAGCCCGTTGCGAAGCGGTTCACTCGGCTGGCCGAACAGGGGCGGCAGCTCGCCGCGCGCATCGGAAAGCCCGGCATCACGGTCGAGACGAGGGCGGAAGGAGTTCGTCTGCCTAGCGATCGCTTTGCGGTGTTCTGGACGGCGCTGTCGCATGTTCTTCGGAACGCGCTCGACCACGGGATTGAGTCGCCATCCCAACGCATCGCGGCGGGCAAGCCCGAGTTCGGGCACCTCGTCTTGGCGGCGTCCGATAGCAACGGTCAGGTCGTCATCGAGGTCACCGACGACGGGCGCGGCATCGACTGGCCGAGGCTTCGAGAGATGGCGGTCGGACTCGGCCTTGCAAGTTCGAGCGAGCGCGATCTCACCGATGCGCTCTTCGCCGACGGGGTCAGTACGCGCGACGAGGTATCCGAACTTTCGGGCCGCGGCGTGGGATTGGGAGCGGTCCGTGCTGCTTGTCAGCAGCTCGACGGACACATTGTCGTCGAGAGCGCGATCGGCATGGGCACCACCATGCGCTTCGTATTCCCGGCTCCCGGCGCTCCACCCCCTGCACCCACCCGGAAGGTCACGGTCTCGGTCGCGCCTCGCGCGAACGTCTGAATGCGAACGCGCACGGGTGTAGTGACCCGGTCCCGTCGTGCGTCGCCGAGGCAGCCACGCGGCACGACTGAATCTTCTTGAGGGACCAGCAAATGCGCACTCTCGTCGAACAATCTCGCTATTGCGTCGAAATTCAGGAATACCTCGTTGCCGGGTCGCTCGAACTGTTTCAGCGGTACGGGCTCGCCGTAGGGCACGCCGACGGGGCGCCTGGCGTGAACGTCGTCGTACCCTCCGTCATGGCCGTCATCGGCTATGCCGCAACGACGGTTCGGGGATCGCTGCTCCTTCTCACGTCGCGTCCGGTGGCCGCCGCCCTGCGGCCCCCCGAGCTTCGAGACGAGCCGCCCACCGAGGCGCTCTGCTGCGCGACGTGCTCGGCGAGTTTTGCAACATGCTCATCGGCCGCATGAAGAGCCGTCTGGTCACGCGCGGCGTCGCCCCCTTGTTATCCACTCCGACGACGATCTTCGGCGACGATCTCCAGCTGCCGGTCTCGAAGAGCGGCATGTCGGCGTGGCAGCATTTCTCTAGTTCTGCGGGCGATATTCACGTGCGACTAGACGCGACGTTCTAGGTCGATTTCACGCTCACCGCGGAAGACGGAAGCGCCACGCCTCTCGTCGAAGGCGATACCATCCTATTCTGAGGATCAGCATATGTCCGCAACCGTCATGATCATCGATGACTCCCAGATGGTAAGAAAGCAAGTCGCACACGCTCTTACCGCGGCAGGTTTCGCGGTGAGCGAAGCGTTGGACGGAGCCGATGCATTGAGGCAGCTGGCGAGTACGGCGCCGTCGCCGTCGCTCATCGTTCTCGACGTGAACATGCCGAACATGGGCGGCATCGAAGTTTTGCAAAGCTTGCGCGGTCGCGGGCCAGCGTTCGTGACACCGCCCCTGGTGATGCTCACAACGGAGGGAGAGCCGAGGCTCGTGCAAGAGGCGAAGGCCCTTGGTGCGAAGGGCTGGATCGTCAAGCCACTTCGAGCGTTCATTCGGGGACGGCCCGTAGAGCCGGCGAGGCCGATCCAGGTGCGCGAGCCGCCCGCGAACCGAGACCTCGACTTAGCGTGTAAGCGGTCCAAAGCCGTCCGAGAGGGCCAGGAGTCCACGGAACGCGTCTTAGGCGCTTCCTGACCCATCGCATGCCGTGGATTGCTCTCGGATCACGGCGCTCACGCGGCCTCGACGTTGGCGGCGTAGCGTAGCGACGGTCGTTGCCAGAACCCGATCGACACCGCGACGGTTTCATCGGGGACGCGTTCGGTGCGGCGTACCATCGGCTCGATGCGCGCGGCCCCATCGACCGCGGCGTGGCCAAGACCCGCGGCGATCCGCTCCAGGGTCGTGCGAGACGGCGGCTGGCGATGGGCCGCCTCCAGATGCTCCTTGTGCGCACGCATGTCGTGCTGGGCGTAACCGTGCGCCACGCTGTAGGCGAGCGCTGGCGTCGCGCCCTCGACCAGACCGGCGGCCAGCTCCAACGCGATCACGAGCGGACCGTTGCGCACGCCGACCTGGCGATAGCTTGGGCGCGCCACCGGCAGCGGCCCGCACAGCGAGTGGTAGGTCGCCGACCCGGGCTCGTGCAGCTGGTAGGCGACTCCGGACACAAGAATCTCGTCGCGGAAGCTGTCGGCCATCGTCTGCAGGTCCTCACGCAGCAACTCGCGCAACGCCTCGTCGCAGATCGCGTGCGCCTGCTCCTCGCGCTCGCCGAAGTTCGCCTCCGGAAGCGATGCGCGGAGTGCTCCACCTACCCGAGGTCGGGTTGTAGATCTCCGCGCTGTTCAAGAGCCCTGACGCACTCGAGCCGCCGGCTACGAGCACACGGCCATCCGACAGGCACGTCGTCGAGAAGTCTTCGCGGGCAGCCGCGAGGCTCCCCGTCGCCGACCAAGTGCTGGCGGAAGGATCAAAGAGCTCCGCGCTCGCCACGTCGCCCAAGCCGGCGTTCCCCCCACGACCAGGACCTTGCCGTTGGCGAGCGTGCATGCGCCGCCCGCGCCGTGCCCATCGGCCCCACGGTCGTCAGGTGCCCGTGGCGGGGCTGTAAGGTTTGACGTTGACGTCGGTCATCGACATCTTGGGTTCTCGATCATGCGGAATCGATGACAAGGTCGCGTGTAAGCGGTCCAAAGCCGTCTGAGAGGGCCAGGAGTCCACGGAACGCGTCTTAGAGCTGAGCGTCCCGATCTCGTCGGCCGCGCGTCGCGCGCCTCCCCGCGAACGCGCTGGCGTTGTCGTCGTCGTCGGACGCGACGGCTTCGCGCTCGGCGTCGCGGCCGTCGCGAACGCCCGGTCCAAGGCCGCCCGTGCGGCGACGCGGGTCGCCGAGATGTACTCCTCGACGAGTGATAGGCTGAGGCACAGGTGGCGCAGAGGTCCGCCGCATGATCCGCCCGATTTCCCGCGCCTTGCTCTATGCTAACTCCGCGCCCGGGCGCACATGAAATCGTATGGTTCGTGCGACTGGGAGGGCTCATGGTCTTTCGTCAGAAGAGGGTTCGCGCGTTCGCTACCGGGTATGTACTCGGTCTGGTCGCCGTCACGGGCTGCAGCGGGACAACCGCGTCGCAAACCCACCTCGGTGAGCCACGCGCCTCCGGCACCGGCCGCCCCCGATGCCGCGTCGACCCTCGCAGACGGGGGTGTATCCCCGGCCGCCATCGACGTGACCGGGTGTCACGTCGTGCGCACCTGGCCCGGCATGAACGAGACGGTCGAATCGAAAGACGACACCTGGGATGGCACGCGCCGGCTCCGTACGGAGATCCCGTCGCCATCGTCGACCAGCGGCTCAAGCCAGCGACTCGAGTGGCGCTACGGCGGCGCCGGGGAGGTGCTGGCCTATGCGGGCTTCGGTGCCGGCCAGTTCGACAACTTCCAGCACGACTATCGATTTGACGACCGCGACAACGTCGTCGAGTTCCGGTTCACGTATCCCCCGCAACCCGACGTGACCCAACCGTCGTCGGCCCCGCTCTACATGCATACGCAGAACACGAACACCTACGACGCCCGCGGGCGGCTCGTCGGGTCGAAGTCGGTCTCGACGGAGGCGAACGCACTTCCTTCGACAGACACCGTCTTTCACGAGGATCCCGCAGGCCGCTGCGACCGCATCGAGATACGGGGTTCCGGGCCTGGCACAGTGGAAACTCGCACGTACGACGATGGGGGTCGGCTCGCGAGGGTCGATGTCGCGCCGCTCACCCCGCCGTCGAACCCTACTCTTTGCCTGCCATCGGTGACGCTCTACGACTACGACGCAGACGGTCGCGTTGCGTCGATTCGCGAGTGGTGCGGCGTCGAGCCCACGGGCGCCCCGGGGGTGATCACGACGTACGAATACGTGGCTGACGGCTCGACGCGCATCGAGTCGCTCGACTTCGCCATCAACGACACCCCGAACGACACGATCCGTATCGACGGCGGGGCACCGCAGCAGGTCACCCACTACATCGAGACGCAGAGTGCCGCGTGCTCGGCCATCACGGCGGCGGAGGGAGCGCCGCCCGACCTGCGTTGTCGCACGGACTGAGACAGGAACGGAGCCTCAGTGGCGCACCTGGCCCGCGAGCTCGACGACGGCCTTCAGGAGGGCCGTGGGTTCGACGGGCTTGGCCATGTGTACGTTGAAGCCCTCGACGAGGGCGCGCGTCCGGTCTTCGTTGCGAACAAAGGCCGTGAGGGCGACGGCCGGGATGTTCTTCTTGGCTTCGGCGTCCGAGCGTGCGAACGCGCCGGATGAAGGCGAAGCCATCTTCGTCCGGCATCCCGATGTCGGAGATGATGACGTGCGGCGTGAAGGTCTCGAGCTCCTTGAGGGCCTCGGCGCCGCTGCCCGCCGAGCGGACCTCCATACCGGAAGCTTCGAGGAGATAGGTGACGAGCTCGCGCGCGTCCGGTTCGTCGTCCACCAGGAGGACGCGAATTCCCTCGGACCCGGCCGGGCGCGTGGCGTCGGCGGGTTGCGCCTTCGTCGCGGGTACGCGGGACACGCCCAGGGTCGTCGAGACGAGAGGGCTGATGGGCAAGCGAACGATGAACGTGGCTCCGTGATCGAGGCCGGGACTGTGCACCTCGATGGAGCCACCGTGTAGCTCCACGATGTGCCTGGCGATCGAGAGCCCGAGGCCGAGCGCATGTTGCGGGTAATATCCTGGTCGGTCATGACGGGCCCTTTTCCCGAACGCCTTGAAATCCGTCAGGATTATTCGAGAAGTTTGAGCCGTGGACAACGGCCCTGGGAGCCATCGCCAACCCCTGCGAACATTCGCACGTTAGCCCAGCGTCTCCTCGGCGTCTCCCCAGTGGATACCGCGATTGCCTGTGGCTCGATCACGCATGGTGGAGCGACGCTTGCGGAAACCTTCCGCGCTGAGGAATTGTCATGAGACACCGAACGGCGTCGAGCTTGTGTGGATTCGCTTCCACCCTTCTTATTTCGTGCGGCTCGATGCCGGACCCTGGCGCAGGTGCTGCCGGTGCCATGCCTGTCGATGGCGGAGCGCAGGCCGGTGGAAGCCCCGTTGTGGAGGGCGGACGCGGCGGTGCAGGGGCAGCTGACGGACAGGGGATTCTACCAGGATCCGACGGCGGAGACGACGCAATGACAGCGACAGAGTCCTCTGACGCGGCCGCATGGGACGGCGTCGGCGGTCCGCGCGGTCCTGTCTACGCGTTCCCGGAAGCGCTCGGCTTCGGGCGAGCGATCACCGGCGGTCGCGGGGGCAGCGTCGTTCACGTGACCAACCTGAACGACTCCGGCGGCGGTTCCTTCCGCGACGCAGTTAGCGCCAGCGGCCGTATGATCGTCTTCGACGTTGGCGGATACGTTGCCTTGAGCTCGGCAGTATCGGTGAAAAGCAACCTCACGATCGCGGGGCAGACAGCGCCAGGCGACGGCGTCGGTTTCATGGGCAACGAGGTCTCGTTTTCCGGGAGTTCGAACATTATCGTCCGATATGTGCGTTTCCGGCCAGGGTGCACCGTCTGCACTCCGTCCGATCCCGACTTCAAGAGGAGCGGAATCAATCTCGCGGGCTCGAGCGCGATGATTTTCGACCACGTGTCGATCGAATTTGGTCAGTGGAACAACATGGACTCCGTCGGCGCGACCGACGTGACGGTCCAGGATTCGATCGACGCGAACCCGATCGGCCAGCAGTTCGCCGCGCACACGGAGACGGGGCCCTACACTTGGTACGGCAACCTCTTCGTCAACGCCCACAACCGCTGCCCGCTTGCCAAGGCGAACACGCAGTATGCCAACAACGTCGTATACGACTATCAGCTCGGATATACGGCGGGAAACACCGCTGGCACGTTCTCGCATGACGTCGTCAACAACTACTTCATCGCGGGTCCGTCGACGACTACGCCCTCCGACGCGTTCTTCCAGGTCAACAATCAGCCGATCTTCAACAGCGGGAACTTCCTCGACGCCAACACGGACGGGGTGCTCAACGGATCCGCCCTGTCGACCCCTGCCGGCGCGATTGTCCTGAGCGCGCCCTGGTCGTCGGCGACGGCGTCGCTGCCGGTCCGTTCTGCCGCGGACGCCTACGCCGCGGTCATCGCCGGAGCCGGCGCGTCGCTGCACCGCGACGAGGTGGATACCCAGGTCATCGGTGATGTGACCTCCTTGGGCATGAGCGGTCATCTATGGACGAGTCCAATTCAAACGGGGCTCGCCAATGGGGGTTTCGGCACTCTGAAAGGCGGCGCATCGCCGGCCGACGCGGACGGAGACGGAATGCCGGACGCCTGGGAGGTCCGCTACGGCCTCGATCCGAAATCCCCGTCGGACGCCAGCGGCGACTTCGACCACACCGGATACACGAACATCGAGAAGTACGTCGACGGACTTGCGGATGGCTCGTATCCCTAAATCGCCGCGCGCGGGAGAGCCGGTCTTCAGCCTCGCGGTCTCGATGCTCTCGTTCGCCGTGTCGGCCACCACCGTGTGGCTCTCGCTGCTGCACCGAGGGGCCATCAGGATGACCAAGCCGACATTAGTCGCGTTGCTGTACCAGTCGCCCGCCGGGTCGGGCGCTCGGTGAGACCACGCCTGCTCGGGCGCCATGTACGACGCGGTGCCGACGATCTCGTCGTCGTCTTCGTCGACGACAAGTTCTGGCGAGCGATTCGACCGCGCGACGCCGAAGTCGCGTTTCGTGGCCGGCGGCTCAAGATGGCACATAGAAACCCGCGAATTCGAGCGCGGTCCGCCGGTCCGGTCCTTGCTGTCATCACGGGCATGCAGATGCGAATTGGCGTCGCCTTCTGGATGGTGTTCGCCGCAGCCGGATGCGACTCCTCGGCCGACGCCGTCGCCGAGACCCCGACGGACTCGGGGCGCGATTCGACGTTCGAGGTCGGTTCGGGTGGGCAGGACTCGGGTCCGGACCTCGCGGATGCCGTGAACGATGTTGTTGCTCCACATGCGAAGCCGGACGCCGAGGCGGGCGTGGACGGCGATGCCGACGCAGGTGGCGATGCGCCGTGCCTCGGTGTCTGCGCCAGCGGCCCGCCCTTCGGCTGCGCCCGCACTTACGCAACGGCCGATTGTTACGGGCATACGTGCTGCGAGTTGCCCGACGACGGTGGCCCCCCGGTCCTCGACGGGTCTTGCCCGATGTGCGCGAGCCCCGACGACATCGGCTGCCCCGGTACCTGGTACCGGTCGGCGTCGTGCCCCCCGCGAGGGGTTCTCTGCTGTGGTCCGGGGCTCCCAGGGCATGGCACCGACGGTGGTTGAGTCGAACCTCGTCCTGGTGGCGGAGCCCGCAGCCGCCGGGAAGCGCGACAAGCATCACCCTCTGCATCGCCCCCGAGCAGGTGCCACTGCTTCTGCCCCGAACGATCGAAACCTCTGTGTCGAGGTGCCTAGAACGTTTCGATCTCCTCCGGCTTCACTCCAAGCCGGGCCGCGAGCGTCGCGAGTGTGTCGGCGTGCGGCTCCTCCACTTCACCGCGTTCGATGCGCGCTATCTCCTTCGCGCTGATGCCGTCGAAATCCTCACGGCGTAGCCCGCGCTGTCGGCGCAGGCGCCGAAGCGCGCCGCCAAAGCTCGCGTCCTTCTCGATGCTCCGTTGCTTCGCGCGCCGTCGTGCCTCGACGTCGAACTCGTACAGGATGGCGTCGGCCGCGGCCTCGAACTGACCGAGACGGACGGTCTGGCCAAAATCCGTGACCTCGAAGCTGTCGATCTCGGCCCGTGGTCCGCCGGGGCGCGCGAACCATGCGAGCGGCACGACGAGCGACTCGAGGTTGCCACGGTACAGGACGAGCACGCGATCCGCGGCATCCACGGCGCCACCGATGAAGAGATCGTCCCGGTGAGACGACGCAAGAACCTCGGCGAGTCCGTCAGGAGGGAGGAGCTTCACGCCCTCTTCGAGAGCGACGACGAACCGGAAGAGCCCATGAAGGAGCTCGCGGCGCGCCCCTTCGATGCGACCCAGTACGAGAAGCCGCTGATCGCCCTTCCGCGAGCCGCGCAGCGAGGTCGCAAGGAGGCGCTGCCTCGAGTTCGCCGCCGGAGCGATCCATAGAGCGTGGCGCCAGTGCGTCTCGAAGGCCTCGCGAACCTCGTCGGGCGAGCGCAGGACCTTCGGTCGAAGCGCCGCGAACTGCTTCACGAGCTTCTCCTCGTGGTCGATCAGGAAGACTGCGTCAGTCATCGTCCGCCTCCCGTGGTGCCACGGGGTTGCTCGGGTACATCGCGTCCCATTCCGCGCGGAGCCAGGCCAGGTTCTCGACGATGACGGCGGCGATCTCCTTCGGGACGTCGCCGGGCGGCGGATCCGCGTCCATGAAGCCACCCGAGCGCAGATTCCATCGCCACGCCCGCGATCGGTGCAGCACAGTGACGTGCGGCGGCTCGAGCCGCTCGCGATCGCGGATCTTCGCCTTCCACCCCCGGCTGTCCCACGGCGGCGGAAGCGGTAGCGAGAACGCCATGCGTGCCCCGAATCTCCATGCTGCACAATATGTCCCGTTCTTGGATTCAGTCAATGACAGGACATTTGGCCCACCACGTAGCGTGACTCCCCAAGATGCTGAAAGTTAAGGGATTTCTGCCTGTTGTCGCGCCAGACGTCCCAGATGGGTCGATCGTCGTCGCCCCTCACGGCTCCGGCGGGTCTCGAACTCGCGCTTGCGCGCGACCTCGGCGTCGGCGAGCTCGCCGTCGTTCGCCGTGTTGTCCTGCGCCTCGCCTCCATCGGGAACCTCGCGCCGGGCATTGCGCTTGCGGCGCTGCCGGTACCACGTCTGCCGGATGACGGAGAACATGTGCACGAGGAAGGTGTGGCCACCGAGGCCCCACGGCACGTCGTCAGGGTCGAGCACCCGGGCGATGCTGACCATCGCGAGATCCTTCGCGTCTTCCTCGTGGCCCGATCGCAAGAGGGCATGGTCCGTGCGATCGGTCGGGATCGCATGGGCGATGAACGGTCATGGCGGATGCGACGAGCGACCAACGCATTTGCCATGAGTCGTCGTGGCAAGAGCGATGGTTCGCGATCGCAAGGGCGATGGCCGACCATGGCAAGAGCGATGGTTCGTGATCGCGAACGCGATGGCCGACCATGGCAAAGCGCCATAGTCGTGATCGCAAGGGCGATGGCCGACCATGGCAAGAGCGATGGTTCGTGACCGCGAGTGCGATGGTCGGCCGTGGCAAGAGCCATGGTTCGTGATCGCAAGGGCGATGGCCAACCGTGGCAAGAGCGATGGTTCGTGATCGCAAGGGCGATGGGGGGCCAAGGCAAGGGCGATGGTTCGTGATCGCAAAGGCGACGACCGGTCGTGGCCCTTGCCATGGGTGCCCATCGCCCTTTGCAAGGTCGCGGATCTCATCTTCGCGGGCCGATTTGGCCGAGGTGCCTGGCCGCCCACCTTGTCCCACCTTTCTTTCGCCAGATCGGCCTCCGGGCGGGACAATACCCCCTGAGACGTCGGCGCGCGGCGCTCCCCGGCCTCCCCGCATGGTGCGGAGCGGCGCGGAGGTCGCGCGCCGACGAACCGAACGAGAGAGCCACGACCATGAACACCACCAAAGAAAACGAAGAGACGATCCTGGGGTTGATTCAAGAACACGGAGTCACGGCACGCGAGGACGCGACGAACGACGTCGTGATGCGCGCGACGCGAGGCGATCGCCGCGCCCTTGGCCAACCGGGACAACCAAAGGGCCTCGAGTGGTGAGACGAGTGCCGCGTTTAGACGATCGAAGACTTCGCCGCTGAGCCCCTGCTCGTTTTGAGCCCAACCATCAGACAGGGGCTCAAGTACGGACGCGATGGCACGTCGATACGTGGGTCGGCGGGTCGGCCGGCGAATTTGGCCAGCAACGTATGCAGAGCGTGTAAGCGGTCCAAAGCCGTCCGAGAGGGCCAGGAGTCCACGGAACGCGTCTTAGGCGCTTCCTGACCCATCGCATGCCGTTCAAGGCGGAATCGCGAACCATCGTGGACGCCCGATGGGCGTTACGTTGCCTCCCGCGCCTTTCTTGAGACGCGAACAGGCCAAGCAGTTCCTACCCGCAGCCCGGCCGCCTCGTCACCGGCGAATCGGAACCGTGAAGGTTGGGGAGCGCCGCGCCGCCATGCCATGCCGACCCGTGCACTTGGCGCGAAACGACTACTTCCTCGCGAAATCAACGTTTAGTTGCCGACGACGTGAAATACAGAAGGCTCCGAGAGCACCTCTTCAGACAGATGCTGCGCGCCAGTCGGTGGTAGCGGCGCTTGCGGATTTCCGTCGTGATACCTCGCCCGCGCCGTATACGTACCAAGCTCATCGAAGTGACCATAGCACCAAAGCTCCACACTCCTCGTCAGCCGTCCGCCAGGCCTCAGAAGCACGTACGCGCCGACGGTCGCTGGCTCGGAATCGGATTTGCAACTGAATGTCAACGGACCGGACGGCCCCGTAATTTGCAAATCGACTTCAGCGTGGTGTGGAAAATATGAAGACGCGGAGATCATTTGCGCATTCGCCCACAAGAGCACGTCTGACTGGTTCACGAGCGTCATCTCGACCGGCTGAAGGCCTCGATCCCGGCCGAAACCAGCGCTCTGATCCGCTATCCGTACGTCAAGTCTCGCCCGCGCGCTTCCGACCGCATTGGAGTTCTTCCCGACGAGGGACGAGCTGCACCCCAAAAGCAGGACGCCTGCGCAAACGATCGAGTAAGTCGAGGACGCAAGTCGCAACATTAGAAATGCCTCGGGGGGATAGCTAGTTCTCGTCCCAGATGGCTAACTGCGTACCTTCATTGATAAATTTCGCAGGGGGCGATGGAAATAAAAAGGTCGGAGTCCTTGT
>CZKU01000272.1_pt2 | contig 15868 bp, 13 predicted proteins | sample 1122471 | NCBI WGS metagenome assembly CZKU01 (sample SAMEA3539301, study PRJEB10725) | soil metagenome | biome: tundra; feature: field; material: soil | place: USA | collected 2010-05 | depth 0.15 m | reverse complement strand
ACGTCGTCGCGAGTGAGGGTCTCCGCCGTGACGACGCGCGCGGGCGGCTCGGCCGGCACCGAGCGAACGACCCGAACGCGGCGGAAGCGCGCGTGATCGAGGAGATCGGGCACGGTCGTCGCGAACCGGTCGGCGAGGATCGCGAGCACGAGCGTGACGTCGACGCCCGTCTTGAACCCGAGGCTCGCGAGCTCGATGCCCTTGTCGTACGCCTGCCGCGAGAGCATCTCGTCGGGCGTCAGGTACTCCGTGCGCTGCCCGCTCGTGACGGCCAGCCCGTCGCGACCGGGCACGAGCGACAGCGCGAGCAAGGCTTGCGGGCGCACGAGCACCGGGCCCTCACCGACCACGGTCTCGTAGACGAGCGTCGCCTTCGGATCGGCGTCGAGGGCGGCGTCGAGGCGCGCGTCGTGTTCGCCGGGCTGCGCGAGCGCGCCGCGCGCCACCAGACGACCGGCGCTCCACACGCTGGCGACGATCGTGCGCGGCGCGCTCGGAGCGCCAGCCGAACCGGTCGCGCCGAGCGCGAACGATTGCCTCACGCCGAGGGCCGCGACCAGCGTCACCAGGGCCCAGACCGCGAGCGCTCGCGCCAGGGGATCGCGGCCGACCGCCCGGGCGATCACCGCCGGGCCTCGCGCAGCCACACCAGCCGGACGACGGGAACGACGACCAGATACGGGAGCACGAGGGCCGCGACGAGCGCGAGAATGACCGAGCCCCCGAGGCCGACGGGCCCGTAGACGCCGCTCAGCCAGCCCGCGGTGACGGCAAGAATGGTGATCAGCCAAAGCCCCACGCCGAGCGCGACCCCCGAGGCCCAGAGGGCGAGGCGTGCCGCCCACGGTTTTGCCGCGAGGAGACCGACGCCCGACGCGAGATCCAGCAGCACGAGCGCGATGGCGGCGAAGTCGACGGGCGCCCAGCGCGACGGCAGGCCCACGAACACGCCGAGCGCGATGAGGCCCGCGGTCACGACATCGACGAGGGCGAAGACTACGGCGGCGCGGCGCGAGAGCATGCGAGCGCGGGGCGTACCACGGGGCTTCGCAGCGCACCAAACGCGGCCTCGCGGAATGGATCAGCCCCGAGCGCGCCTTCCCCGCGCTGCCCTCAGAACTGGCCGTAGACGAACGGCTCCGGCCTGGCGCCGGCCACGAGGTGAAGGGCGACTGCAGCGGCGGCGAGCACGACCCCCTGCACGAGCGCCGGCGTTCGCACGAACGCTTCGCGCGCGCGCCCTTCCCACGCGCGCGGCGACACGTGCAAGGCCGCGGCCGCCGCCACGACCAGCACCACCCTCGGCGTCACGTGCTCGAGCGTCCAGCCGCCGTGCGCGAGCTGACGGAGGGCCAGGAGCGCGTGGTCGAACGTCGGTGCGCGGAAGAAGATCCACGCGAAGCAGACGAAGTGGAAGGTGGCGAGCGTCGCCAGCGCGCGCGTCGCGCCCGTCGCGAGCATCGGCGTGCGTCCCTGCGAGAACGCGAACACGGCGCGGGATCGTTGCCAGATCCGCGTGACCGCGAGCGCCCCTCCGTGGAGCGCGCCCCACACGACGAAGTTCCACGACGCGCCGTGCCACAACCCGCCGAGCACCATGGTGATCATCAGATTGCGATACGTCTTCAGCGAACCCCCGCGCGAGCCGCCGAGCGGCTTGTAGAGATAGTCTCGGAGCCACGTGCTGAGCGAGATGTGCCAGCGCCGCCAGAACTCCTGGAGATCGCTCGCGAGGTACGGCGCGTCGAAGTTCTCGGGGAGCACGTAGCCGAAGAGGGCGGCGCTGCCGACGGCGACGTCGCTGTAGCCGGAGAAGTCGGCGTAGATCTGCATCGCGTACGCGTAGACGGCGACGAGCACTTCGAGCGCCGTGAAGCGCTCGGGGGTCGCGAAGACGCGGTTGACGATCCCCTGCGCGAGGAAGTCGCCGATGACGATCTTCTTCGCCAGCCCCACGGCGATGCGCCAGAGGCCGCGGGCCTGCGCCGCGGCGTCGACCCGCGGCTCGGCCGCGAGCTGCGGAAGCATCTGGGACGGCCGCACGATGGGCCCCGCGACGAGGTGGGGAAAGAACGAGACGAAGAGCAGATAGTCGAGGTATCGCCGGGCGGGCTCGAGCTCGCGACGCCACACGTCGATCGTGTAGCTCATCGTCTCGAAGGTGAAGAACGAGATGCCGAAGGGCAAGACGAGCCGCAGGCGCGTGACGTTGACGTGCGCCCCGAGCGCCGCCGCGGCCGAGGCGACCGCGTCGGCGGCGAAGTTCCAGTACTTGAACACCGCGAGGACGCCCAGGTAGTACGCGATCGACACCAGGAGCAGCGCGTTGCGCGCGGCCCGGTGCTCGATGCGCGCGAGGGCCCGGCCGATGAAGAAATCGAGCGTGCTGCCGACGAAGATGACGGCGAGGCAGAGCGCCGCCCACCACGGCGCGGCGAGCGGCACGGCCTCGTCGCGCGCCGCGTCCCACGTCCCGTAGAAGTAGAAGCCGTAGCTCGCCGCTACGAGAAACAGCGGGCGCGCGACCCGTCGTCGATCGACTCGCGAGGGGAGCAGCCAGAAGATCGCCCAGGTCGCGACGAGGAAGGCGCCGTAGAGGGGGCTCGCGAAGAGCATGGTGGCTCCGTCGGCCTCAGGTCAGCTCTCGACGGTCATGATCCGGACGGTGCGCGCGGGAACCGTGACCTCGAACGCCCCCCGGTCCCGGGCGACGCGCGGGCGGTATCCCCCCCGGCCCCCCCCCGGTCCCCCCGCGGGCTCGAGCGCGTCGACGAGCACGGAGATGCCCGCGAGCGACAGGCGGACGACGAGATCGCGGTCGGTGGGGTTCATCACGAAGACGACGCGCGGCGCGCCGGACGCATCTTCATGGACCGTCACGTGCGCGTCGATGGGATCGGTCGGCCAGGTGGGAAGGGAGAGCTCGTCGATCCGGCGGGCGACGAGGACATCGGCGCGGGCGAGGTCGTCGAGCGGCTCGATCTCGATCCCGGTGACGTCGACCGGGCGCTCGAGGGGGCGCATGTTGCCGTCGAGCTCCGGCGCTCGCGGACCCATCGTCACGATGACGCCGTGCTCCCGCACCGCGAGCAGGCTGTCGACGAGGTGCGGCTTGAGGCCGCCCGCGCTCGCGCAGACGATCCACCGGGCTCCGACGGTGGAGTGCTCGACGGTCTCGCCGCCGGCGTAGGCGAAGGGCACGCCGCGCGCGTGGAGGGCGCGCTCGAACGCGCGCAGGTAGGCCTCGGCGGCGATGACCGGCGGCGCGTCGAGACCGAAGTCGCGCTCGAGGACGCTCTCGCGCCAGCCGGCCCCCGCGACGTGGAAGAGCGCGGGCGTGAGCGGCCCGAACGCGTGCGTCACGCGCGCGAGGCGACGGAGCGCGCGCGGCACGACCAGGCGAACCGGCGCGCGACGGCGTAGCGTGTGGAACGCCGTGCGGTCGAGCGCCGCGAGCAAGCGCGCGTACGAGGCGGCCATCGGGCGGGGCCGGCCGTGCGGATCGATGGGCGCGCCGATCCAGCGGTCGCGCTCGACCGCCATGTACAGGTTGAAGCCGCGGAGGCCGTACGCCATCGCGCACGTGAGCGCGTACATCGAGTCGTGCTCGTCGAGGGGAGCGAAGAACGGCGGGAAGCCCGCGCCCACTTCGGCGCCGAACGCCGGCCGCGAGCGACCCTCGCAACGGCACGCGAGCTCGGTCGTGCGCCTGAGGATGGTCCAGTGCTCGGTGGGGTTCGCGCGGTGGTAGTAGTCGAGGCCGATGAGATCGATCGCCGTCATGCGGGCGGGGTTGAGCGGCGTCGCGCTCTCGCCGAGCGGCAGGTTGTGCGTCGTGGGGACGCCGTCGAGCTTCGCGTCGACGAGCGCGGCCGCCATTCGCTCCATGCCCGTCGAGAGGAGCTCTTCGTGGAACTCGGCCCAGTCGACGTGGCGCGCGAGCTGCCGCGTCTCGCGCGCGTCGAACCGCTTCGGCGGCGGAGCGGTCGCGAAGGCGACCGACTCGTCGGCCCAGGCCGCGCGCAGGTCGTGCGCGCTGTCGTGGTACTTCTCGCGCAAGAACTCGCGGAACGCCTGCACCGCGTCCGGGTGGTAGTCCTGATCGTACTGGCCGTCGCGGAAGTAGAGCGCGCCCTCGTTGTCGACCTGCACCAGCACGATGGGCCCCTCGGGCCAGCGGAGATGGGAGACCTGCTCACCGACCGCGCGGTACCAGCGCGCCGTCTCTTCGATGAACGCGTCGCTCGCGTAGCTCGGCACCGGGAATGCCACCGGGACGATCGGCAGAATGACCGGGTGGCCCCCCGGCGTCCGGGCCTGGCACTTCGCGTCCCAGACGATGCGCTCGGGCAGCCCGAAGTAGGTGAGCTCGGCGTTGATGTGCGGACCGGGCCGAAAGACGCAGCGCAGCCCGATCTCGTGCGCGATCGCGAGGAACCCGGCCACGTCGAGGGACGGGTTTCGCGCGCCGAAGTCGAACGCGCCCGGCGCCGTTTCATGGACGCCCCAGGGCACGTAGATGTCGACGAGGCGCAGGCCCATGTCGCGCATGGCCTGCAGTCCCGGACGCCAGTCGGCCGGAACGTGATGCCAGTAGTGCATGGCGCCGGCCCACAGCGGGAGCACCTCGCCGCCGCCGAGATCGAGGCCGTCGGGCGAGAGCCGGACTCGCACGTGCGAGGCAGGCGTGTCGGCGGGGCGGGCGGCGCGGGGGCTCGGCAATGCGTTATCCGCGGAGCACGCGCGCGAGGAGGTTGGAGAGCGCGTTCATGTCTTCTTCGTCGCTCAGGCGGGCCAGGCTCGCGCGCACCTTCGCGATCGTCGGCTCGACGAACTTCAGGAACGACGGGTTCTTCTTCACGCGGTCGATGAAGACGAAGCGCCCCGCGTCCTTGAGCTTGCGCTGCACGGTCACGCGATCGAAGTCGCGACCGAGCTCGCCGCGCGACGCCACGTCGAGGCCCGCTGCGCGCGCGTACTCGTCGAGCCGGGCCTCGATGAACGCGCGATCGAAGGTCTGGTAGCTGTCGTTCAAGAGCGCCACGAGGTCGTAGACGCGCGGGCCGAGCAGGGCATCCTGGAAGTCGATCCACGCAAGCGAGCGCCACACCCCGCCGGCCGAGCCAGGCGGCGCGCGGCGCACCATGAGGTTGCGCGACTGGTAGTCGCGGTGCACGAAGACGCGCGGACCGCCCGCGATGCGGCGGGCGAGGCGCTGCGCGATGCCGTCAAACATGGCACGATCTTCGGGCGACAGCGTCGTCCCCCGCGCGTCGAGGGCCCACTCGCGAAAGTGCTGGATCTCCCAGTGAACGAGCTCCTCGTCGAACGCGCGCTTCGCCACGACGCTGCCCGCCGGCAGCGTCGACAGCGCCTGCTGCGCGCGCGCCAGATCGCCGACCGCGCCGACGTAGAGCTCTTCTTTGCGCTCGGGGTGCGCCGCGAGGAAGACGGCGAGCGTCTCGTCGCCGAGGTCTTCGAGGAGCACCCAGCCCCGGGCCGTGTCTTCGGCATGAACCGCCGGCACGTCGACGCCGCGCGAAGCGAGGAGGTCGCGCACCTCGAGGAACGGCCACCGCGCCGCCGTCGCGCCTGATTGAGCGATCTCCTCGGGCTTCGCCCCGTCGGGCACGAACATCCCCACGACCGAGGGGGCCGAGCCGCCCGACAGATGGGCGCGAACGTAGCGCCGGGTCGAGGCGCCGCCGGCCATCGGCTGCCACGCGCCCACCCGCGACGCCCTGGCGAACGCGCGCGCGACGAGCGCGTCGAGCGGCGCGAGATCGAGGTCTTCCGCGGACGCATGCGCGGGCGGTTTGTTGGGGCTGAGTCCGGCCATGGTGTTCGGGCTCGCGGCGGCCCGGCGGGAGAGGTACCACTGCGGCTGGATGGTCGCCAAGCTCGGACCCTCGATCGCGCGCGCGGCGGCGGCGCTGGGCGCCGACCTGACCGACCCGGTGCGCGACGCGCTCGGCGTCTGGCTCGAACGCCTCAAGGAGTGGAACGCGCGCATCGACCTGACCGCGGCGCGGACCGACGACGAGCTCGTCGACCTGATGGTGGCCGACGCGCTCGTGCTCGCGCCGCACATTCCGGAGGGGGCGCGCGTCGTTGACGTGGGCGCCGGCGCCGGCGCTCCGGGGCTCGCGCTGGCGCTCTTGCGCGACGACCTGCGCGTGACGCTCGTCGAGCCGCTGGCGAAGCGAACGAGCTTCCTCCGTACGGTCGTCGGAGCCCTGAACCGCGCCGACGTGGCCATCGAGCGAGGCCGCGGCGAGGCGCTGACGGGCCGGCGCGCCTGGGACGTCGCGATCTCGCGCGCCACGCTGGCGCCTCCCGCCTGGCTCGAGCTCGCCACGACGCTCGCGGCGCCCGGCGGCGTCGTCTGGGTGCTCCTCGCGAAGGACGGACCGCCAGCGCACCCGCGCGCCACGCTCGAAAGCGACCACGCCTACGCCTGGCCCCTCACGGGCGCCGAGAGGCGTGCCGTCTCGTATCGCCTCCTGTCCTAAGGCGAGAGCGAGAGGGAGGGCGAGCGCGGGCGCGCACGGAGGCCCCTCACCGGACGGAGGCGACGAACGACGCCCGGGTGCCCGCCGGCAGCATGTCGGCGAGGACCACGCGCTTTCCGTGGAGCGCCGCCCGACCGCAGGCCGCGCAGGTGAACTCGCGGACGGCGTCGCCGAACTCGAGGGTGAGGCCGGTCACGGGCAGCTTGCCTACGACGAGGGTCCCGGCGTAGCCCGTCGCGCCGTACGTCGCGTCGAGCTGCACTCCGAGCCGTGCGCGCCAGAAATCGCCGGCCTCTTCGAGCGGGCGCGCGACGAGATCGAGCGCGAGGGCGCGGCCTTCGAACGCGTCGAGGATCTCGAGCTTGCGCCTCAGGTTCTCGGGCGGCATGTCTCGCCCTCGCGACGGGTGCAAGAGCAGGGTCGTGTAGCTCCGGTTCTGGACGTTCCGCAGCGCGGTGTAGTCCCACAGGGTCTCGAAGCGCGCGCGGGTCGAGTCGCTGAGCTCGACCCGGCTCGTCGCGTCGCCGACCCTCTCGGCGCGCCCGTCTTCGAGGGCGATGGGAAATTCGACGATCGGAGCGTGCTCGTAGCGATCCTGGTGAAAGCCCACCGTCTCGAGATCGATCGGAAGGTTGTACGGCAAGTCGCCGACCCCGAACCCCGAGTCGTAGGAGAACCCGTTCTTCGCCAGCTCTTCGAAGAGGTGCGGAGGCAACACGAGGTACGGCGAGCGCCAGACGCGCGGCGGCCGCCCCATGAGCGCCTGCAGGAGATCGCGAGAGACGCGGATCTCGCCGCATACCGACTTCGCCGAGGTGTACGTCGCGCGCGTCTCGGTGCACGTCCCGAGCGGGAGGCCCGCGAAGCCCGCGGTGTGCGTGACCGAGTGCGCGCCGAGGGGGCAGAGGCCGAGCGCGCACAGCTGGCGCATCGTCGCCTCGTTGTAGTAGCCGCTGACGTAGTCGGTCGTGACGTTGAAGGTGGCGCGAACGCCGCGCGCCAGCTCGAGCGCCGCCACCTGAAGCGCTCCCGGTGGGCCCCACGGCCCTTCGTTGTCGGCGTCGGGCGCGTCGATGTCGTGCGTGACGATGAGCATCGAAGACGCCTCGCCGGGCACGGTGTGCTTGAGGACGACGTGCCCCGCGGCGCTCTCGCGGAACATCCCTTCGAGCACGAGCCGCAGCAGGTCGCCGGCGGGCTCGAAGCAGTTCACGTAGCAGCGCTGGCGGGCGTACGTCGAGAGGTCGTGGCCGAACGCGTAGATCGCTCCGCTGCCGAGCGCTCTGCGGGTGATGGCCGGTCGCGACTCGGCGGAAGAGACGCCGTGGGCGACGACGTCCATCTTCTCGGCGGGATCGGGATCGAGGGCGTAGACCTCGACGCCGACGGCCTGCCCTGCCGCGACCACTTCGTTGACCGGCACGCGCCGCTCCTCGGGGCTGTCGAGGTCGGTGACCGCCGGCGGGCGCGCTCCGTCGAAGCGCAGCTCGAGCACGTCGCGTTTCCGCGTCGAGGAGCGCAGCCCGGCGAGCTTCCACGCTTGCGGCTCGTCGGGCGTTCCCACCGGCTTGAAGATGGCGACGACGCCGCCCTTGCGCGCGAAGGTCTCGAGCGCCTCCCGCGCGCGCGCGCTCAAGCCGTCGCCGACGAGGTATCCCGGCACGACCGCGAGCGAATACCGGCCGAGCGTGGCCAGCGCCGAAGACCAGTCCGTGCCGGGGGCTTGCGAGTCGAAGGGGATGCCCGCCTGCCCGAGCGCGAACGTCACGTCGGCGATGTCCGGCGCCGCGTCGAGCCAGGCGTAGCGCGGAGCCAGCACGAGGGCGCGCGGCCGGACGACCGCGGCCGGCACGTCGTCGATCACGCCGTTGCAGTCGTTGTCGACCCCGTCGAAGACCTCGGGCATCGGCGCCGGTCCGAGGCACACGCGGCGGCCGTCTTCGCACGCCGCGAACCCGCGCGAGCACGCGCCCTTGAGCGCGGTCGAGCAGGCGTTGGGTTCCACGGGAAGCAGCGCGTCGACGAGGCCGTCTCCGTCGTCGTCGAGGCCGTTGCACGCCGTCTCGATCTCGCGGCCGCCGAAGCGAGCGGTCGGCGCGGCGGGGTTGGGGACGACGGTCGCCGACGACGACGACTCCGCGCCGGTCGTGACGCCGCTTGGCGGCGAGGGCGGCGTCGCCGCGATCCCGTGACCCGCAGACTCCCCGTGCGACGACCGCAGGCTGTCGCGCGCACATCCGGCGGCGCCGGCAGCGAGGACGCACACGGGACCGAGCAGACGGAACGCGGCGAACGCGGCGAACGCGGCCGTCCGTCGCTGGGAAGCCCGAGGCATCGTCTCGTACGAGACTACACCCGGCGGCCGCTCTTCGCAGATAGGATGACGCCACCTTCGCTTGCCACCGAGCGCGCGCATTATTCGAATCGGCCGAATCGGCGCCCTCGTCGGACTCGCGCTCGCCGTCGCGGTCGCGCCGCACGTCGCGTGGTGGTTCGCGCCCGCGCGCGCGCTCGGCGTCGTCCTGGTCGACAAGACGGTCCCCTTCCGGAACTACCGCGAGCACGCGGCGATTGCGTGGCTACTGCACGCGCTCAAGATCCACCAGAAGACCGGCGGCTTCCTCGATCCCGCGCGCGACTACCTTGGCTTCGATCCGGCGACGAAGACCGGTCGTGACCTTACCCCCGAGGACCTGGCCACCGCGGACGTGCTCGTCGTCGCCGATACCTACGGGGCCTACACTGGGGACTACACCCACCCCGGCGAGCAGGCGGCCCTCGAGCGCAGCCCCAAGATCTACGGCGGACTGTCGGTCGCCGAGGCCTTCGCCATCGAGGCCTTCGCGGCGAAAGGCGGGATGGTGCTCGCCGAGTTCAACACCTTCGCCTCGCCGACGAGCGCGGCCGCGCGGTCGCGCCTCGAACAGCTCTTCGGCGTGCGGTGGACGCGATGGGTCGCGCGCTACTGGCCGGATCTGCAGGACGCGAACGAGGTCCCGCGGTGGGTCGGCGCAACATACGAGCGGGTTTACGGCGCCCCGTTCGATCTCACGGGAGCCGGGCTCGTCTTCGTGCACGAAGACGGCGACATCGTCGTCTTGCGCGAGAAGGTCGATCTCGACGGCGACGTGTTGACGCAGGACCGCACCTCGACGGGCGCCGAGTTCGGGTTTCCGGAGCGCGGCCAGTTCTGGTACTGGATCGACGTCCTCGACGCCGCGGGGAGCGACGTCCTCTACGAGCACGTCGTCCACACGACCGCGGCCGGTCAAGCGAAGCTCGAAGGGCACGGGCTGCGGCTCCGATTCCCGGCCGTCACGAGGCGCGGCGAGGCCTACTACTTCGCCGGCGACTTCGTCGACAACGCCATGGAGCTGGGCAATCCGGAGCGCGCGTGGCTCCTCGGTTACCGGCAGGCGCGCGCTACCGGCGGCTGCGGCGGCGGCGGGCGCGACGAGTCGTTCTTCTGGGGCTTCTATGCGCCGATCGTCTCCCGGCTGCTCTCGTCGCGCGCTCGGCTCGAACGCTGAGCGCTCACCACCGCGTGTAGGCGCTCACCTCGACCGACGGGACCCAGAGCGCGGTCCCGCCGGGGGCCTCCCGTCGATCGATCCCGAGCGTCGGACGCAAGCCCCAGCTGCGGCTGAAGAGGCGATCGGCGTACGCGTTGACGACGAGCGCCCGGTACGCGAGAAGCTGGAGCAGCGCGGGGTTCTGATCGAGCTCGGCGCCGTACGTGCAAGCGAAGCCGAGATCCAGCCGAGCCGACGCGCGCCATGACAGCTGAAATCCGGCCGCTCCGGTGACACCGGTGGAGCTCGCTCCCGATGGCTGCGTCGCCTGCGTCGGCTGCGTCAACAACGTGGCCGCTGACAGCCAGGCGCGGAGCTCGAGACGAAGGTCGTCGGGGAGGGCCACGCCGAGGGCCGGGTTGAAGATGTGAACGAGCTCGGGGCCGGCCGAAAAGTGCCAGAACTGATAGGCCAGGGACGCGTCGAATCGATGCGTGAGCGGCGCCTGCGCCCAGACCTTGAGCGCCACGTCCGCAATGGCCCGGGCCGGCGCCCCCGGCTCGATCTCGCCCCCGAACGTGACGCCGGTCGACGGGTGAAAGGCGAGCCCGACCGGATAGTGAGCGTCGACCACGCTGGGCTGGCCCAGGCGCGCGACCATCTCGGCGCCGCCATAGAGATCGAAGCGCCGTATCCGCTGGAGCACCTGCGCCCCCACCGTCGCCAGATCCTGGTAGGGCGACGGATAGCGGTCGAGTCGCGCAGTCGCGCGCGCCTCTCCGAGGAAGAGCCGGTCACGCTCCGCGCGCAGATCGCCGTCGTCGGGCGCCGCCCGCTCCGCAGCGTCGGCGAGGCGGAGCGCCGCGGTCGCGTCGCCCGACCAGTAGGCGAGCCGGGCGGCCCGCTCGAGAAGGGGCGGAGCGCCCGGGTCGAGCGCGAGCCCCCGCGCGAGGATCCGCTCGGCGTCGTCGAGGCTCCCCTCCCAGAGCAGGAGGTCGACGTAGGCCGCGCGCACATCGGCGTCTTCGGGGTGGGTGGAAAGGACGCGCAGGTATCCGGCTTCGGCCAGCGGGTAACACCCACCCCAGGCGTCGAGCCGCGCGAGGCCGAAGAGGGCCTCGGGATCGTCTTCGTGACGGGCGAGCACCCACAAGTAGACCGCTCGCGCATCCGCCCATCGCCCGCTGCTCGACAGCGAACCGGCTTCGACGATGGCGACGTCACGGTCCGACGCGACCGTGGCGTAGCTGGAAGCGACGCAGTCCGACGCGCGAGCGGGCGCGCCCACGAGTGCGCTCGCGACCGCGGCAGCCGCCGCACCCGCGGCGAAGGCCGCGGGGCGAAGCGGAAATCGCGGTGGTTTTCTGCGGGCGCGGCCCGCGAGCCACCTAGAATAAACCACAGAGCGGACGTAACGTGAAAGTGGCCTATTGTCAGCGATGCGCATCGTCTCCGTACTCATCGCGACGCTCGACGCACTCATCGTGTCGTACGTCCTCGTGTTCTTCGCGATCAACGTCGCCTTCGTGGTCCTGAGCGCGCTGCGGATCCGTGACGAGCTGGCCGGCGAGCACGTGCGACCCGCGCTCGATCGGCAGCAGGACCGCTTCCTGCCCCTCGTGACGTTGCTCGTACCCGCCTACAACGAGGAAGTCACGATCTGCGACAGCATCCGCTCCCTGCTGCGCCTCCGGTATCCGGCGTTCGAGATCGTCATCTGCAACGACGGCTCGAAGGACAAGACCGTCCAGGAGCTCCTCCGCGCGTTCCACTTCGTGCGGACCGAGATCGAGTACGACGAGCAGATCGCGACCGCGCCCATCCGCGGGTTCTACGAGGTGCGCGGCGCACTCCCGCAGGGGCTCACGCGCCTCGTTCTCATCGACAAAGAGAACGGCGGAAAGGCCGACGCCTTGAACGCGGCCATCAACCTGGCCCAGGGCGAGTACGTGACGAGCATGGACGCCGACAGCCTGCTCACGCCGGACGCGCTGCTGCTGGCGGCGCGGCGAATCCTCGTCGACCCCGAGGGCATCGTCGCCGTCGGGGTCCAGGTCGGAATGTCGAACGGATCGGTCGTGAGCGACGGCCGCGTCGTCGAGATGCGCCTGCCGAAGACCTGGATCGGTAGATTCCAGATCGTCGAGTACATGCGCTCCTTCTCCCAGGGCCGGGTCGCGTTCGCCGCCCTACGCTCGCTGCTCGTGCTCTCCGGCGTCTTCGCCTTGATGCGGCGCGATCTCGTGCTCGCGATCGGCGGCTTCCTGACGAAGCGCATCCGCTCGCGCGTGGGCATCGAGTACTGCGGCGAGGGCGTCCACACCGTCTGCGAAGACATGGAAATCGTCGTGCGGCTGCACCGCTATCTCCTGGACAAGAAGCTGCCCGGGGCCATCACGATCTTGCCATTCCCCACGGCGTGGACGGAAGCGCCGGAGAACTACCGCGACATCGGCAAGCAGCGCTCGCGGTGGTACCGCGGACTGTGGGAGGTACTCAGCTACCACCGGTCGATGATCTTCAATCCACGCTTCCGGCAGGTGGGCCTCTTCTCGCTACCCTACCAGCTGTTCTTCGAAGCCCTGGCGCCGGTCATCGAGTGCGCGGGCTATCTCGTCCTCGTCTTGACGCTGGCGCTCGACATCCTCTCCTTCAAGGCGCTCCTCTCGTTCATGGCGCTCGCCGCGGCGACGAACCTCGCGCTGAGCACGCTCTCGATCTTGCTCTGCGTCCGCTCCGAGCGCGGGGCGGCGAGCGCGGTCGAGGGCCTGTCGCTGTTCAGGTACGACCGCTTGCGCGACGTCCTCGTGCTCCTCGTGGCGGGGTTCCTCTCCAATCTCGGGTACCGGCAGTACCTCGTGGCCTGGCAGCTCAAGGGGCTCTACGACTTTCTGAAGGGAAAGCAGGGCTGGGACAAGTTCGCGCGCAAGGGATTTGCCGCAAGGCCCGCCTGATGTTGCGAGGCGTCGTCATCGTCGTCGTCGCCGGAGACGAGCCCGCGTGCGAGCGCGTCGCCGGGCCCCTGCGGGCGGCCGGCGCGGCGGTCTCGTGCGCCCTGCCCAACGTCGACGCCCTGGCGATCCTCGGCAGGCCGGGCTTCGACGTCGTGGTCCTGCAGATCGCGCGGGAGTCGCAGGGATTCTTGCCGCTGGCCGGGGCGCTTCGCGAAGAAGGCCGCCTCCGGGGTACGGTCGTCGTGGGGCTCGCCGAAGGCGGGGTCGACGAGGCACGGGTCGGGGGCCTCGGCCTCGACCACGTCACCACCGACGGCCCAGGCCTGCCGGTGCTGCTCGCGTCCCTCCTTCCGCCGCGGGGCTTCGCGACCGCCGCCGAGCGCGGCAAGCTCGAGGAGGACCTGCGGCTGGCCCTCGCCCGCATGGCCTCGCTCCGAGCCGAGGGGCAAACGCTGGCGCACGACGGGCGCGCGCTGTGCGGCATCGTCCTTGGCTTCGCCGCGAATCTCCGCGACTGCCTCGTGGGCCCGCTCACCGACGCGCAAGCGACGCACGTCCACGATATCATCGAGGCGGCGACCGACATGGGCGCGATGCTCGAGCGCTTCGGTCGCACGGTGCGTACCGAGGTGCCCCCGCGCGCGCTCAGTGCGCCGCCGCTGCCGCTGCAGCGCACCGCGCGGCGTACGTTGATCGATCTCTCGGAGATCGCCCTCGCGATGGGGCGCGCGTTCGCCGAGGCGGCCCAGCGCAAAGGCGTGACGCTGGAGGTCGACGCCCCCGCACCGGTGCGCATCTGGGGCGACGCCCTGCAGATCAAACAGGTGGTCGTGAACCTCCTGGCCAACGCGATCAAGTTCACCCCGCCGAACGGACACGTGAAGCTCTCCGCGCGCTCGCGAACGCCGGAGCCTTCGCGCGAGGGGGCGGCCGCGCGCACGCACGCCGAGCTGACGATAAGCGACACGGGACCCGGGATCCCCGTCGAGGACCGGGAGCGGATCTTCGGCCGCGGGGTGCGGCTCGAGCGGGACGGGCACGTGGCCGGCAGCGGCCTCGGTCTCGCGGTCGCGCAGGAGATCGCCACGAGCCACGGAGGCGACATCCGCGCCGGCGCGAGCGAGAGCGGGGGCGCCAGCTTCGTCGTCCACCTGCCGGTCGACATGCGGACACGGCGCGACGCGGCCGCCGGGCCGCTCGAAAAACCCGAGGGCTCGGCGGCCCCCAAGCGTCACTCGAGCGCTTCGAACGCGATACTTCGGTCCGGTCCGGCAACCGGTTCGGTGGGTTCATGAGCCCGGCCGGCGCCCATATCCTGCTCGTCGACGACAACCTGAAGGGGGTCGAGTTCCTCGAGGTTCGCCTTCGCGCGCTCGGGTACCGAACGACGCTCGCCCACAACGGCGAAGTCGCCCTCGGGGTCGTCGAACGCGATCGCCCGGACGCCGTCGTGCTCGACGTCACGATGCCCGAGATGAACGGGTATCAAGCCTGCCGCGCGATGAAGCGCATGGCCCCCGAGCTGCCCGTGGTCATCCTGACAGGCAAGACGGAGGCGGCCGATCGCTTCTGGGCGATCCAGTCGGGTGCCGACGTCTTCCTCAACAAGCCCATCGATCCGAAGACCGTCGTGGAGACGTTGATCGGGCTCCTGGAACGGCGGTGAAGTCCGCCGTCGCGTTGTGGGCCACGCTTGCCCTCCTGGGCCTGGCTCTCCTACCGGCGACCTGGATCCTGGGTCGCGAGGCGTTTCGACGCTGGAAGACGACGCGCGCCCTCCGGCAGATCGCCGAGGGTCAGAAGCTGGTCGCGGGCGCGGCCAAGGGCGACGTGGGGCCGCTGGCCCACGCGCTCGCGAAGCGCTTCGACGCCCAGACCAACGAGCGCGTCGTCCTGTCCCTGCTGCGATCATCGGACGCGTCCCAGAAGGAGTGGGGCTCGCGTCTCTTCGGCGAGCTGAAACTCGTGGATGAGTATTGCCGGCGGCTCCGGGAGGCGCCTCGCTGGAGCGAGCGGGAGCACGCGGCGTCGATCCTCGGGCTCGCGGGATTGTCGTCGGCGGTGCCGGCGCTGGTCGGCGCCCTGCGCGATCGCAACGAGGACCGGACGTCGGTCAAGAGCGCCGCCGCCGCGGCCCTCGCGCAGCTGCGCGACGAGACGGCCATCCCGCTGCTCGTCGAAACGCTGGCCGAGGCCGACGAGCAGTCGTCGCGCACCATCGCCGAGGCCCTCACCGCCTTCGGCACGATGGCCACTCCCGCGCTGTTGGGGCTGCTCGCCGACCCGTCGCAGGGCGCGGCGCGGGTGTGGGCTGCGCGCGTCCTCGGGCGCATCGGCGATCCGCGGGCCGTCGACGACCTCGTGGCGCGGCTGCACGACCGCGACGATCGCCTTCGCATGGCCGCAGCCGAAGCGCTGGGCTCCATCGGCGATCCGCGCGCCCTTCAGCCGATCGTGCGCGCGACCTTGCGCGATCCTGCGCCTCAGGTCCGTGCCCACGCGGCGGGCGCGGTGGCGCGCATCGAGGGCGAGCGCGGCGTCGACGTGCTCGTCGCCGCCCTCGCCGACCCCGACTACGCCACGCGGATTCGCGCGCTCGAGGCCTTCGAGACGATGCATGTCTCCGACACGTCGCCGCTCGAGGCCGCGCTGCGCGACCCGAACGCCGAGGTTCGACGGCGCGCGGCCCTCGCGCTCGAGCGCGTCGGCTACCTCGATCGCGTCGTCGCCAAGCTCGCGTCGGGAGATCGTGCCGAGCGCGCGAGCGCCTACTCGGCGCTCATGATGCTGGGCGAGGTCGGGCTCGTCGACAGCATCGCCTCGTACGTACATGGGGGTTCGTTCGAGGTGCGGGCCGCCGCCGCGCGAGCGTGCGGAGACCTCGGCGTGG
>CZKU01000105.1_pt1 | contig 15988 bp, 16 predicted proteins | sample 1122471 | NCBI WGS metagenome assembly CZKU01 (sample SAMEA3539301, study PRJEB10725) | soil metagenome | biome: tundra; feature: field; material: soil | place: USA | collected 2010-05 | depth 0.15 m | reverse complement strand
ACGAAGAGATGGACCGGAAGGTCCTCGAGGCCTACGCGAAGGGCGACCGAGACGGCGGCTGGCTAGAGGTCGAGGTCCCGCCGTACTGTCCGACGAACGACGAGGACAAGAAGAAGCTCGAGTTGTTCGAGGGCGCGGTCATCGACCGGCTCTTCGTGCTCAACGCAAAGCGTGCCGAAGAGGAGAAGATCAAGGGCGGCGGCGCGGCCGGGGGCAAGAGGAAGATCGCAAAGGGCGCGGCCAGGCCGAAGGGGGAGAAGAGGAGGGGGAAGAAGATGGCGCCGGAAGGGCAGCTCGGCCTCGGGGACGGCGGGAAGCCCGCCCCGGAGAGCTCGTGAGCGATTCGCGGCTTCTGGGCCGCGGTCCGGACGGCGTGGTAGGTTGGAGGCGTGAACCGCACTGAGTTCGAGGCACTTCGGGGCATCCCCGACAAGGTCATCCGAGGGGACGTTCGGCTCTCGCGGCGGCAGGCGACGTCGCCCGCTCTCGTCGCGGACGACATCGCGATCGAGAATGCACATGGGGTCCAACTTCGGCTGAACATCACGTTCAACCCGGAGGTCGGATCGAAGACTTTCAACGTGCATGTTCCCGGCGTCGGGCCTATCTGTCGGCTTGATGTCGACGGACCCGCTCATCGGCCCGCGGGGCGCTCCCACAAGCACGCGCTCCGGTCGGAGCGATGCCCGGACCGGAATCTGCCGGACGACGTGTCGGATCGGCCCGACCTTTCGGGCAAGTCGGTCCGTGAGGTCTTCGACGTCTTCTGTAAGTTGGGGAACATTCAGTGTGAAGGAACGTTCGAGTCGCCAGATGGGGCGCCATGATCGACGTCGGTGAAATCAAGAAGCAGGTAGACGGGCACAGCCTGATTCGGGGCATCGATCAGGTGCCCAAAGGGCACGTGCGCCTCGAGACCGCGTTTCTTTACCCCGACGGCAGCTCGGTCGACGTTTTCGTGGTGGAGGAGAGCCCGCTCCTCCGGAACCTAAAGGTCAGCGACCTCGGACAGACGACGTCCTGGCTGCTCGATGTGCAGGTGAAGCCGTGGCTCTCGAAGAAGCGTCAGCGCTTCATGGAGGACGCCCTCCGCATCTACGACGTCAAACAGGTGGGTGGGGCGCTCGAGCGGGAGCTGGCCTCGACGGACGGCCTCGTCGATGGAGTCATTCGACTCGGCCAGGCTTGTGTCCGAGTCGCCGACCTCACGTACACCCGGCGTAGCGCGCTCCAGACGTCTGTGACCGAGGACCTCGAGGAGTTTCTGGCGGACTCCGAGCTCGACTTCGAGCCGAACCAGGAGCTCGTTGGGCGCCATGGCGCCAAGGTCCGCGTGGATTTTCTCGTGAAGGGGCCGAAGGTGACGTCGGCCCTCCTGGCGCTCGCGTCGGGAAACACTTCGCAGGCTCACGTGCTGGCGAACGAGATCTTCCGGCGCTGGTACGACCTCGACTTTCCGGATCGCAAGGAGAACCGGGTGACCGTGTTTGACGACCGCTTCGATGTGTACCGCGAGGACGATCTGCGCCGTCTGTCGGACGTTTCTGATGTGGTCGCGCTGTCGGATCGGCAGGCGATGAAGGATCTTCTGGCGGCGTAGCAGCCCGGCCCAGCAAGGAGAGGCCACGATGGACTTGTATGCCTCGGCTCACGGGGCGATCGTCCATCTTCCATGACCGCGTCCACCGATGTCCGAGCGTCCGTTCTCGCGGCAATTGAGGCTGATCTGGTCGGCCCCTTCGATGCTGGCAAGGAGGCAGGTTCCAACGAGGAGGTGCTGACGATCGCCCCGTCACGCTGGTACCTCACCGGCTTCCTCGCCCCGAAGGCTGACCGCGACACGAAAGACCCGACGGCCGACGAGGAGTTCGGCACCGGGACCGACGACGAGGACGAGAACGAGGCGGCCCCCGAGCCCGAGCCGAAGCAGAAGAACAACTTCCCGGCCTCGCTTGGAATGTCCGTCCTCCTCCCGGGGCCCACGGGCGGGCATGACACGGTGAAGGTGACCGTGTCTTTCGCGGAGTACATTCGGGAGGAACGAGAGTCCGGGGAGCGGAAGAAGAAGGCAAAAGTCTGGCGGCGAGTGGCCCAGCCCACGCGCTCCGTTGAGGTCCGCCTCGATGCCGTCGAGGTCGAGAAGGGCGTCGCACTCCCCGACACACCGAACGTGCGGATCTGCGGCAAGCTCGAGCCAGCAGATGCCCCAGGCTTAGACGCGGGGACACGAGCGCTCTCGCTCTTCGTGGTGAATGAGCGGACACCGGGGGAGCGGGGCCGCCACGACGAGCAGTTCTTGTTCCAGGTGCAGATGGAGGTGGCGTTCGAGCCCGGCTTCGTCCCCCGGCCGAACCGCCTCGGAGAGGGCTCGGAGCATCCGGACGACGACACCGCCGATCTCCAGTTCCGCGATCACCGGGAGTGGGCCGTTGGCCACGGCGTCGCCGTCGAGATCCCCGACGGCAAGAAGAAGGTCACGCTTATCCGCACGACGTGGGTGCCCAGGTGCGAGGTTCGGAAGGTCGACACGCACGAGGAGGCGAATGTCGTCACTGCGATGGAGGACCTCGCCGAGCTCGCAGACGGGGCGGCCCTCGAGAAGGCTCTCACGCCGCTCATCGACGCGTACGGGGCCTGGATTGAACGCCAGGGAACCATCGCGCTCGACAGCGAGGACCGGAAGAACACCCGCAAGCGTCTCCTCAAGAACGCTCGTCGAGCTAAGGATCGCATACGGGCCGGCATCGTTCTTCTGACCAAGGACGAGGCCGCACGCGAAGCCTTCCAGCTCATGAACCGGGCGATGGCGATGGCCGCTCGGCAGCGGAGCCCCCAGCGGTACACGGGGGAGAACAAGCCCGCGTGGCGTCTCTTCCAGCTCGCCTTCGTGCTCCTGAACCTGGTCGGCATTGCCGACCCGTCGAACGAGGCCGAGCGGAACGAGGTCGAGCTGATCTTCTTCCCGACGGGCGGCGGCAAGACCGAGGCGTACCTGGGCGTCATCGGCTTCACGCTGATGCTGCGGAGGATGCACGGCCAGAAGCGACCCGATGGGGGGCTCGGCGTAGCCGTTCTTCTCCGGTACACGCTGCGCCTCCTCACCCTCGATCAACTCGGTCGTGCCGCAACGCTTATCTGCGCGCTCGAGCTGCTCCGGCAGAAGGACACGACGAAGCTCGGGGAGGTTCGCTTCGCCGTCGGGCTGTGGGTTGGTCGCTCCGCGACCGCCAACACGCTCGAGCAGGTGAAGAAGCTCATCATCGACTATAAGAACAGCGCCTCGAAGACGGCGCCGTCGCCGTTCCCGCTCGCGACCTGCCCCTGGTGCGGGCGCATCCTTGGGCGGGACAGCCTGGTGCTCGCCCCGAACAAGACCTCGCCGGAGGAGGTCGTCGTGAGCTGCGTCTCCGTGTCGGGGCAGCCACCCAGCGACTGCGCCTTCGCGCCCCGGAACAACCGGGAGGGGCTCCCGGTCGTGTTCGTCGACGACCAGATCTACCGCGAGCTCCCCGCGTTCATCGTGGCCACGGTCGACAAGTTCGCGATGCTCCCCTGGAGGGGGGAGACGGCGCTGCTCTTCGGGAAGGCGTCTGCCCGTGACGGGAAGAAGTGCTACGGCCCGATCGACCACGCGCCGAAGGGCGCACTGATGCTCCCGCAGGGGCTGCCCCCCCCTGACCTCATCGTGCAGGACGAGCTCCACCTCATCTCGGGTCCGCTCGGGACGATGGTCGGCTTGTACGAGACGGCCATTGAGTGGCTGTCGACCCGGGTCATCGATGGCAAGAAGATCCTGCCCAAGGTCATCGCATCCACGGCGACGGTACGCCGAGCCAGGGAGCAGATCTGCGCGCTGTTCGGCCGATCGGGCATGTCCCAGTTTCCACCACCCAGCGTGGATGCCTCGGAGACGTTCTTTGCGAAGCTCGACACCGAATCCCCCGGGCGTCTGTATCTCGGGGTGGCGGCACCAGGCCGACCGCTCAAGGCCATCCTGCTCCGCACATACGTCGCTCTGCTTGCGGCGGCGCAGAGACAGTACCAAGCGAACGGCCCTGAGGACCAGCCGGCGGACGCCTACATGACGCTCGCCGGCTACTTCAACAGCCTCCGCGAGCTCGGCGGCATGAGACGGCTCGTCGAGGACGACGTGCGCAAGCGCTGCGGCAACATCGAGGAACGCGTCCCCTTCGAGCACAAGGGTCCGCACCCGTGGGGCAAGAACCGCCCCCTCGAGATGCCCGTCGAGCTCACCTCCCGCGAGAAGGCGGGGGCCATCAAGGAAGCGAAGGACCGGCTCAATCGTCCCCACGCGGCGAAGGAGCATGTCGACGTGCTCCTCGCGAGCAACATGATCTCCGTCGGCGTCGACATCGACCGCCTCGGCCTGATGGTCGTGGCCGGGCAACCGAAGTCCACGAGCGAGTACATCCAGGCATCAAGCCGCGTAGGTCGACAGTACCCCGGCCTCGTCGTGACGTGCTTCAACGTGCGTCGTCCTCGAGATCGCTCTCACTACGAGCGGTTCGTCGCCTACCACGAGAGCTTCTACCGCTACGTGGAGGCGACGAGCCTCACGCCGTTCTCGGGGCCCGCTCTCGAGCGGGGGCTCTCGGGCACGCTCGTGGCCATGGCCCGGCTCGGTGACCCGGGGTTGACCGCACCGACGTCGGCGATGGAGATCGAGGCGCACCGGCAGTACGCCGAAGCCTGCGTCGGAGCCCTGGCCGAGCGCGGTGGACGCCAGCCTCGGGGCAACGATGACGCCATCCAGATGAGGGAGAGCCTCCGTGACCGCGGGGAGAAGGTCATCGAGGCGTGGCAGAAGCTCGTGAAGGTGGCGCGCCACGAAGCCGCCGGCAAGCGGAGCTACTCGCCCTTCGACAAGGACAAGACCGCGGGCAAGCCGCTGCTCTACACGGTCATCGACGACAACCAGCCGGAACCCCACTCGGATGACGCGAGGTTTGCCGCTCCCACGTCGATGCGTGACGTCGAGCCTTCCGTTCATCTCTGGCTGGAGCGCCGGTCGCTCGGAGGAAGGCGATGACCATGCGCGGAGGACCGCCCCGGATGCAGCAGCAGCCGGATGGAACCGCTCGCCAGAGCCAGGTGGTGACCACCTTCGGGCCCGGCGCGATGGTCGATCTCCTGACCGATGCAGTCCTGGTTGGAGGGCTCGACTTCTGGAGCTACGACCGGAACTACGCCGTCCCGATCATCAACGAGCCGCGTCTTCGTGATGCGATCGTCGAGCGCTTCCGCCAGCTCGGACGCGAGCTAAGCCCCGATCAACCCTTCCGGGCCCCCCCCGTCGGGAACGATCGCGAGCCGTCGAAGTTTGCGGGCGTGCAGGTCCTCGAGTTCCCTCATTGGTTCGTCTGCCAGAATCAGCGATGCCGCTCGCTCATGCGGCGGGACGGGCTCGAGCTCAAGAGCCATCGCTACATTCACCAGTGTGAGCGGACGACGAAGGCGGAGTGCGTGCCCGTCCGCTTTGTGTCCGCCTGCAAGCGCGGGCACATCGACGAGTTCCACTGGATCGCCTTCGTTCATGCCGCACAATCAAAGGAGCCCGGCAAGGAGCGGTGCGCCGCCCCGTCGCTCACCTTTGAGGAGGGGGCGACAGGCGACTTCAACGACATCCGCATCGTGTGCGCGTGCGGCGCGAACGAGAAGCTCAACGCAACGTACGGGTTGAAGCTCCCGTGCTTCGGGTCGCGACCCTGGCTCGGCCCCGAGGGCAAGGAGGCGTGCTCCGAGAGCATCCGGCTCCTCGTCCGCACGGCGAGCAACTCCTACTTCCCCCAGGTCGTGAGCGCGCTTTCGATTCCGGACCCGTCTGGCGATCTGCAGGAGAAGGTGCGGAGCGTCTGGGACGTCGTGAAGTCGTCGACGAAGGAGCTTTTGCAGGCGTTCCGCCAGATCGACAAGGTGCGCATCGCGCTCAGGGACTTCAGCGACGACGAGGTCCTCCTCGCCGTGTCGGCGATCCACGAGGACAAGCCCATCACGCAGGGCCCCATCCGCACGGCGGAGTTCATCCAGCTCACCTCGGCGAGGCCGGAGGCCAAGGGCGACTTGGCCCCCATCGGAACCGACTTCTTCGCTCGGGAGGTGAGGCCGAAGGACGGTCTACCCGCAGGCGTCGCTCAGCTCGTCGTCGCTTCCAAGCTCCGAGAGGTCGTCGCTCAGATCGGCTTCACCCGCCTCGAGCCCGTGAGCCCCGACCTCCAGGGGGAGTACGACCTCGGCGTGGAGACGGCCGCTCTCGGGCTCACGACGAACTGGCTGCCGGCCTCCGAGTTCCGCGGCGAGGGGGTCTTCATCCGGTTCGACGAGGACGCGGTCCGTGCGTGGGAGGAAAAGCCGGCGGTCCTGAAGCGGGGGAAGCAGCTCCTGGCCGGCTACGAAGCCTGGTGCGGGACGCTCGTCGATGCGGAGGCCAGGAAGGCTGCGCCGCCGTTCCCAGGGGTGAGGTTCTACATGCTGCACTCGCTCTCCCACCTGCTCATGTCGGCCATCAGCTTGGAGTGCGGGTACGCAGCGAGCGCCCTCCGAGAGCGTATCTACTGCGGTCCTTCGCATCGCGATCCCACCCCGATGGCGGCGATCCTGCTCTCGACGGGAACCTCCGGGACGGAGGGCACGCTCGGGGGGCTCGTCGAGCAAGGACGGCAGCTCCGAGCTCACCTGCAAGCCGCGTTCGACATGGGCCGCCTCTGCTCGAACGATCCAGTCTGCGCGACCCATTCGCCAGAGAAGGATCAGGCCGAAAGGTTTCTCGAGGGGGCGGCATGCCACGGGTGCCTCTTCATCGCGGAGTGCAGTTGCGAGCGGTTCAATCGCTACCTCGACCGGTCGCTCGTTGTGCCGTCCATCGGGCATCCCGCCGAGCTCGCGTTCTTCTCACAGCGACCATGACAACTTCGGGGGGGCTTACTCGAATCCCGCTGCCGATGCTGGAGCGGCTCCTGTTGGCGATGGAGCGCCGGCGGCTCGAGGCTCCGTTCTCGGAGGCGGATCTCGTCGACACCGGCTTCCACGGGTTCGCCGAGGACGTGGTGACGGCGTTCGCCGGGATCGACTCGGCCGGTGTCGTCGGAGCGCTGCGGATGGTGATCGCGGAGCGTCTCGACCGACCTCCGCCAAGGCTGGATCTGGTTTGGACGGGACCTGAGACGAGAGCAAGCGTCGCACGGAGCACGCGCCTCGTCGTGGAGCGGCTCTTCGAGTCCGCACGGCGGTCGGTCGTCGTTGGCGGGTACGCCTTCGATGCTCCCGAGATTCTCGAGCCCCTGTATCGCGCCATGAAGGAACGGAGCGTCGACGTGACGCTCTTCCTCGACATCGACGGGACGGCGACCACGGCCGCTGGAGCCGAAGCCTTCGCCACGGCCTTCATCGACCGGTTCTTCCGAACCGTCTGGACGTTCGGTTTGCCGAAGCCGGACGTGTACTACGACCCTCGGACTGCGATTCCTGGACCACCGTGGTCGAGCCTGCACGCGAAGTGCATCGTGGTCGACAACGAGCGGTCGCTGATCACCTCGGCGAACTTCACCGACCGGGGGCAGACCCGGAACATCGAGGCGGGGGTGCTCATCGAGGACACCGGCTTCGCGGCGGAGCTGGGGGCCCAGTGGAGGCAGCTCGTGAGCGAGAGCCTGGTCATGAGGTACGAGGGATAGTGAACGGGAGTTATCCGGAAGGATAATGGAGGTTGGAGTAGTGGTCGATGACCGTCTCTTCACCCTCGTGCTCAGAAAATCAATCAGATACCAAGCCGGAGCGAGACGTGATCGGACGAGACGAGATACAGCACGTGGCTGGAGAGCTCGAGGTCCTCCCGACGGACATCGAGCGTGACTACCTGTTCGGCTGGTTCCTGTCCGGCATCTTCCAGGGTCCGTTGGCGAAGAGCTTGGTGCTGAAGGGTGGCAATGCACTGAGGAAGGGGTACTTTCCGAACACCAGGTATTCGTCGGATCTCGACTTCGCGTCGCAAGGAACTCTGTCGGCGGACAGCTTGCGCACCGAGCTGGTTCGAGCAAGTCGGCTCGTCCACGAGCAGACCTCCGTCGACTTCGACGTCGACCGAATGAAGGTTGAGCCGAAGCAACGGGTCGACAAGGACCTGCAAGTACTGGAAGCACGAATCTACTTTCGCGACTTCTACGGGAAGGCTGGGCGGATGGTCATTTCGCTGCGCATGGACATCACGCAGTTCGAACGCTTGCTGTTCGCCCCCGTCGATCGACCGCTCATCCATCCGTACTCGGACGCAGATCGCTGCGCGGGATCGATCCGATGCGTGCGCCTCGAAGAGATCCTCGCGTCGAAGCTGAAGTGCTTGCTCCAGCGGCGGCACGTTGCGGACCTCTACGACTACATCCACTGGCTGCTTTTCGGAGAGGAACGACCGGACGTCGCGACGGTGCTTTCGGCCTTCCTGCACAAGACGATCTACGGGCGCGATCCGGGAGCCGCCTTTGAACTCCTCGTCGGTCTGCCGTTCCAATTTCTCCGGGAAGCGTGGGGGAAGTACGTCGTGGCACCCGCGAAATTCATGGTCAGCTTCGAAGAGGCGCTCGCCAAGTTCGTGGAACACCTACGCCAGCTCTTCGGTGCGCACGCACAGGGCCAGAGCCAGCGCCGCTGGAGACCCACCATCTTCTTCCCGTCCCGCCTGCGGAACGTCATTCTCGAGGCGGGCAGTCGGCAAACCCTGCTGCGCATCCGATACGCCGGCTACGACAGACTCGTCGAGCCCTACTCACTCCGTTACAAAACCCTGAAGGCCGGCGGAGCGTACGAGTACTTCTACGCTTACGATCGCACCGGCGGTCGTAGCGGCGACGTCGGCATCAAGTCGCTGGTTCCAGAGCGCTTCGAGTCCGCCGAACTGACCGAGACGACCTTCGAGCCCAGGTACGAGATCGAGGTGAGGAAAGCCGGTGACGTCTCGCAAGCGAGCGACTTCACCACTCGACGCCACGTGCCGGGCTTCGGCCTCACGCGACGAACGGCCTCCTCCGGACCGCTGTACGTCTTTCGCTGCACCGTGTGTCGCCGTGTGTTCGGGCATCGGACCTTCGAGAGCTCCCTGCGGGCGCACAAGAACGGCCGGGGTTCGGCCTGCTACGGATCGTTCGGCGCCTATGTGAGGACACGATGGTGACCGACCCGGGACACACACTGCCTAAACTCAGGACATGCGGTGTCGAGCTGTCGTCGAAGACGAAATGAGGAGCACTGCGCCATGAGGATACGCGCCGAGCCGTGCAACGCGCCCGCCTGCGCGGCGTACATTCGCGTGAGCAGCCGAACGCAGGACCACGCCACGCAGCGCTCGGCGATCGAGCGCGCCGCGGGCGCCCGGGGTGACGCGGTCATGCGCTGGTACGCTGAGAAGCTGAGCGGCAAGACGATGGCGCGCTCGGAGCTCCAACGGTTGCGCGACGATTCCCGCGCCGGGCTCGTGCGCCGCCTCTACGTCTTCCGACTCGACCGCCTCACGAGAAGTGGCATCCGCGACACGTTCGAGCTTGTCGAACAGCTGCGCGGCTCCGGAGTCGAGATCATCACCGTCGCCGACGGGTTCGACATGAACGGGCCCGCTGCGGAGGTGGTCGTCGCGGTAATGGCGTGGGCCGCCAAGATGGAGCGGATCGCGATCAACGAGCGGATCGCGGCGTCGCGGGAGCGCCTCGCGAGTGAAGGGCGCGCGTGGGGACGCCCGTCGCGCGTTGACCCGGCGATGACCGAACGCGCACGTGCCATGCGCGCAGAAGGCCGATCGGTGCGAGCCATCGCGATGGCGCTGAAGGTTCCGCGGAGCACGATCGGGCGCGCGCTCGCGTCCCAAAAACATGACCCGTCCGAGGACGCAGAAAGCGCGAGCGTCGAGAGGGGTCAGCAGGGGGCGGTCCAGTAGTTCACTTACGGGACGACGCTCGCACGCGGGCTGTACCATGCGCGTTGTCGCATGCATCAAGGAAAGCCTCGTGTCCCCTCTCCCGGGCGGCAGCGGAAGCCGGTCGCAGTAGGAAGTGCAATTCGTCTCCTCGGCGCGGCAGTCGACGAGCTGACCAGTCTCGTGGAGCAGGAGGCCGCGGCGCGCGGAGGCCCGACTGCGGCGGCGCGCACTTGGGCTCACCGAGAGGTTCGCGATGAGCTGCAGTGGCGGCTCAGCCAGTCGCGCAGCGCAGCGCCCGAGACGACCAGCCGTGCGCTACAAACGGTCTTCCGTGTGATGACGCTCGCCCTGAGGGCCGAAGATAGCCACCTCGTCGATACAGAGCGGACGCAATGTGCGGAGGAGTTAGAAAACGCTTGGCGGGCTGCGTTTTCCGCAAAGGCCGACCCGGTCGAGAAGGCGACGTTCTTCGTGGAACAGGTCGAAGCCGCGATCGACGTTTGCTTGCGATGGAACTTGCACGCGGCGGATGATCGGGCACGCATAGAGCGCGGAGAAGCCACGAAGGCTTCCCTCGACGCGGCGCGCGTCGAGACAGCGGTTCAAATAGTAAAACGCCGATACGAAGGGGTCTACCTGGGTCGCCCCTTCCCCGTCGACGCGGCGCGCGTATACATCCTTCTCGCATCTCGTCCATCGAAGGGCGGTCGCGGCAAACGATCGACGCTCACGAAAGGGGACGCCCTGGCAAGTGCACTACACGCCCTGGGCATCCCATTCGAGACAGACACGCTGCAGAGGCTCGTGCGACGGACACGAGCGGTGAGAAAGGGGAGGACAAGATAGTCCGGCGGTTTGCGTGCATCGAGGTCGTATGCAGTTTGCCGCATGCACGACCAGCACAAGCCCCTTGAGAACGCATTCTCTCCCTCCGAACGCATCGCCCTAAGACGGCTCGTCGATACGCACGGCGAGCGTCGTGCGCTCCACCGCCTCCGTGTGAGTCGGTCCTCGCTGTACCGCTGCCTTGCCGGCTTGGCGGTACGGCGGGGCACGATGGCTCTCGTCCGCGCCGCGCTGGCGTGTGGACCGCCAGCGAGCACCCGGAAGACGCGCCCAGCGCGCGCTTCAGCGGATTCGGATGGCGGCCCTCTCGGCGCATCGCCGGGTGCTCACGCCGCATCGGCTGCGCCCGGGGGCTCGATGGCCTCCAACGCGCCGCCCAAAGCGATACCCGATCGAGTTTAGCGCCGAGATGAGAGTGGTCCCTCACGTCGCCGCTGATGGCCAGGGCCTTGGCTGGCGCCTGCCCGGCAGATCCCATTGGGCGCAGGCACATCGCAGCGAGAAGAGGATGAGAAGCGGGTGCGCTACCCAGGATCTCCGCAGAACGGCATCGGACGCACCCGGATGGGCCCCAAACGCCGGGCGACCGGACCCGGAAACGCCCGGTGAGGCGCCCGAGCGCCGGTGGCGCCGACCTGGCAACCGCCTGGCAGCCGCCTAGCGGCCACCTGGCGGCCACCTAGCAGCCGCCTGCGAAACCCGCGGGAAAACCCCGGGTACGCGACGGAGAAGGCGCCCCACGCCCGCCCATACCGAAGGATTTGGCCATTGCGCAACGACACCACCAAAAAAAACGGGACCCGCGCGTCAACGCAGGCCCCGTCGCGAGGCAACGACATGAATAGGTCGGAAAACGATAGCAACGATGCCCGACAGGGCCATCTTCGAAGAAGGGCCCGCCGAGAGACTCTTCAGGTCAGCCTCCTGGCTCTTCTTGAGGGGCTCAAGCTCTGCGAGGAGGGCGCCCGTCGCTTCAGCGAGGGCTTTCGGTCCATGGTCCACGGCGCGCACGTGGCTTCTTCTTTTCTCGGCGGCATCGCGCAGCCCGAGAAGTGCCGCCGTGCGCCGATTCGAATCCCCGTAGTGCCGCTCACTCCGTGCGACGATCTTGACCGCGAGCGAGCGCGCGCCGCCCTTGTGCGCGCTAACCTACACATTGTGAAGAGGAAACCGTGAGCGCGCGTGGCATTCCCGGTGGGGGCTGCGTCGACCCGCTGCCGAGTGGTCGATTCCGCGTACGAATCACGGTCGCCGACGGTTCGCGTCGAACGCTCTCCACTTACGAGACCCGAGAGGAAGCGCAGCGCATCCTGAACGCGGCCCTCGTCGAACTCGCCGAGGGGAACGTCGCGCCGGTCGGCGGCATCACCTTGCGCGCCTTTGGCGCCCTCTTCCTCGACCGACGCGAGAAGCGTGGCGTCCGGAACATCCGAACGGACCGGAACCGGTGGAAGGTTCACGTCGACTCGGCGCTGTTCGCCGACTTCCCGCTCGTCGCCATCACGGGACGCATGGTCCGCGAGTGGCGGGACGAGCTCTCGCGCAAACGGGCGGCGGATCTCCGTCAAGGCGTGCGGCGCCAGCCCCGAGTCCTCTCTGCGTCCAGCGTCAAGCATTGCGTGAATCTCCTGCGAAGCTGCCTCGAGGAGGCGATCGACGACGAAATCATCGCGGCGAACCCCGCGAGGGGACTCAAGGTGCGGCGCGAGCCAACGACGCACGAGTCGTGGGCGTACCTCACGGTCGAGGAGCAGCGCGCCGTCGAGGAGTGCTCTGTGGCACCCGAGGCCGATCGTTTGTTCGCGATGTTCGCGATCGGCACCGGCCTCCGCCAAGGCGAGCAGTGGAGCCTCGAGCTCGTCGACATTCACCCCGACGCGAAGGACCCGCACGTCGTCGTTCGCTACGGCGCGCGCGGAAGAAAGGCGACGAAGAGTGGGAAGCACCGGATCGTCCCGCTCTTCGGCATCGCCGCTCGCGCGCTCGCGCGCTGGCTCGAGATCCTTCCGACGTACGCTCCGAAGAACCCATTCGGGCTCGTGTTCCCGCTCCCCGGCGGCGAACGTCGCGACAAGAAGTCGTACGGGTGGGCACACCTTCGCAAGGCTGCCAAGATCGACCGTCACGTCCGGTGGCACGATCTCCGGCACACGTTTGCGTCGTCGCTCGTCGCCGGTTGGTGGGGTCGCCCCTGGCGCCTGGACGAGGTTCGCGTCCTCCTCGGGCACTCTTCCGTCACGACGACCGAGCGCTACGCGCACCTCGCGCCGTCGGTGCTCGCGCAGGCCGCGAGAGAGACGGACGCCGCGCAGGCTGGCGGTCACGCGAAGGTCACGGCCCTTCGGCTGATTCCGTCGAAGCCCGCGGAATCGTTGGGCGCGCCACAGAGGATTCGAACCTCTGACCTACGGCTCCGGAGGCCGTCGCTCTATCCAGCTGAGCTAGTGGCGCTTTGAATGATTTCGCTTAGTTACGTGTTACGCGTCCACGGATTGTCCACGATCCGGCGAGTTTTCGGGGAAGGCGGGGAGGTTCACGGCGTTTCTCGAGCGCTCCAAATGCCCTGGCAAGAGGTGGGTGTAAAGCTCGGTGATGCGGACGTGCGAATGCCCGAGCACCCGCGCGAGCTCGAACAGGTCCGGCACGGCGCGCAGAAAGTGGCTTGCGTACGTGTGCCGGCAAGTGTGGGGTCCTCCCGTCAGGCCGGCCGCATCGACGACGGCGGCGAAGCGCTTGTTAGGGAACTCCGCGAACCGATCACCGTGGAAGTTGGGGAACATGTGCCGGGACGTCCGCGGGAGCTTGGCCAGCGTGCGGGCGAGCGCGTCGCCCACGGGCACCTCGCGGGGCTTGCCGCTCTTCGGGCGCCAGAGATCCGTGACGGGGATCGAGAGCAGACGACGGCGATCGTCGAGCCACGTCCACTCCGCGGCGATGGCCTCGCCCTTCCGGCACCCGGTGTTGAGCAAGAACTCGATCATGGGGACGAACGCCGGATCTTCTTTCGCAGCGGCGGCATACAGCTTTGCGAGCTCGGGCACCGTCCACGCGTGGACGCGGCGCTCGCCCGAGACCTTCAGCTTTCGGATCTTGAACTCGGCCACGGGCAGGGTCCGATCGTCGCGAGCCCAGCGCAGCATCGTCCCGAAGACCCGGAGCTCGTTGTTGACGCTCGACGGGCGCACGGCCTTGCGCCGCTCATCCTTGTAGTCGTCGACGAGCTCCGTCGACAGATCCGTTAGCCGGTAGCGACCGAAGAAATCGCGCAGAGTGGCGACTTGGTACACGCGCACCTTGCGCCATGTGGCGTCGGCGAGGTTCGCCTTCGCGTGGACGGAGTAGTCAGCGGCAAGATCGGAGAAAAGCGGCGCGATCCGCTGCGACAGCCGGCCGCGGGCCCCGAGCGCGACGCGCATTCGTGCCTCGTGCTCTTTCGCCTCGGTCTTCGTCCCGTGAAACGCTTCTTCGTGACGCTTCCCCTTCGCGTCCACCGTCACCCGCCACACGCGCGGCTTGCGTCCCGGGTAGATCGGCATCGAAGAACGAGGCTGCCGCGGCCTCGGGGATGCGCCAGCCGCGCCCAATCTTGCGCGCGCCCGGGAGCTTGCCGGTGCGACAGAGCGCGACGATCGTCTTCCGCGGCACGTGAAGCGCCAAGGCGAGATCGTCGGGCGTATAGACGAGCAACGCGGGCACCACGGGGCTACGCTCCATCGGGTGCCAACTGCGCACGAGATGCCCCCGGGGTCGCCATGATCCCCCCATCAGCCGACGTGGACTGATTGAGCAGCGAGACCAGGATCTTGTGGGGCGGCAGCCGCCCGCCGAGTGCCGCGGCGACGCGCACGTAGAAGATGTCGGGCAGCGCGGACGGGGCGCGGCCCGCGCGAACGAGGTACGCGAAGAGAACCTTTACGAGCCGGATCCGCCCCGCCGTGCGCAGCTCCATGAGGAGCTGAACGCGCGGGCGGACGCCCGGCACGGCCACAGCGAAGGCGTCGTCGACGTCAAGGGTGCGGAAGACGAAAAGGCGTCTGCGCCTCCGGCTGCGGATCTGGTATGCGACGACCTCGCCCGACTCGAAGCGCGCGACCGGACCGAGCGTCCCCTCTTTGAGGTCGAACGGGGTGCCGAAGAGGAGCTCGGCTCGCGGCCGCTCGGGGCCTGCCAACGTGCGGAGCTGCACCGCCGTCTTCATCGCTCTCTCCCGCCAGCCGGGCCGCGAGGCCCGCGAACGATCGCGTCGATGCCCGTCGGCGCCGGGGTCCAGTCGTAGCGTCGACGCCCGAGCTCCGACTTGCCCGGGCTGGCGATCGTGGCGCTGCGATCTGTGGGCGGGCGGTCCGGAATCGCTCGACCAGGGTCCTTTGGAAGCGGGCGGCGGCGTGATGGACCGCGGGGGAGGGCAAAGACGGGCCATGTTTCGGGTGCATGGGGGGCGCAGCTCCTTATCGGGACGGTTGGACGGGGGACCTCGGCATCTGCGCGAGGGCCTCCTCGAGTCGATCGACGTCGCGCACGGCGGGCAGGCGCGAGAGCTCCGAGAGCGAGGCGCGCACGTTGCGAAGGAAGATGTGCGCCGGGGATCCCGCCGCTCCTGGCGAGGCGTGGGCTCGGGCGAACTGCGCGAGCTGGGCGACGGCGTGAAGAAGCAGGACGAGGTCCTCGAACGCCTTCCGGCCGAAGGCCGATGCAAGCGACGGCGGCTGCCACGTCGCGCCCGCGCTGCCGTCCGTGCGCAGCGCGCCGCACGCCGCGCACCAGCGGGTGGCGGCCGCGCCGGGGCCAGGGTCGAGGGCTGCGTGGAGGTGGCTTGCCTCGGGGTGCGTGCATGTCACGAGAGCGGCCGCGAGGGTGCCGAGCGAGCGAGGAGCGAGCGGCTCGTCGAGGGGAGGTATCGGTCGAGATGCGGTGTTCATGATCGTCTTTGCCTTCCGGTGTTGGGGGTGTGGACGTCTGCTCCGTTTGGCTTGCGGGGAGAGTCGCGCCCGGCCGGCTGCGGAGCCGGCGGGACCGCGATGCGGCCGAGGGCGCGCCCCGCGGCGACGAGCCGCTCGATGTGCGCGCCGACGCGCGTGAGGAAGGCGTCGAGCGTCTGCGTCCCGTCGGTGATCGCGCGCAGGGCCGCTTCCCGCTTCAGCGGCGCCCTCGTCGTGATCCACCCCGCGGCGCGATAGTGGTCCACGGCGGCGCCTGAAGAGGAGGCCGCGCGCGGCGGGATCG
>CZKU01000476.1_pt3 | contig 16460 bp, 15 predicted proteins | sample 1122471 | NCBI WGS metagenome assembly CZKU01 (sample SAMEA3539301, study PRJEB10725) | soil metagenome | biome: tundra; feature: field; material: soil | place: USA | collected 2010-05 | depth 0.15 m | reverse complement strand
CGACGGGCGCGACGGGCGCGACGGGCGCGACGGGCGAGACGGGCGAGACGGGCGCGACGGGCGCGACGGGCGAGACGGCCGCGACAAGCGCGACGATACGCGTGAAGATCCACGGGTCGAAGCGGCAACCCGACGGGGCCTTCATCCTCGAAGGGCGGGTGCTCGACGCGACCCGCGAAGTGCGCGCTCGGCTCGCGCTCGCTGGAGCCGCCGCCGGCTGATCTCGGGGGGGGCGCCGCTACGGCGTGGCAGTCGCCGCCACGGCGGGCGTGCCCGCGGGCGTGTCCGGGGTCGGCGGCGCGGGCACGTCGGCGCAGCAGCGAAGGCCTTGCTGATAGAAATAGAAGTCCTCGTTGTGCGCCCGGGTCGACGCGCGGCAGCGAGCGCGCACCGGCCCCCAGTAGCCGCCCTTGAAGATCGAAGCGTACCCCTCGCGCTCGACCGAGCGAGTCCACTCGTCGACGTTGCCGGTCATGTCGTACGCGCCGAACGGGCTCTTGCACCGCGGCCTCGAGCCCGAGGCCTCGCCTTGCCACACGTAGTCGATCTCGGCGATCGCGAGGGCGCTGTCGCGCGCCGCGAGGAGCCGCTCGTCGAAGAGCCGCCAGGGACGATCGATGACGCACGCCTGCTCGTCGCGCACGTAGCCGGTGGGATAAGGCAGGGCGTCTTCGCCTTCGCACGCGAAGGTCCATTCGTCTTCACTGCAGAGCCGCTCGCCCCGGTCGTGGCAGAGGCTGCCGGCCTCGTGCCAGTTGACCGCGATCACCGGGAACCCGCCCTTTCGATTCGGATACTCGAAGCGATCCAGGCAGAAGTGCTGGGGTCGCACGGGGAGATCCTTCGACACCTTCTGCCACCGCGCGCCGTCGAACGTGGCGCATCGCGCGGGGAAGTCGCGGTTGATCCAGTCGGCGCAGGTGCTGTCTTGAAGCGCCTCGACCGTGCCGCGCTCTCCGTCGATCTTCATCGCCCCCTGGACCTCGATCATTCCGGGCAGACAGATCCCGCGGGTCCCCTCGGCGGCGTCGGTCGCGTCTGGGTCCTCGGTCTCGGGGGCGACGATCTGCCAGTACTTGCCCTGAACGAGCGCCCACGGACGCGACGGATGGCTCGGCAGCAACATGCCCTCGAGCTCGAGATCGGCGCCGGGCGGGTGCTGGCAGTAGACGGCGAACGACACGATCGCCGCGAGGACGCCGCTCGCGACGTGAAGCCTGGGGAGGCGCCGGGGGAAGCGAGGGCGCACGATTCAGTTCAGTGTACCGCGGCGCCCGCTCGCGTTGGAGCGCGCGCAAACGTTAACCGCGGCGCTCCCCGAGCGTCGCGACCGCGCGCGGCGCGCGGCCGTCTGGACCGCGGTGACCGTGGCGCTCGCGTCATGCTTTAGCCCCGTTCGTGACTTCCGTGTCGCGAATGGGCGCGGGCGCACGATCCGGGCATCGCTCACGTCGCGCTCACGCCGAAAGACGCCCGAAACGTGCCACAGAGGATTTGGCACGCCCCCTGCTGAAGTGGGGTCGAGACCCCTCGTTCGTCTCCGGGTCTCCGGAAACTACTGGCCAATGAATGACATGCGCGCCCGCCTGGAACCTGAATCGCTCCCGTCGCGTTCGCTCATCGTCGGAATTGGAGCTTCGGCCGAGGGACTCGAGGCGCTTGGCCGCTTCTTCGACAACGTCCCCCGAGAGAGCGGGATGGCGTTCGTCATCGTGGGCCACCCGCCGGGCGATGCCTGGACGTTTGCGGACGAGCGGCTCGCGAAGCACACGGAGCTCCCCATTCACAGGGTCGCGGCCGGGATGCAGGTGGCCGTGGACAATGTCTATCTCGTCCCCCCCGAGACGCCCATGACTCTGTCGGGAGGCCAGTTGCTCCCGGTGGAGCCGGTTCGCGGCCGCTGCCTCGACTCGATGCACACGATCGATACGTTCTTTTGGGCCCTCGCCGACGACTGCGGCCCGCGCAGCGCGGCGGTCGTTCTCTCGGGTGGCGACGCCGACGGGGCTCTCGGGCTCTGCCACGTGCACGACGCCGGAGGCCTCGTCCTGCTCCAGGATGCCGCGAAGGCCGCGTTCTGCGCGGCGCCGGCCGGCGCGGTCGACTGGGTGCTGGCGCCCGGCGAGATGCCGCGCGTCCTCGCCGAGCATGCCAGGAAGGTGGCGCGGGTCCTGAGGCCTCCGATGCGCGCGGTTGCCTCGTTCTCCGCGGCGGAGCTCCTCGCGACCTTCGGTACGCTGCTCGACAAGTACCTGCCGCCGAGCCTCCTGCTCGGCGATCGAGGGGAGCTCCTGCACGCGTTCGGCGGAGCGGGCCGCTTTCTCAAGTTGCGCGGCGACCTGCGGAAGGCCGACGACGTGCTCGAGGTCGTTCACCCCGAGCTTCGCGTGGCGCTCGGCGCGTCGCTGCGCGCTCTGGCCGGCGGCTCGTTGACGACGCCGGCAGCGGTCGGCAAGGGGATTCGCGTCGCGCCCGGCGATCCCGCGCTCTACGACGTCGCGATCGACCGGGTCCACGGGAAAATGAGCGGAGGTCCGCTGCTCGTCTCGTTCTCGCGGAGCGGCGCGGCGCACGGGGATTCTTTGTTCGAGCACAGCGAGATCCGGCGGGTGCTTCCGCCGGCCAGCACCGACCCGGGCTTGAGCTCGACGAAAGAGCTCGAGAGCCTCCTGTCGAGCCTCTCCGACGCCGTGTACTTCAAGGACGCGTCGGGCCGGTTCATCCGGACCAACCAGGTCATGGCAGAGCGCCTGGGTCTCTCCGAGCCGGCGGCGGCCATTGGCAAGATGCCAGTCGATATGCCCCATTCGTCGATCGCCGTCGCCATGCATCGGGACGACGAGCCGGTGCTGCGGTCCGGCGACGCGCAGCACTTTCGACTCGAGCGATGGGAAACGCCCGCAGGGGCGATCGACTGGGCGCTCGTCACCCGCCTGCCGCTGCGCGGGCGCTCCGGCGACATCGTCGGGATGGTCGGTGTGTTCCACGACATCACGGACCAGAAGCGCGCCGAAGAGAAGGTGGAGGAGGCCGTTCGTCGCCGCGATCAGTTCCTTGCGATGCTCTCCCACGAGCTCAGAAACCCCCTCGGCGCGATCGTCACGGCCACCGCGCTCTTGAAGAAGCGGCTCGTCGAGAGCGAGCACGCCCGCCCGCTCGCGATCCTCCAGCGTCAATCGCTGCAGATGGCCCGCCTCCTCGACGACTTGCTCGAAGCGAACCGCGTGACCGAGAACACCATCGAGCTACGGAAAGAGGTCGTCGACCTGAGAGTCGTCGCGGCCGAAGCCGTCGAGGCGTCGCGGCCCTTCATGGAGACGCGTCGCGTCACGTTCGACGCCACGTTTGGCCCGGAGCCCCTCTGGGTCGACGGCGATCCCGCGCGCCTCCTGCAGATCCAGATGCACCTGCTGCAGAACGCGGCGAGGTACACGCCGGGGGGCGGGCACGTGTCCATCGTCTTGCAGCGCGTCGGCGAGCGAGCGACCGTTCGAGTCTGCGACGACGGGGCCGGGATCGCCCACGAGATGCTCGAATCGGTCTTCGACCTCTTCGTGCAGACGGGCCGAAAGCTCGATCGATCGCAGGGAGGCATCGGCCTGGGGCTGACCCTCGTGCGGTCCCTGGTCACGATGCACGGCGGCACCGTGACGGCGCAGAGCGAAGGGGAGGGGAAGGGAGCCGAGTTCGTCGTGAATCTCCCGCTCGCCTCTGCCCCGCCGGGCTACGAGCCGGGGAGCGCGCGAGGCCAGAAGGCGTGGGCGAGGCTGCCGGCCCACGCGAAGATCGCGATCATCGAAGACAGCGCCGACAACCGGGAGCTGCTCGTCGAGGTGCTGACGGCCGCCGGCTTCGCGTGCCAGGCTGCCGAGAACGGCGTCGAGGGTCTGGCGCTCATCGAGGCCCTCCGACCCGACCTGGCGCTCGTCGATCTGGGCCTCCCCGGCATCAACGGCTTCGAGGTCGCACGACGAGTCCGCGCCGAACCCCGGAACGCGAACATTCGCCTCGTCGCTCTCACCGGCTACGGGATGCGCGAGGATCGCGCCCGAGCTCTCGCCGCGGGCTTCGACGATCACCTGGTCAAGCCGATCGAGACCACGGCCCTCGTGAATTACCTCGAGAGCGATCCGGTCAAGGTCTAGGCGCCGGGCGCGCGGATTAGACTAAGCGGGCGCCGACCGGCCAGCGAGCGGAGTGGGATCCACGGCGACCGAGTTGAAGCGGAAAGACCTCGTGACCGATCTCGGCGTTCCGGGCTCCAGGCGGACACCCGGGCCACGAACGCGTCCATCCGCGTTCGGCTGAGGCTTGCCCTGTCGCGCGGCATCGCCCCGCCCGGTGGATCATGACGACGATGTCCGCGGCCATCCTGCTACCGTACGAGTTGCGCCGACTGACCGCCTTCAAGGCGGACGTGCTCACGGCGATCGGACGCATCGCGGTCGAGGCCATCTTCGCGAGCTACCGCCGGTGGCGGGGAGTTCGAGCCCGTTCGGGACGGGGGGCGGGGGCGTCGACGGGGTCGAGGCGGCGCTCGCGGGGGCGCTGAGCGCCGCGGCGGCCGCGGGGCGATTCGACGTGGTCGCCCAGCTGGCGCGGGAGCTCGAGGCGCGGCGGCTCGGCCGCTCCGGCAACGTCATCGCGTTCGATGCGACGCGTCGTCCTGGAAGGGGCGGGTCTTGAGCTCGGCGCCGGCCGCGCTCTGGCTCACGAGTCGCCCTGTCGGACGATCGGATGTATCCTGGGGGCATAGGAACGGAAGCGCCGTGACCCCCAAGAACCGCCCAATGGCTCAGCCTGAGCAGCCTATCGCGGACCGCCTGTCGCCAGACGACGAGCGACGGCTGCGCGCGGGAATCGAGGCCTCGGAGCGCGACGAGGTTCTCTCCCTGACGACGGACGAGGCCGACGCTTACTACGAGACAGGCGTGCTTCCGGATCGCGTGAAGACGTGGGCCGCGTCCCGCGGCTGACGATTCCGTACGTCGAGAGCCTCGACGGCCTTGCGGTGGTGCCCGGCTCCGCCAGAGCACGGGCCGTGGCGGCCGCCGTTCGGCAGATCGCCACGTCGGCCGAGTTGCCGATCGCGGGGGACGTCGAGGGACCGCTCCCTGCCCGAACGGCGCTGCGGGTTGAGCAGGTCGAAGGGCGTCGCCTCCTCACGGCGTTCGCCCGACGCGTTGCAGGGCATCGGCTTTGGGTTTGGTACCGGCCACGGGGAGGCGACCGCTTCGATCTCGTGGCGCTGACGAGCACTCCGCCGTCAGGGTAAGGCGGGGGAACGACGCGCCCCAACACTGGTGCCCAAGATGGGTCGTGGCTATCCTGTTTACCCACGGGGTTACGCGATGGGAGTCCTCCTCTCGTCCGAACGATCCACTGGCTTCAGCACGCGGAACAGTCGAAATACGCCACCGACCGATTTCTTGCCCGCTACTACGCGTTCGAGGGGTTGTGTCTTGCCCTCTGGGAGAACGCCGCGCGACGTCGAGCTCCCCATTCCCGGCGACAATCTCCGCGAGGCCAAGACGCAGCGAAGGAAGCGGCAGGACGCGGAGATCAAGCTCATCGTGGAGCGCCTCGCCTTTCAGACGAGGCCGTGCTCGCGGAGCGCGTCGCCCCAGAGCCGTTCCTCGTTCTCCGTGAAGTAGCCCCGCAGGATGGGCTCCACTGCCCCTGGTTCGACCGCGCGCCTTGCAGTCATGTCCAGGAGCAGCGATGAATCCTCGGGGCGCATCCGCCCTACGTCTGCCGGTGCTCTGCAGCAACCGTATCCGTCGAGGGAGATGCGCACGAGATACAGCCGCTCATCTCTGTCGACGTCGAAGTCAGCGAACACCGAGCCTCCTTGGAGCGACAAGCAGATGCGGCACGGACGAGAAGGCATCGGTTCCCAAAGCTCGATCTCCATGGGCGGCATCCTACGTCTCGGTGATCGCTTCTGAAGAGCACGCCCTGGTCCAGCCGGACCTGACCCACGCGGACCGCCTGCTGATCCTCGGCACCTCCACCCGGGCGAGGGTGCTGGCGCCGGTCGGAAACTGATCCAGATCGCCGGTCGGAAACGGATCCACTCGGCGATTGATTCCTACGCCTTGCGCCCGGGGTTGGGCAAGGCGGCGCTCGTGGCTTGATGGTCGTTCGCTTCGTTGGTTCCCTTCTTTCTCATTCGAAAGCTCTTTCCTTTGGTGGCGATGACGGTGGCGTGATGCGCGAGTCGATCGAGCAGGGCGGTGGTGAGCTTCTCGTCGCCGCCGAAGACCTTGACCCACTCGGCGAAGGCGAGGTTGGTGGTGACGATGACGCTGCGCCTTTCGTAGCGCTCGGTGAGCAGGTTGAAGAGCAGCTCACCGCCCGCGCGATCGAAGGGAACGAAGCCGAGCTCGTCGAGCACGAGAAGGTCGACGTGAGCGAGGCGTCGTTGAAGCCGTCCGAGCTCGCGAGCGTCTCGAGCTTCGAGCAGCGATCGGACGATGTCAGCGGCGCGGATGAAGAGAACGCGTCGCCGTTGACGCGCGGCTTCGACGCCGAGCGCGATCGCCAAGTGCGTTTAAGAGGGAAAGATGGCAGAGACGCTGGGCTCAGTACCCATCTCAACGCGACTCGAACGGATAGCGACGCTGGCGCGGCAACTTCGCGACCAGCCGCTCACGACACTGGCTCATCACATCGACCTCGAGTGGCTGGGCGAGGCCCACCGACGTACGCGCAAGGACGGTGCGACGGGCGTGGACGGACAGACCGCGGACGAGTATGCGACGAACCTGGAGGACAACCTCCGGTCGCTGCTCGCCCGCGCGAAGTCCGGCACGTACCGGGCGCCGCCCGTGCGTCGCGCGTACATCCCGAAGGACAGTGGCGAGATGCGCCCCTTGGGCATCCCGACCTTCGAGGACAAGGTGCTGCAGCGCGCAATCGCGATGGTGCTCGAAGCCGTCTACGAGCAGGAGTTTCTGGATGGCTCGTACGGCTTTCGACCGGGGGGCTCGGCGCAACAGGCGCTCGACGTCCTGCATCGAGAGGCGAGCAAGATGGCTGGCGGCTGGGTCATCGAGATCGACATCCGGAAGTATTTCGACTCGATCGACCACGAGCGGCTACGCGAGGTGCTGCGCGGCCGGATACGCGACGGAGTGATTCTGCGCTTGATTGGCAAGTGGTTGAACGCAGGAGTGCTCGAAGACGGGCGCGTTACGCACCCGGAGTCGGGCAGTCCACAAGGCGGGGTGGTTTCTCCCGTCCTTGCGAACATCTTCCTGCACGAGGTACTCGACGGGTGGTTTGAACGAGAGGTACGCCCGCGCTTGCGCGGTCGCGCTCACCTCGTGAGATACGCCGACGATGCCGCGATGTTGTTTGAGTACGAGGAGGACGCGCGCCGCGTGATGAGCGTACTATCGTAAGCCGTTCACCAAGGACGTGTAGAGGAAGGGCTGAGGGCATGGCACGCGAAGGGTCGAGGAGATCCGCCGCTCATGCCGACCCAGGTCTCGAGTTCGTCGTTCGGCCGCCTTCGCTGGACGGAGCAGGACGCCCGTAACGCTCTCGCGGCGCTGGAACGCTCGGGCAAGTCCGTGAGCGTTTTCGCAGCGGAGCACGGACTTGATCCTCAGCGCCTGTACTCGTGGCGGCGCCGGCTCGGCGAGGCCGAGCCTACCACGTTCCAGGAAGTGATTGTCCGGCCGGCCGCGCGGATTTCGGTCAGGGACGACGATGCCCCGTTCGAGGTCGTGCTTCCTTCCGGCATCATCGTCCGCGTGCCGACGTCGTTCAACGCGACGGCGCTGGCGCGTTTGCTCGAGGTTCTGCGGACCGGCGCGTGCTGAGCCTTCCGCCGAGCGTACGCCTCTTCGTGGCGACGCAGCCGGTCGACGGACGCAAAGGCCCCGACAGCCTGATGGCGCTCGTGCGGGATGTGCTCCGGCAAGACCCGCTGAGCGGTCATCTGTTCATCTTCTTCTCCAAACGATGCGACCGCGTTCGTGTCGTGTATTGGGATCGCAACGGGTATGCGATGTGGACTAAGCGCCTCGAGAAGGGACGCTTTCGTCCCACCTTCTCGAGCGACAAGCGCCTGTCGTCGGTTGCCATCGAGGCCGCCGAGCTCGCGCTGATCGTCGAGGGCATCGAGCTGGCCGGCGCGCGACGCCGGCCGCGATGGCAACCGGCGTCGCTGCCCGCGTAGAAAAAAAGATCGCGCCGGGAATTTGCCGACCTGCGGCTCCGTTGGAGCTACCGACGATGGCTTCGCGCGAGAAGGTCACCTCCGCCTTCGCACCGGATCTCGACGAGGTCCGCGCGTGGCTTCAGAGGATGATCGCCGCGCTGCGCTTCGTCGAGATGGTGACGGCGGTCATCGCGCTCATCGTGCGCATGCGCGACATCAACACGGAGCTGGTCGCGCAGCTCGCGTACCTGCGGAGAAGGCATCCACGTTCCGAGACGCTCGACCGGCTCGAGCGGCAGCTCGTGCTACCCATCGAGGGCCTCACCGTGCAGAGCACCGCGAAGCCCAACGACGCGACGACGGACAACGACAAGAAGAAGCGTCGTGGGCACCACCCCGGGCGCGGCGCACCGCCGGCGCATCTGCCGCGAGTGCCGGTATTCAATCGCGTCCCCCCGGAGCTACGCGTCTGCCCGCAGTGCGGCACGACGATGACCACCGTCAGCCACTCGAGCTGCCTGGTCCTCAACGTGATCCCGGCGCGCGTCTTCGTCGAGGAGCGGCTCGACGAGACGGTCGCATGCCCCAACGATGACACCATCGTCTCGGCGTCGCCACCGCCGCAGATCGTCGAGCGCGGCAAGCTCGCCGACACGCTGATCGTCGAGGCGGTATGCGACAAGTACATCGAGCACCTGCCCGTCGAGCGGCAATGTGCGCGCTTCTCGCGCGCCGGCGTCGAGGTCGCCCCGCAGACGCTCGGACGCAGTGTCTCGGCCGCACTCGACCTGCTCGCGCCGGTCGCTCGGCTCATCGCCGAGCAGACGCGCGGGCCGGGCTTGCTCGGCACGGACGCCACAGGAATTCCCGTGCTCGACCCCAGTGCGCCCGAGGGGATTCGTAACGGCACGATGTGGGCTTGGACCAACGCGCGATGGGTAACCTTCTTTTACTCGCCCGTCGGCGACGCCGAGAGCGTGAAGCGCTTCCTCGGCTCGGACCTCACGCGCACCGTGCAATGCGACGGCACGAGCATCTTGACCTTCCTCGAGCGCACGGGCGGCAAGCGCCCAGGATGCTGGGCTCATGCGCGACGACGTCTGGTCGAAGCTGCGCGCGCTGGCGATCGAATTGCCCTCGAAGGCGTCCGTATCATCGCGCGCCTGTTCGCGGTCGAGAGAGACTCGACGTGCGCCGGTGACAACGCCGAGCAGCGACGTGATCGACGCGCTCAATTCAGTCGACCGATCCTCGATGACCTTCGGTCGTGGCTCGATCGTCAGAAGGCGCTCGTCCCGCCCAAGACGCCACTCGGCAAGGGCTTCGGCTACCTGGACCGGCAGTGGTCACGACTGATGGTCTTTCTCGAAGACGGGAACATCGAAGCCACCAACAACCGACGGGAACGCGAGCTCAGACGGCTCGTCCTCGGACGAAAGAACTGGCTCTTTGCGTGGCTCGACGAAGGCGGCACGCGCACCGGCGACATCCTGTCGATCATCGCGACGTGCATCGCGCACGACGTGAATCCACGGGCGTATCTCCATCGTGTCGTTCACTGCATTGTGCATGGGTGGCCGCAGGCGCAGCTCCGAGAGCTTCTGCCCGACCGCATGCTCGCCGCGCATCCAGAGCTCTTCGTCGGAGACCGGGACGCGCTGCCCATCCCCGCGGTGCATCGCCCGCTGCCTGCCTGAGCGACCCCGGCTCCTGCTCCAAATTGCGGCAGGCGATGGCGAGCTGGCGGCTGCTAGGATCCGGGGATGCGTGGTCAAGACCCTGGGAAAACCCGGAGGCTTGTGCGGGAGAGCAAGTGGTGGCCGCGACTTGTCGAGAGACCGCCGCCATGGCGGCGGCGGGAGTGGTGGGAACGGCAGCGACTGAGGGCATCACTGGCCGTCCTCGTGCCGGTGCTGTTGTTTGCGATCAGGTTCCTTCTTCGCGTCTGGACTGCCCCGAGGTAGCAAGCCGATCTCGCGAAGAAGCTCGGCGGTCCGCGCATGCCCGGTGCCTGGTCAGCACCCAGCCCCTCGCCCGAGCGAACGCCCTCTGCTCGCCGACGTCGCGTCACTCAAGTCTCATGCGCATCGATTCCGACGTCGCTCGTGGAGGGGTTACGTCTCGAACGAGGGGACGGTGCGGCCCGGCGAGTTCGCCTTGCTCGAGGCCGACTGGCCGGAGCTGCGGACGTTCCTGCGAGCCCACGCGGGGTGACGGGACCGGGTGAAGAGAACGCGTGAAGGGAACGCCCCCCGGCCCCTGCGCCGGGGAGAGCGGACGCGTTCACTGCAGCGTGACCGCCTGAACACCCCAGTAACCGCTCGCCAGGAAGAGCTGGTTGTCCTGGCGCGACAGCGAGTTCACGGACCAGCCGCGCGTTCGCACGAACCGGTCGAACACGGGCGGTGCGGTGTCGCTGAGGCGATAGACGTCGAGCCCATCTTGCCCCCACCCGGACGTGACCATCGCGCGGTCGCCCTGGACGTCGAGGAGCCAGCCCCACCGCAGAGGTCCGCTGATGACGCGGTCGACGGGGGCGCTCGGGTTCGAGAGGTCGATCTGGTGCAGGACCTCCTGCTGCTGCCCCGGCAGGGGCCGGTCGTAGTAGATCTCCGACGTCCTGTAGGCGGTCGCTCCGCGCACGATGACGTTACCCACGTACCCGTCGAGGTCCGTCGCACTCTGAAGATACGCGAGGTCGCCGGAGACCTTGACCACGTCGAACGAGTCCCGCGGTTCGCCGGGCCTGTTCGCGTCCCACGCGTAGTCGATCGTGTAGAGGATCGAAGGATCCGACGGGGACCCGCCGACGATGACCCCCGGGACGTTGATCCTGGAGCCGATCTTGGGATGTTTCGCTTCGCCGAGGTCGATGCGATCGAGGTAGAAGCGCACGGTCGGCTGCGCGGCCGCCGCGGCGACGGCAGCCGGCGCGTCGCCGGCTCCCGCGTCGCCGGCGGTCGACGGAGCGGTGACCGCCGAGGTCCACTCGACGTGAGACGTGTACAGCGTGCTTCCGACGACGCGCATGTTGCCCCACCAGCCCGTCGGGTCGCGGGTGATGACCAGGGCCGCGACGGTGGGAGCATCGGGGTTCGCCAGGTCGACGACGAAGAGATCGCTCGACGGGTCGACGTAGATCGAGCTATCGCGCCCGTTGATGTACGCCGGGTTCCACCGGCGAAAGGCCAGCGTGCTCCCGTTGACCTGGACGATCTCGCTGCCGTTGAACCAGTCGTAGTCGTAGAAACCTGACCAGCCCCAGGCGGTGTTTCCTCCATCCGGGCCCATGGGGAGCGCGATCTTGCCGCGCAGCTTGGCGCCTCCGTTCGCGAGGTCGACGACCTGGACCTGTTCGATCCACCCGATGCACTGCGGCGCCCCGGAGCTCGGGACCGGTCCGGGGTACGGCTCCGTCGAGACAGGGGATTCGCACGGGATCGGCACACGGACGTTCGTGACGATGTAGTCGAGCGTTCCGTTCTTGAAGACCTTCGCGTTCGTCCCCTCGACCGACGTGTCGATGGCCCCGGACTCGTCGGCCCTCTCCTCGGCGTCCACGATGGGCAGGACGCGCACCTCGGAGTGGCTCACGTCGTTGTCCCACCAGTCGCTCGAGATCTCGGCGATCGTCGAGCCGGAGGGCTGCGCGGTCGCGACGTTGCGAGCGAGCGTCAAGCTCCCCGTGACCGCGGGCGCGAGCGGGTTCGAGTAGTCGATGACCGAGAGCGCCAGATCGCTCAGCGAGACGAGGCGGTTCTTGACGAAGATCCCGCGCTCGACCGAGCCGGTCGTGTGCGCCGCGCCCGCCGTCGTGATACTCGACGGCGTGAACTCGATGAGCTGCACGCCGTCGCGGTACTGCAGGTCGGGCGCGTCCCAGCCGCTGAAGGGAAGGAGGACGAGACCCCTGCTGGCGTCCATCGTCACCGCCTTGAAGGTGCTCTGCGCCGGGGTCGACGCAAACCCTTCGGCGAACGTCGACGTCCCGATCGGCGTGGGCGACCTCGCGTCGGTGACATCGAAGTAGCTCAGGGAGAGCTGGGTTGAGGTCCCATCCGCGGAGGTATGGATCCCGAGGGCGAAGAGTTGATTGCCCGACGGGACCATCCACCATACGTTCCCTTGCACGGTGGTCTGCCCTGCCAGAACGGGCGCGGCCGGGTTCGACAGGTCGAAGACCTGCACGGGCGCCGTCGCGGCGCTGTAGTTCGAGGGATCGGGCGCGAGATACATCCGGCCCGTGTCGAATCGAGTCGCGATCTTCCAGCCGGGCGAGGGGATCGCGAGATGGCTGGCGACAACGGGCGCGTCGGGATTCGAGAAGTCGGCCGTGGCGAGGACGTACGACCCGACCCCCACGCCGCAATCGTTCGGACCCTGATCGCAACCGATCACGTGCGCCGTCTTGCCATCCGCGAAGTCGAGGCTCCAGCGGCCCCCGTCGGCGCCGCTCGTGCTGATCACGCCATCGACCTTCACGCGGCCTCGCTCCACTATCTGGCCACCCGGATCGGAGATATCGAGGTAATCGAGCTCCGTCCGGGTCCCGGGGTCCAGGGCGGGGGCGCGAGGATCGACATCGTGCGCGAACAGGATGGCGCTGGCCGTCACGTTGATGATCCCGCCGTACACCAATGGATACGTCTGCGAGCTGACCTGCCTGACCTGGCCATTGGCAAAGTTCACCGACGAGACGATCTCGCTGCGCTCGTTCGAACCGCTGGCGGCCGGGTTGGAGGCGCCCCACCCGTAGTACCAGCTGTAGTCCTGGCTCACGGTGTAGAGCACGTTGCCGACGACGCGGTCCTCCTGGACCCATCCTCTGATCCTCGCGTCTCCGAGGACCCTGATGTTCGTCGGATCGGTCGCGTCGAGTCCACGCACGACCGAGCCATGGAAGGGCGCGCCATCGTCCTGCGCCCCGTACCAGTCTCCCACGACCACGGTCGCGATCCCGGCGTTCACGATCATGTCGACGGGTGTGCCGAAGATCGGTGACCTCCCGAGGAGCTTCGGCTGGTCGACGTTGGTCACGTCGAAGACCATCAGGCCGCGGTAGGCATTGAGGTAGTAGAGGCGATCGCCGTCGATCCGGTAGAGATCCGTCTCCTGAACCGTCCGGGTCGCCGCGGAGCCCGACGCGGACGTACTCGCAGCGGCGGCCGACGTTGCCACGCCGCCGACGGGCTCGCCGCCCAGCGCTCCGCCGCTATTCTGTACGCCCTGCACGAGCCCCGTTCTTCCGCAGCGATGAGGCGTGTCGCATGCTGCGCGCATGACGGAGACGGAGACGAAGTGGTCGGAGCGGGTCCGGGAATGGAAGTCGAGCGGGCGGACGGCGAAAGAGTTCGCCGAGGGCCGCGAATTCAAGGCGTCGACGCTCGTGTACTGGGCCAGCTGCCTGCGGACAGGTATCGGAGGAGCCCCTCGCGGCAAGAAGCGTGAGGCGCGCGTTCGGATGGTGCGCGTCGTGCCGAGCGCAGTCCGCACCGACGATTCGATCGTGGTGGCGATCGGCAGCGTTCGGGTGGCGGTGCGGGCGGGCTTCGACCCGTCGCTGCTTCGACAAGTCGTCAGGGCGCTCGGAGAGGGCCGATGATCCCGCAGGGCGTCCAGGTGTTCGTCGCGCTCGAGCCGGTCGACATGAGGTTCTCGTTTGATCGCCTGTCTGGACTCGCGAAGGAACAAGTCGGCTACGACGCGCGTAGCGGCGCGCTCTTCTTGTTCTTCGGCCGGCGGCGTGACGCGTTGAAGATTCTCTTTTTCGATGGCTCGGGGATGTGTCAATTTTACAAGCGTTTGGACCACGGGACCTTTCGCCCACCTGAAGCTGTCGAGGGCGCGCGCCACGTGGAGATCGACGACGCGACGATGGAGGCCCTGCTCGACGGTGTGCACGTCGAGCCGGGTCCGCCCGTTCGCAGGCGAGCTCCGCGCGTGCACTGAAAACACGAGCGCACAAGGTGCGATCCAAGTGAGTGCACTCTGCACAATTTGGATCGACACGAGGGCTCCGCGTGACTACAAGCCTTCGTCGTGCGCGAGGCCCCGACGAGACGCGACCCCCAGCTCGAAGAAGCTCTCGGGCAGATCGCGCGCCTCGAAGCGGTCTTGGCGAGTACGTGCACGACGCTCGTGCAGGTGACCGCCGAACGGGACAAGCTCCGGCGGGCCTACGAGCAGGTCAAAGAGCAGCTTGAGCTGCTACGTCGACGCCTCTTTGTGGCGAAGGCCGAGCGCATCGACACGACACAGCTCCAGATGGAGTTCGCCGAGACGCAAGCGAAGCTCGACGTGCTCGCGACGCAGCTAGATGAAGGCGCCCCGCTCTCAGGGACACACGACGCGCCTGCCGACGCGGCGCCGTCCTCCGAGGACCCGCCGGCGGCCGCCAAGCCGCGCCCCAAGCCCACGGGGCGCCGCAACCTCGCGTCCGAAGATATGCCCGAGGAGCGCGTGGAGATCCTCAACCCAGCGCTCGAAGGCCAGGTCGAGCGCATCGGCTTCGAGCAGAGCTTCCAGCTTGGGTATCGACGCGGAGGTCGCGTGCGTCTTGTGCTCGCGCGGGCGACGTACAAAAGTCAGCCCGTGCCCGAAGCAGACCCCGGAAAGAAGGAGCCCGCGTTCAAGATCGTCACGGCCGCGATGCCCAAGCAGATGTTCCCGCGAGGGCTGCTGGCACCTTCGATGATCGCCCACGTGCTCGTGCAGAAGTACCGCTGGGGGCTGCCGTTTCACCGCCAGTCGCGGATGCTCGCCGCGGAGGGCTGCAAGCTCGACGACAGCGTGATGTGCCGGTACGCAGAGGACGCAGGCGCGACTCTCGGGTGCATCGTCGACGCGTGCGCCAAGGAGGCCAGAGAGCAGGCCTTCTGCCTCTCGACCGACGCGACCGGCGTGTGCATCCAGCCCGATCCGCTCGCCGGCCGACAACGCCAGGCCTGTCGCAAAGGCCACTTTTTCGTGGTGCTTGCCGACAAGGACCACGTCTTCTTCGAGTATCAACCCAAGCACACCAGCGCCGCGGTCTGCGAGATGTTCCGCGGATTCTCCGGCTATATCCAGGCCGACGCTCACGCCATCTACGACGCGGTCTTCCGCGGCGAGGCGCGGGCCAAGAACGACGACACACCTCCCAAGGAGGTGGGGTGCTGGAGCCACGCGAGGAGGAAGGCCTGGGAGGCGGCCGTCGTTGGCAAAGATCCGGCGGCGCGCGAAGCGCTCTTGCGTATGCGGGCGCTCTTCCAGCTCGAAGAGCAGTGGGCCGATCTGGCCCCCGCGCAGCGACACGCGCGCCGGCAGCTCGCCTCGCGGCCGCTCGTCGACGACTTCTTCGCCTGGATCGCCGTGCAGTACGTGCGCGTCAAGGACACGCGCGGGCTCGTGGCCACGGCGTTCGGCTACGCCGTCCGACAAGAGGCCGCCCTGCGTCGCTTCCTCGACGACGGGCGACTGCCCATGACGAACAACCACTCCGAGCGGGCGCTCAGGGGGATCGCCGTCGGCCGTCGCGCATGGATGTTCTTCGGCTCCGACGATCACGCAAGCGCCGCCGCGAACCTCTTCTCGCTCATTGCCTCGTGCGAGCTGCACGAGATCGACCCCGAGGCCTACCTGCTCGACATCATTCACGTGCTCCCGTTCTGGCCGCGCGGCCGCTACCTGGAGCTCGCGCCGAAGTACTGGACCGCTACCCGCGCTCGAATTCCCGAGAAGGAGCTCAAGGTCGAGATCGGCGACATCACGGTTCCGCCGCCGCGGCCCCCGCAAGAGCAGCCGGCTTCGCGCTGACTGAACGTCCACGAGCGCGATGTTGCGTCACGCCGCAGCGCCTGTCGAGAACGCGTCTTCGTGCAGCGGGTACGCTATTCTGGCCGGTGAACGGCGCCGAGATGAACGTGGTCTGTCCCGCTGAATGGCCGCCCGACCCGCCCGACCCGCCCGGACCGGAGCTCGAACCGCAGGCGCCCAGCGTCAAGGCGATCGCCAGGCCCGACAACGTCGGCGCGAACGGCCTCGAACGACGTGAAACAGTTCGCATGTGCGTGGCTCCTCGATGGCGACCATCGCAACGCCAGTGCCACGCCGTCGGCGGGGGGCAATCCGTAGCAATCCCGAGGACCTGCCACCTGGGGCTTCCGTGGTGCTGGAGCGAAATCCGCGCCATCGAAGTCGCGAGTGGCACACGTTGCGTCAGCTCCATGCCTGCGTGAGCGCGTGAGCGACCTGGACGACAGGCGCCACGCGCTGACGCTCCTCGTCGATTGTCGTCGCCGTCGCGAGCCAT
>CZKU01000264.1_pt1 | contig 16767 bp, 18 predicted proteins | sample 1122471 | NCBI WGS metagenome assembly CZKU01 (sample SAMEA3539301, study PRJEB10725) | soil metagenome | biome: tundra; feature: field; material: soil | place: USA | collected 2010-05 | depth 0.15 m | reverse complement strand
CCGCCGACGAAGAGGCGGCCGAGGGTGTCTTTCAACGGCTCGAACGGACGGAAATACGCGCGACCGACGAACTCCTTCTCTCGATCCGAGTCGAGGTCGCCGCTGCCGTTGTCGGGCACGCCGTTGTAGACGCCGGCGGCGTACCCGAAGACGCGCCCGAAGAGGTCGCCGTACACCATCGCGCCGACGTCGCGGTTGGGCGTGAGCAGCGTCGGGAGACCGAACTCCACGAACGACAGGTTCGACGTCGGCTGAAGGCGCTCGAGGCCGAACGTGGGGCGGTACTTCCCGAAGCGGAATCGCAACCCCTCGCCGATTTGCAGACCGAGGAAGGCGTCCTGGAGCACGGTGGTGCCGCCGCCGAAATCGGGGTTCACCAGGAAGCTGACCCCGTAGGGGAGCTTGCCTTCGAGGGACGGCTGCGCGCGGCGGATCAAGAAGGTGTCCGTGTTGACTCGCTGCGTCTCGTCGAACCAGAACCGCCCGTCGGCCTGGACGAGCGCGCGAAAGCGAATCTCGGACTTCTTGTCGGCCGACGTGATCGCGAACCCGCCGGGACCCGCGGCCACGGAGGACGGGTCGCCCGGCCCTCCGCTCGCGGTCGGCGTCGTACGCGCGCCGAGCGGCAGCGCTCCGTTCGCCGTCGGGCCCGAAGGGGCCGGCACCTCGACCGCCGTAGCCGAAGGCACCGTGCCCGTCGCGGCCGGCGCAGGCTCGGGCGGGAGCGTATTCGGGGGAAGGGGGTTCTGCTGAGGACTCGCTTCGTCCGCTCGGGCAGCATGGGCGAGACCGCCGAGAACGACCAGCGACCAGGCTAACGAAGTGGCTATTTTCATCGCGGGGGCATTCATATCGCGGGGGCACTCATTACGTGAGCCATCGCCTCGGGGCAAGCCCTTGTGGGTGTGTCTGAACGTTCTCGAGTTGGGCAGTCAGTTCGAAATGGGAATTACGGCGTCCGCAATCTTCACGGCGTGAGGCAGGAGTCCGAGCGCGAAGAACGTGTCGGCGACCCGCTGCTGGTTCGCGACGACATCCGCGTCGACCGCGCGGAGATCGAAGACGTTGCGCCTGAGCGAATCTTCGACCGCCTCGACCTGCATGCCGATCTTCGGCGCGAGCAGGGTGGCGACGTCGTGCGGGCTCGTGCGGACGTACGCGTCCACGTCGTGGATTGCCCCCTCGATCGCGGCGAGGACGTCGCCGTGGTGGGACGCATAGTCGCGCGTCGACAGGTAGTAGGGCACATTGCCCGCGAGGCCCGTGGCGTCCCGCAGGACCCGCGCGTCGGTCGAGTGCAGCGCGCTCGCCAGGAACGGGTCCCAGATGACCCACGCGTCGACCGCGCCGCTCTCGAACGCGGCTCGCGCGTCCGACGGGGACAGGAATTCGAGCGTCACTTGATCGTAGGGAACGCTCGCCGAGGCCAGAGCCTGGGCGAGGAAGTAGTGAACGTTCGACGCGCGGTTGAGCGCGATCTTCTTTCCCTTCAAGTCCGCGATCGTCTGGAAGGTCGACCCCTTGCGAACGAGGATCACCTCGCCCCGAGGCGAAGGCGGATCGCACGCCACGTAGACGATCGGCGCGTCGCCCGCCTGGGCGAACACGGGGGGCGCCTCGCCCGCGAGACCGAGGTCGATCTTGCCGGCGTGGAGCGCCTCCATGACCGGCGGACCGGAGGGAAACTCCGACCACTCGACCGAGACGTTCGACGCCTTGAGGATCGGCTCGAGCGTTCCGCGCTCTTTGAGGACCAGGAGGACGCCGAACTTCTGGTACCCGATGCGGACGGTCTGCGCCCTCTTGCAGGCCGTCAGCCCGGCGAGGCACGAGAGCGCGAGCGAGGCGGCGAGCACGCGCTGCAAGGCAGGCGTGAAGCGAAGACGACGGATCATGGGCGTTCTTGACTCTTCCTGGATTCTCGCGCGCTTCGTCGCGTATCGCCGAGGCTCGGGGGACGTGCTCGGGGACGGGGTCTCCCGCCAGGTCTGGCGCGACCGGCGCCGTAGCCGGCGGTAGCGACGATGGCGCCGTTCCGAGGATGCGACCCAGGAGCCGCGTCGCCGTGTCGACGAACCGGCTCTCGTGGGGCGCTCGGGGACGGGGAATCGCGATGGTCTCGTCGGCGACGACGACCCCTTCGTCGAGCACGACCACGCGGTCGGCCAGCGCGACCGCCTCTTGGATCTCGTGGGTCACGAGCACCGCCGTGAAGCCGCACGTTTGCCTCTGCCCACTTCCCGAGCAGCGCGTAGACCACGATGCTCGCCACGACGATGTCGGTTCGCATGAACTCGCGAGCTGACATGGCCAGGTAGCCAATGCCGGAATCGGCGCCGATCGTCTCCGCGACGATGAGCGTGAGCCACATGAGCCCGAGGGCGAACCGCAGCCCGACCATCACCGAGGGGATGGCGCCGGGCAGGATGACGCGGCGGAACATCTCGAACCGCGAGAGCTCGAATACGCGCGCCATCTCGACGAGCGCCGGGTCGATCGAACGGACGCCGTGGAAGGTGTTCACGTAGACCGGGAAGAAGACGCCGAGGGCGACGAGGAAGACCTTGGCGCCTTCACCCAGGCCGAACCAGATGATGACCATCGGGATGAGCGCGAGGTGCGGGACGTTTCGCACCATCTGCAGCGTCGTGTCGAACAGGCGTTCGGAAAGCGTCGAGTACCCGTTCGCCACCCCGAGCCCGAACCCGATCGCGCCGCCGATGGCGAAGCCGGCGAACGCTCGGCCGGCGCTGATCAAGAGGTGCTTCAGGAGCTCGCCGCTGCGAACGAGACTCCACGTCGCCATGGCCACGCTGATCGGCGTGGGCAACACGTGCGACGAGATCGCTCCCGACGTGGTCGACCACTGCCAGATGGCGACGAGGAGGACCGGCAACAGCAGCGGCAGCCACTGGCTCCAGCTTCGTCCGTCCGGCCGCATGCGTCCCTAATAACAGATGAAAAGGTATCAAACAAGACAATTGCACAGCTCAGGCAGGCACTGGCTCGCTGCGATGATTCCGTCTTGGCGCGCCCTGCGAGATGCCCTTGTGAGGCTACGTTGTTCGTACTAAGAGACGCTCGTCTGCAACGGGATGGTGCCCCGAGGAGCGATGGAAGAACGGATCATCGAAGCCGACATCGTCGTCGTGGGCGGCGGGAGCGCGGGCTCGACCGCGGCCATCCGCGCGCGGGAGTCGCTCCCGCGAGGGCGCGTGGTTCTCATCGAGAAGGCCCACGTCAAGCGGAGCGGTGCCATCGCCATCGGCATGGACGGCCTGAACAACGCGGTGATCCCCGGGCACGCCACGCCGGAGCAGTACGTCAAGGAGATCACGATGGCCAACGACGGCATCGTGAACCAGCGCGCGGTGCTGGCGTACGCCGAGAGCAGCTTCGCGATGATCCAGGAGCTCGATCGCTGGGGCGTGAAGTTCCAGAAGACCGAGAGCGGCGACTTCGATGTCAAGCAAGTCCACAACAACGGCCGCTACGTCCTCCCCATGCCCGAGGGCTACGATCTCAAGAAGATCCTCACCCGCAAGATCAGGCGCGAGGGCGTGCAGATCGTCAACCGGCTCGCGGCGACGCGCGTGCTCCTCGACGGCGACCGCGCCTGCGGGATCATCGGGGTCGACGTTCGCACGGGCGAGATCGGCGTCGTCCTCGCGAGGGCCGTCATTCTATGTTGCGGCGCGTCGGGGCGGCTCGGTCTGCCGGCGTCGGGATACCTGTACGGCACCTACGAGAATCCCTCGAATGCCGGCGACGGATACTCGATGGCTTACCACGCGGGCGCCGAATTGACCGGCATCGAGTGCTTTCAGATCAACCCGCTCATCAAGGACTACAACGGGCCCGCGTGCGCGTACGTGACCGGTCCTCTCGGCGGGCACACCGTGAACGCGCTCGGGAATCGGTTCATACGGAGCGACTACTGGAGCGGGCAGATGATGCTCGAGTTCCATCGCGAGCTCCACTCCGAGAACGGCCCCGTCTACTTGAAGCTCACGCACCTGGCCCCGGAGACGATCGAGGAGATCGAGCGCGTCTTGCACAGGACCGAGCGCCCGAGCCGCGGTCGATTCCACCTGGGTCGTCGCCAGTCGTACGACGAGAACCTCGTCGAGATGCACGTCTCGGAGATCGGGTTGTGCAGCGGTCACAGCGCGTCCGGTGTCTGGGTCAACGAGCGCGGCGAGACCACGGTGCCCGGCCTCTACGCGGCCGGCGACATGGCGTGCGTTCCGCACAACTATCTCCTCGGGGCGCTCACCTACGGCAAGATCTGCGCTACGAGCGCGCTCGACTTCATCTCTCGGGCCGGGGCGCCGGCCCTCGACGCGGACCAGGTGGCCGCCGAGCGCGCACGCCTTCTGGCGCCCCTCTCCCGCCCGGACGGGATCCCGCATCACCAGTACGAGTACAAGGTCCGACGCCTGGTGAACGACTATCTGCAGCCGCCCAAGACCGCGAATCGCATGAACAAGGGCCTCGAGTACTTCTTGCGCGCGAAGGACGAGCTCGACGAGGTCGGCGCCGCCGGCGCGCACGATCTGATGCGCGTCGCAGAGTGCGGCTTCATTCGCGACTGCGCGGAGATGGCGGCGCGCGCGTCGCTCTATCGCACCGAGAGCCGGTGGGGTCTCTACCATCATCGCCTCGATTTTCCCGAGATGAACGACGACGAGTGGTTCGTGCACGTGAATCTCAAGAAAGGTCCCGACGGCGCGATGGTCCTCTTCAAGCGGCCCGTGGGCGAATACGTCGTTCCCATGAGCCGCGCGGAGCTCTCGGGTTACCGCGACCTTCGAGTCTCGGAGCGCTCGCCACCGCTCGAACCGCCGACCGTTCACGACGGGATGGCCGCCCCCCCATGAAGAGCAAGAAGGTCGAGGATCGCGAAGGGTTCAAGGCCGCCCAGGCGTTGACGGTCGGCCACGCGCAGACGACGCGCGTCTACGACGTGCCCGTCGTGGTCGATCTCTCCAAGTGCATCACGGGCTGCCAGATCTGCATCGATTCGTGCCCCGTCGATTGCCTCGCGGTCAATCCCGAGACCACGAAGGCGCACATGAAATACGACGAGTGCTGGTATTGCCTCGCGTGCGAGCTCGATTGCCCGAAAGACGCCATCACCGTCAAGATTCCCTTCCTGATCCGCTGAGCGAGGAACTCTCGATGGGATCCGCGCGCGACGACCTCTTCATGGCACTCGAGAGCCCCGATCCGGCCGGGCGGCAGCTGGCGCTGATCGCGCTGGAAGACGGCGTGGAGCCGGCGCTGTTCGAGCCGCTCGTCCAGGCCGCGCACGACGTGGATCCGACGGTGCGGCGCCTCGCGGTGGGCATGCTCGAGGAGCTCGGCGATCCCCGGGCCGTCCCGGCCGTGGTCGAGGCGCTCGCCGACCAAGACCAGGGCGTGCACGAGGCGGCACAATCCGCCATTCGCGAGTTCCGTGGTCCCGAGGCCGCGGCGCACCTGCTCGCCGCGGCCCGCCATCCGAGCGCCGCCGTTCGAACGTGGGTCATCGTCGGTCTCCGCGAGCTGAAAGACGCGCGTGCGACCCCCATCTTGTTGCAGGCGCTCGGCGACGAGTCGGCCGAAGTGCGCCGTGCGGCAGTCGTCACCCTGGCCTATCTCCGGTCGCCCGAGGGCCTCGCGGCGCTGGTTCAACGCCTCGGCGACGAGGACGCGGGCGTGCGAAGGCTCGCCGTGGCCGCCCTGGGGAGAGCGTGGTCGCCGGACCGGGCAGCAGCCGCCATCGCTCGACTCGAAGACGAAGACTGGCAAGTTCGGGTCGAGGCTGCGTCGGTGCTCGGCAGCAGCGGCACCGTCGAAGCGACCGCCGCGCTCGTCACGGCGACGCGCGACTCGCACTGGCAGGTCGTCAAGGCCGCGGCAGCCGCGCTGGGCGCGCTGAAGGGCGCCGACGCGGCGCCTGCCCTTCTTCGGCTCCTCGAGAGCGACGTTCCGGACGTTCGACGCTCCGCCGCGCAGGCGCTGGGCGAGCTGCGTACGCGCGAGGCGGGTCCGCGGTTACGCGGATTGCTCGCCGACGCCGATATCGAAGTCCGCAAGGCAGCGGAGCGCGCGCTCGAGAGCCTGTAGTCGCGCGATGCGATAGCGATGCGATACTGTGCGCGCAGTGAAGCGCTCCTACGTCGTCTTCGGCGCGACCGGCGCGCTGATTGTCGTCGGCGCGATCTTCTTCCGGCCTCCGGCGAGCGCCGATGTCCCGCGTCTTCCCGCAGACGACGCCGAGATCCTCGAGCGCCTGCCGATGCGGTCGAGCGATCCGCGCGAGCGCGAACGCCTGCGCCTGCACGATGCCCTGGTGGCGCACCCGGACGACCTGGGCACGGCGCTGACGCTGGCGCGACTCGACATCCAGCTCTCTCGCGCCCGCTCCGATCCGCGGTACCTCGGATACGCCCAGGCGGCCCTCGGGGCCTGGTGGGAGCTCCCGTCGGCCCCGTCCGACGTGCTCGTCTTGCGCGCGACGATTCGCCAGTCTTCGCACGACTTCGACGGCGCGCTCGCTGACCTCGATCGGGTGGTTGCGATCGATCCCGACGACGCGCAGGCGTGGATCACGCGCTCGGTCGTTCTCGCCGTGCGGGGCCGCTACGAGGAGGCCAAGGCGAGCTGCCAGCCTCTGGCTCGCCTGGCGCCCGAGCTCGTCTTCACGGTCTGCGAGACGTCGATCGACGCCGTGAGCGGCTCGGCAGGGCCGGCCTACGACCGGCTCTCCATGTCGATCCGACGGTCGCGCCGGGTCTCGGCGAACGAGGACGCGGACGAGAGGGAATGGGCGTCCTCGACGCTCGGCGAGATCGCGCTCCGGCGCGGCCGCGACGACGACGCCGAGAGCGCGTTCTCGGCCGCGCTCGCGATCGATCCCGACGACGCGTACGTACTGGCCGCCTATGCCGACCTGCTCATCGATCGGGGCCGACCGGCCGAGGCGATGAAGCTCGTGGCGGGACGCACCGACAACGATGGCCTCCTATTGCGCCTCGCGCTCGCCGAGGCGAAGGCCCACGCTCCGGCGGCCGCGACCCATTCGGAGATGCTTGGCGCCCGCTTCGAAGCGAGCCACCTTCGGGGCGACACGGTGCACCGGCGCGAAGAGGCGCGCTTCGAGCTCGAGCTGAAGGGCGACGCGCGCGCCGCGCTGGCGCTCGCGCGCGCGAACTGGGACGTGCAGCGCGAGCCCTGGGACGTGCGCGTCTTGCTCGCATCGGCGGTCGCCGCGGGCGAGCCCGGCACGGCGGCCCCGGCCCTCGCGTTCCTCGACGAGCACCACCTCGAAGACCCTCGCATTCGAGCCCTCGCCGCCCGCCTACGAGGCGGGGCGCCGTGAAGCGGCGAGAGGGAGCGCGACGCGCGATCGCGCTGCTGGCGTTTGCGCTCGTGGCGCTGGTCGCCTGGCCCGCGCACGCGCACAAGCCGAGCGACAGCTACCTGACCCTCGTGGCCGTCGGCTCGCGGATCGACGTCCGCTGGGACATCGCTCTCCGCGACCTCGACAACGTGATGGCCCTCGATCGCGACGCGAACGGGACGATCACCTGGGGCGAGCTCCGCGCGCGACGGGACGACGTGACCGCGCTCGCCCGTGAGCGCCTGACGGTTCGCTCCGGCGACGACGCCTGCCCGTTGAACGCGACCCGCCTCGAGGTCGCCGATCACTCGGACGGCGCGTACGCGGTCCTGCGGTTCGATGCGGTCTGCCCGTCGGAGCCGCGCGCGCTCGACGTCGACTACGAGCTCTTCTTCGACGTCGATCCCCAGCACCACGGGATCGCGCGAATCGACGACGGGGCCGGCACCCGCACCGCGATCTTCACGTTCGCCGACCGCCGTCAGCGCTTCGAGCGGTCGACACTCGGTCGCGCCCACCAGCTCGGGGCGGCCATCCGGCTCGGGATCGGACACATCTTCTCCGGCATCGACCACTTGCTCTTCTTGATCGCGCTCCTTCTGCCCTCGGTGCTGGTGCGCAAGGGCGACCGGCGCGGGTGGGAGCCCGTCGGCCGATGGCGCCCCGCGCTGATGGACGTCCTCAAGATCGTGACCGCGTTCACCGTCGCCCACTCGATCACGCTCTCGCTGTCCGCTCTCGGCGTCCTCAGGCTCCCGAGTCGGTTCGTCGAGTCGGGGATCGCCGCGTCGGTCGTGCTCGCCGCGATCAACAACGTCGTCCCCATTCTCGAAGAAGACCGTTGGACGGCGGCCTTCGCGCTCGGGCTCCTCCACGGCTTCGGCTTCAGCGCGACCCTGATGGACCTCGGGCTGCCGCGCCAGAACCTCGTGGTCACGCTCTTCGGCTTCAACGTCGGCGTCGAGCTCGGGCAGATGTGCGTCGTCGCGGTGTTTCTGCCGCTCGCGTACCTCGTGCGTCGGACCGTGGCCTACCGGCGGGTCGCGCTGCTCGGCGGCTCCGTGGCGATCGCAGGGGTGGCGACCGTATGGTTGATCGAGCGAGCCTTTGCGCTCAAGGTCTTCTGACCGGCGCGGCCCGCTCAGATTGCCCCGCTCAGATTGCCCCGTTCACATCGCGAGGAACGCCGCGACGAGCTTCTTCTTCAGCGCCGTGGTCGCGTCGTCGTCTTTCAGCTGCACGATGGCCAGCGTGCCGGCCTTGTGGCTCCAGACGTCGCGCACCGTCACGTGCGACAAGATCGTCTTCGAGAGGTCGCGTCCGGCCGTGGCCGCCGCCGCGTCCGCGTACTCGCAGGCGCTCAGTGCGAAGGCCCCGTCGAGCGTGTAGCCGCCGAGGCAGTAGCTGGCCTTGTAGGTGTCGCCGAGCGACTGCTGCCTGGTGGGGACGCTCTCTCCGGCCTTCTCGAGCGTGGCGAGCACTTCTTCGGCCGTGGGTTGCACCTTCGGGCGATCGCGGGCCTCGCGGGCGAGCCGCCCGATCAACCCGTCGAGGGGAACCGCGGGCGCCTCGAACGAGCTGGCCGGCGCCTCTGACGACGGCGCCGACCCCGTCGCCGCCGCAGACGAGGCCGGCGGGTGGGAGGAAGGCGAGGAAGCGGGGACCGAAGAAAGGGGGGCTGAAGAAAGGGGGGCTGGCGGTGAATCCGTGGAGGAGGACTTCTTGTCGCACGCGGCCGAAGCCGGCGAACCGAGCACGAAAATCACGGTCAGGGCCGCTTGTGGCGAAAATGGCCACGACGTCAGTGTGGAGCTCTTCATTTTAATCCGAATCCAAAGACCACCGTGACACGTACGTTGGCGACGACCCTAGTTCCCCGCGAGGGAGCCTTTGCAAAATTAGGAGGATGACCATGAGGATGCAACGAGCAATCACTGCTCTTTCGGTGGGGGTGCTCCTCGCGCTTCCAGGGGCAGCGCTGGCGTCGAGCCATAGAGAAGCGCCGTTCGTCACGAAGAACCCGAAGGTCGACGGGACCGATCTCTATGCGTTCAGCAGCTACGAGTCGGGTCGTACCGGGTTCGTCACGTTGATCGCGGACTATCTGCCGCTCCAGGACGCGTACGGCGGGCCGAACTACTTCGAGCTCGATCCCACCGCGCTCTACGAGATTCACATCGACAACACGGGCGACGGAGTCGAAGACCTCACCTTTCAGTTCCAGTTCCAGCACACGCTCGGGAACAACATGAAGGGGTTGTCGCTCGCCATCGGGTATGCCGACGGCGGCCCCACGCAAGACATCGCCGTTCCGTTCCTGAACCTCGGCGACGTGAGCAAGGCGGGGACCCTGAACGTCACGGAGTCGTACACCGTGAACGTCGTCCCGGGCCCGCGCCGCTCCGGCACTCCGGCTCCGGTGAAGGCCGTCGGGGGCCCGAACGCCGCGGTGGTCGCGGGCGCGACGACCTTCTTCAAGCCGACCGACAACATCGGCGTCAAGTCGTTCCCCGGGGGCTACGCCGCCTACGCGAGCAGCTTCGTTTACCCGATCAACATTCCGAACTGCCCGACGCCGGGCAAGATGTTCGTCGGCCAGCGCGCGGAGCCCTTCGCGGTGAACCTGGGGCCCGTGTTCGATCTCATCGACGCGCCTGCGATGGTCATCACCCACGGCGACACGAGCGCGAACGCCGTACCGAATCCGCTGGCGAAGAAGAACGTCACGTCGCTCGAACTCGAGGTTCCGGCCTCGTGTCTCATCAAGGCAGGGCAGCCGGTCATCGGGGTCTGGACGACGGCCAGCATGAGGCAGGCGCGGGTGCTCAACCCGGGCGCGACCTACACCGTTCCTTCGGTCGAAGGCGGCGCGTGGACGCAGGTGTCGCGCCTCGGCGCGCCGCTCGTCAATGAAGTGGTCATCGGCCTCCCCGACAAGGACCGCTGGAACGCCAGCGAGCCGAAGGACGACGCGCAGTTCGCCAGGTACGTGACGAACCCGACGCTTCCCGCCGTCATCGACGTGCTCTTCGGGCCGGGCCTCGCGCCGCAGCTCTTCCCGCGGGCGGATCTCGTCGAGGCGTTCCTCACCGGCGTTCCCGGCGTCAACGCGTTCCCGACGACGGACGCCGGCCCCCCTCCGGCGACCTGCGAAGAGCTCCGCCTGAATACGGCCATTGCGCCGACCGCGGCAGCGACGCAGAACTATCTCGGCGCGGCGGGTTGCTTCGTCGACGGCACGCTCACCACGACCAACAACGCGGCGTGCGATCCGGCAGGCTTCCCCAACGGCCGACGCCCCGGCGACGACGTGGTCGACATCGCGCTCGACGTGATGGAGGGGTACCTCCTCGGCACGTCGAAGACGATCGGCACCACCACGCAAAAGGCCGCGCCGGCGGCGGGCATCCCCTTCACGGATGCCGTTCAGCAGATGGCCAGCCAGTTCGACGTCACGTTCCCTTACCTGAAGACGCCGACGTCCGGCGCCAACGGGGACGGGACGTGAGGAGGCCTTCATGAGAGCGCTCCTCAGCGGCTTGCTCGCGCCGGTTCTCGCCGGGGCGATGCTCATGGCCTGCGGCAACGGCGACGACAACAACGGCGCCGCTCGGGGGATCGACGCCGGCAGCGACGCGGAACCGCCGATCCCCGATGGGTCTTTTCCGCCAGTCAACGACGGCGGCAAGGGCCCGGCGACCGACGCGAGCGACGGCGGGTGCAACTTCGCCACGTTCGTGAAGGGACTCATCGCGAACGACACGACGGCGAGCGCACTCCCGTCGACCGATCTCGGCCAGAGCTGCAAAGACAACCAGGACCAGGCCGAGTTCCAGTCGCTGTTTCCGTGAGCCGGCGGCGGCCCTGCTCGGTCACGAATCGCGCGCGGCAGCCCGGGAAATCGAGCCGCCGTGCTTCGCGCGCGGGTCGCTGGAACGACCTTTGCTCAGGATCGACGTGCAACCTGGCCCCAACTGGCTGGAGCGCATGGAGGAATCGTCATGGCTGCAAAGAAATCGTCCGGTCGAAAGTACGGCAGAGGCGCGAGCTCGAAGGTGGAGAAGACGATGAAGGAGCGCAACGAGGGAACGCTCCGCTCCGGGTCGTCGGGCAAGCGAGTCACGAGCCGCAAGCAGGCGATCGCCATCGGCCTGTCCGAGGCCCGTCGTGCAGGGAAGAAGGTCCCCAAGAAGCCGAGCGCCAAGCGCAAGAGCGCCAAGCGCACGACGCCGAAGAGCAGCACGAGCAGGTAGAGCGAGGCGCCGACGGCGAGGGGCTGACCCCCGGCTCCGAGGACAGCGAGAGCGCGCCCGCGGCGCCGTTCGGCTACGCTCGCGCTCTCTTGCGCAGCGGCGCCGCTTCCGTGACGGCTCTGGCCGTTCTGGCCATCGGTGGGGCGAGCGTCCCGGCGGTCGCGCAGGTGCGCGACCTCCGGTGGGATCACGTCGCGGACCCCGTGGCCGTCGGCGTCGGTGGGATCGCGTGGCTCACGAGCGAGCTTCTCAAGTCGACGCTCGTCCCCTCCGCTTGCCGCTGGTGCGACGTCGACGGCCTCGACCTCGGCGTGCGGAACGCGCTCAGGTGGCAATCGACGTCGGCGGCGGGGACCGCGAGCAGCGTGATCGCGTTCGGACTCGCGCCCATCGCCGCCGCGCTGACCCTGGGGCTCGCGGCCGATCACGATCACGCCTTCCGCCGCGACATCGTGGGCGACGTGGTCATCGTCGGCGAAGCCACCGTGCTCGCCATGGACCTCGATCAGCTCACGAAGTTCGTGGTCGCGCGCGCGCGCCCGTTTGCGCGCGCGCTCGGCCCCGACGAGCGAAGTCACCGCGCGGATCCGGACGACGACCTGTCGTTCTTCTCGGGTCACACGACCGCCACCTTCGCGCTGGCGGCTGCCGCCGGGACGGTCGCCACGATGCGCGGCTACCGGTGGGCGCCGGCGACGTGGATCGCGGGTGGGACCCTAGCGACCGCAACCGGCTATCTGCGCATCGCGGCTGACAAGCACTGGCTCACCGACGTCTTGACCGGAATGATCGTCGGCACGGCAGTCGGCGTCCTCGTGCCCGTCGCCTTCCACTCGCCTCGCGGCATGCCCGCGGGCACGGACGCCGGCGCTGTCTCGCCGTCGCGTGCGGGGGCGCCCGTCACGGCGTCGCTGTCGTTCGCCTGGTAGCGTGCGTGGCCCGCGTGCGGGCATCTCGTACGACTCCCGAAACATTCGCGGTCGCCGACAGAAACGTCCCACGCTGCCTCTCGGGCCGCTTCTTGCGTACTCGCCCGGTCGTCGCTACGAGGGATCGACACGATGCAAAAGCTCGCCGAGGGCGTCCACGCGTTTCACTCGCAATACTTTGCGACCCATCGCGCCCTCTTTCGTCGCCTCGCCGAGCGCGGTCAACACCCCGAGACCCTCTTCATCACGTGCTCGGATTCGCGCGTGGTGCCGAACCTCATCACGAGCACCGAGCCGGGCGAGCTGTTCATCGTCCGCAACGTCGGCAACATCGTCCCCGACGTCACGCTGCCCGGCGGCACGGCGGCGGCCATCGAGTACGCCGTCGAGTACCTGTGCGTCGAGAACGTGATCATCTGCGGACACACCGACTGCGGCGCCATCGAGGCCGCGCTCAAGCCGGAGATGCTCGAGCGCATGCCGCTCGTCAAGAAGTGGCTCGCGCAGACCGAGCGCCTCCGCGCCATCGTCGCCGAGCGCTACGGGCACCTCGAGGGGCCGGAGAAGTTCGTGGCCACCGTCGAAGAGAACGTGCTCGTGCAGCTCGAGAACCTCCGCGCCTTCCCCTTCGTCGCCAAGCGCATGGAGAAGGGCGAGCTCAAGATCAGCGGCTGGGTCTTCCAGATCGCGACAGGCGACGTCTTCGAATACGACCCGGCGGTCGGTCAGTTCGCGCCCATCGGGCGCCCCTCGATCAAGCCGCTGGCACCCGTCTCGGCGCGCTGACCGGGCTGGCGTCGTCTCCCGGAACCGCGGCGCTGGCGTCGTCGCCCGCGGGCGATGTCGAGGTATCGGCGGTTTCGTCGCTGGACGGGGCAGACGCCCGCGACTTTTCAGAAGGTGGCGAGCCACGCCTGACGCGAATGACGCGAGGCGAAAGAGTCGCCGCGATCGTGGGTTCACCCGCCACTCGGGGCCCGCATCCGGCATCGGAGGATCGAGGACGAGCTCGCCCATGACGCCGATTCGCGAACAGACCGTACTCGTCACCGGAGCGACCGACGGATTGGGCACGGGGGTCGCCCTCGATCTGGCGCGCCGCGGGGCCACCGTGCTCGTGCACGGGCGCGACGCCGGACGGATCGCGCGCACGGTAGACGAAGTGAAGCGGGCGAGCCGTGGCGGCGCCGTGCGCTCGTACAAGGCGGACTTCGCTTCGCTTGCGGAAGTGAGGGCGATGGCCGCCGAGCTCGTCGCGAACGAACCGCGGCTCGACGCGCTCGTGAACAACGCCGGCATCGGCACGACCGTGCCCGGTGGCCCCGCCCGTCAGGAGAGCGCCGACGGGCACGAGCTCCGGTTCGCGGTGAACTACCTCGCGCCGTATCTCTTGACGCGGCTCCTCTTGCCGAAGCTCCGGAGCTCGGCGCCCGCGCGCGTCGTCAACGTGAGCTCGGCGGGCCAGATGTCGCTCGACGTCGACGACGTGATGCTCCACCGCGGGTATACCGGCGTGCGCGCGTACTGTCAGAGCAAGCTCGCGCAGATCCTCTTCACGATCGACCTCGCCGACGAGCTCCGCGTGGCACGGGTCACCGTGAACGCGCTTCACCCGGCGACGTACATGCCCACGAAGATCGTCGAGTCGCCCACGAGCAGCCTGAAAGAGGGCGTCGACGCCACCGTGCGCCTCGTCGTGGAGCCCGCGCTCGACGCGGTGTCGGGCCAGTATTTCGACGGGACGCGCGAGACGAGGGCGAACGGGCAGGCTTACGACAAGGTGGCGAGGCAAAAGCTGCGCGCGCTCTCGGCCGCCCTCGCCGGCGTCGACGGGTGAGCGACGAGGCGGGCATCGATGCGCTCGGCGATGTTGAACGACACGCCAGACTCGGCATCTATCCTGACGCAGGGGGGGCCCGGTGAACGTCGCATCCCGACTCTGCCCAGGTTGGAGGCGGCGGACGGGTATTTTTATGGTCTACGGGTCCATCACGCGCGAAGAGGATGGACAGGCGAAGCTGCTTGCGGCCCTGATCCGTGTCGTAGGAGCCCGGGAGCCCCACGACGTTGTGCACGCGACTCTCCATGCAGAGGATCGGGTGCATGACGTAGAAGCGGACCCCCGTCGATGCGCCGGCGTCGTCGAGGATCTCGACGGGGACGGCCGTATCGTGGACCTCGGCGGCGCCGAGCCCGAACGGCGCGGACACGACGTCCAGCGTCCGCGTGACCCCCGCGGCGTCGACGAAGACGACGGTTCCGCTGTTCGGCGTCGCGTCGTCGAACGTGGCGACGCGCGGTGTTCCGCCGAGGCGCTCCGCGCAAACGCGCACCGACCTCTGGTCCCCGCAGAGGTCGATATCCTTGCTGGTGAAGGGCGCCTCTCGCGCGAGCGCCGGCACTCGGCGTTGGTAGAGCGACGCCCAGAAGTTCACAGCCTGGCCGCCGACGAGGACGAGCTCGCGTTCGAGATCCGCGATCTTTGCGAGGACCGGCCGGACGTCGACGTACGCGAGATCGGTCACTCGAGCGGCTTCGTCCCGCGCAGGCTGATGCGGACGTTCGGGAACGAGAAGTGGCCGTTCTCGCGCTGGAGCTCCTCTGGGGTCTTCTCACCGGACGCGAGCGCACGAGCGTCCTCTTCGCGAGACCGCTGCTTCTCGCGCGCACGCTCCTTCGGGTCGAAACGCTCGGGCTCCTTCGCCATCACCCATGAAATTACGGCCGTCCTAGGCATCGTGCAAACTCGGCGGCCCCGAGAAATGGCGAAGCGTGACGTCGGGGCGGAGGGTGTTGGTAGGGGCCTGCGGATTGGAGTTGGGGCAGCGGCATGTGGCAGGCCCCTTCAGGAAAAAACGCGGCCCTGTGGAAGACGCTGGGCCGGACCTAAGCTTTCCGCACGCCATGTGCGGACGCGCGACGCTCTCCACAGACCTCGACGAGCTGCGGACCGTCTTCCACCTCGACTATCTGCCCCAGATACCCGCCCGCTACAACATCGCCCCGACGCAGCCCATCGCGGTCATCCGCCAGCCCCATCGGCTCGAGTTGCTCCGCTGGGGGCTGTTTCAACCCAAGGGCCACGCATCGCGCATCAACGTGCGGGTCGAGACCGTCGCGCGGGCCCCGCCTACCGCGAGTCATTCTGGAAGCGGCGGTGCCTCGTCGTCGTCAACGGCTACTACGAGTGGCAACGCCAGGACAAAGTCCGGCAGCCCTTCGCGGTCCGCCGACACGACCGTAAGCCCTTCGCGCTGGCCGGCCTCTGGGAGTCGTCGGTCACGAGCGAGGGCGATGTCATCGAGGCTTGCGCGGCGGGGCGCACGCCGAGGCTACGAGCCTTCCGGGGCTTTCGTCGGTTCGTCGTCGTCCGCTTCCCGCTCAAGCTTGAGAGAGCCGATGTCGAGCCAGAACGCGTGGAGGACGCCGTCGATCGCCGCGAGGAGATGCACGGTCTCCTGCATGACGGGCTGAAAGAACGTGCCGAGCTTGCCCATCAGGCCCGCGAGGTCGGTAACCTCCGGCCACACGAAGAGGAGCGCAAGATAGGTAAAGTCTCGGTATGACGTCCCATACGCATTGAGATCGTTCACGAGCAAATGGCCCTCCGAGCTGCCATGCGTCAGTAATCCGGTGGCCGCTTCCTTCGGTCTCACATGACCGCCGAGCGCAACACGGATGGGTCGCAATAGCGTCTCCACTGCATTGAGCTTATTGGTCAGGTCAACCAATCCCCGATACAGGGGATCTCGATGCGCGTGTTCCTGCGCCTGTTCCTTGTGCTTCTTGACGATTTCCGAATCGAGGATGCTCTTTCCTTCCAATACGCTGATCGAGAGGCGGCGAACATAGTAGTTTATGCGCCAAAGAAGATCGCGGAAGTCCGCGCGCATTCCCTTCGCGGCCTCGTACGTTGCGGCGTTTACGCTATCAATCTCCCAAGCGAGATCGTCACGGACGATCGCGAACCGCCACATGACCGGGCTATCCGGATGACCGCTCGGAAATAGCTGAGCGAGCCATTTCCGATGCGTTCTAAACTTGACCTTCGGTTTTCCCGGATGCTTGTACCCGTCTTCCTCAACGGCTGGCGCCATCGGTTCGGGCTCCGGTGAGTCTCAGGCGAGTTGTCCGATGGCACGGTCAGTGCGTACTGCACCTGTGCTGCTTCTCAGGGTTCAGTCGGACGGCGCCGACT
>CZKU01000405.1_pt1 | contig 17091 bp, 11 predicted proteins | sample 1122471 | NCBI WGS metagenome assembly CZKU01 (sample SAMEA3539301, study PRJEB10725) | soil metagenome | biome: tundra; feature: field; material: soil | place: USA | collected 2010-05 | depth 0.15 m | reverse complement strand
CCGCGGGCGCGGGTGCCGTGGGCGCTGCTGCCGCGGGCGCCGCAGCCGCCGAAGGAGGAGCGGCCGGTTGCGCCGGGGCCGTCGACACCGAGCCGCCCACGGTGACGCCCGTCTGGGCGCGCGCGGGCGCGGCGACGGTGACCAGGGAAACCGAGAGTGATGCACCCAGAAGCGCAAGTACGACCGGAGACGAAGCCAACGCGAACGACCGACCCATGCAGACTCTCCTACTTGGCCCAGTTAGGCTTGTATGGCCGCGGTTTTGGCCTTACGTCGACCGAAAGGTCGGACAAGGATCTGGACCTCACGCTTGTATCACCAAGGGCTACGATTGGATCAATAAGTCGCTCCGATTCTTGAGCGAGGCGGGTTCCGGGACCGGTAGCTTGAACGAAAGACCGACGAGGCTGACCCACCAATGGCCCATCGCGGACGAATTCTCATCGTCGACGACGAATCGAACGCTCGCGCAGCGCTGAGCGAGATTCTGCGCGAAGACGGGTTCGCCACCGAGACCGCCGCCGACGGCTTCAAGGCCCTCGGGAAGCTCGACGAGTTCGCCCCTGACGTGATCCTGACGGACCTCAAGATGCCCGGCCTCGACGGCATCGCCTTCATGGAGAAGGCGCGAATGGCAGCGCCGGGCGCGGTGTTCGTCGTGATGACGGCGTTCGGCACGATCTCGAGCGCGGTCGACGCGATGAAGAAGGGCGCCGAGAACTATCTCCTCAAGCCTCTCGATCCCGAGGCGCTTGGCGCCGTCGTCGAGCGTGCGATGGAGAAGGCGCGGCTCGTTCAAGAAGCGCGGCGCCTGCGCGACCGCCTGCGCGAGCGCAACGCACTGAGTCACATCGTCTCGAGCGACGCGAAGATGCAGGCGGTGCTCGAGCTCGTGTCGCAGGTCGGGCCGAGCAAGGCGAGCGTGCTGGTGACCGGCGAGAGCGGAACCGGCAAGGAGCTCATCGCCGAAGCGATCCACGCCGCGAGCCCGCGGTCGAAGGCGCCCTTCGTGCGCCTCCATTGCGCAGCGCTCTCCGAGTCGCTGCTCGAATCGGAGCTCTTCGGTCACGAGCGCGGCGCCTTCACCGGCGCGTTCTCCCGGCGCGAAGGGCGCTTCAAGCAGGCCGACGGCGGGACACTCTTCCTCGACGAGATCGGCGAAGTGCCGGCGGCCGTGCAGGTCAAGCTGCTGCGGTTCCTGCAGGAAAGAACGTTCGAACGCGTCGGCGGAAACGAGACGCTCCGCGTCGACGTACGCATCATCGCGGCCACGAACCGCGACCTGGCCGCCGAGATCAAGAAGGGCACGTTCCGCGAGGACCTCTTCTATCGCCTCAACGTCGTGGCGGTCGAACTGCCGCCCCTTCGCGATCGCCGGGGCGACATCGCCGCGCTCGCGAGTTTCTTCCTGGGGCGGTACGCGTCCGAGAACGGCAAGGTCATCGAGACCTTCGCAGACGACGCGCTGGCTGCTCTCCTCGAGTATCACTGGCCGGGCAACGTCCGCGAACTCGAGAACGTCGTCGAGCGCGCGGTCGTCTTGTGCGACGGACACCGCATCGAAAAGAAGCACCTCTCGCCCTCCGTGGTGCCGACCGGCGACGGCGACGCGCTGCCCGCCATCCCCGGCTCGACGATCGCGGACCTCGAGCGCTACGCGATCTTGAAGACGCTCGAAGCGTGCGGCGGCTCGACGTCCAAAGCGGCCACGGTGCTTGGCGTCAGCCCACGAAAAATTCAGTACAAGCTGCACGAGTACACGCAGTCGAACCCCGGTCCCGTCGATTCGCGGACCGTCGAGGACAAGCGGCGTGACTGAGCCCCGGACGGAGAGCACCCCCGACGTCGTGCTTCGCGCCGAGGGCCTCGCGAAGACGTTTCGCAGGCCCTTCACGGGCAAGCGCGTCGAGGCCGTTCGCGGCGTCGGCTTCGCGGTGGGTCGCGGCGAGATCTTCGGCTTCCTGGGCCCCAACGGCGCGGGCAAGACCACGTCGATCAAGATGGTGACCGGGCTCATCGCGCCGACCGCCGGAACGATCGAGATCTTCGGCCAGCGCGTCCCCGCGCCCGACGTCATGGGCCGGGTCGGTTTTCTGCCAGAGAGCCCGTACGTCTATCCTTACCTCACGCCACGCGAGTTCGTTTCGCTCTGCGGCACGCTCTCGGGGCTCGGTGGCGCGTCGCTGAAGAAGCGGGTCGTCGAGGTCATCGACCGCGTCGGGATCGGCCACGCGATCGATCGCCCGGCCCGCGCGCTCTCGAAAGGCATGCTCCAGCGCGCGGCGCTGGCTGCGACGCTCGTTCACGACCCCGACCTCCTCATTCTCGACGAACCGATGAGCGGCCTCGATCCGGTCGGGCGCAAAGAGGTCCGCGACCTCATCGTCGAAGAGAAGCAGCGCGGTCACACCGTCTTCTTCTCCAGTCACATCTTGAGCGACGTCGAGATGCTCTGCGATCGCGTGTGCATCTTGCGCCAAGGGCTCGTCGTCGTCGCCGGCACGCTGCGAGAGCTGCTGGTGCAGAACAAGCGGCGCAGCGAAGTGACGATCGCGAACGCGAGCGCTTCGCTGCGCGCCCTCCTCGCCCCCATCGCGACGGCGATGCGAGAAGCCGCCGGCGCGCTCGTCCTCGAGATCGAAGGCGACGACGCCGTCCGCGCCGTCGTCGAGCGCGTCGTGGCCGAAGGCGCGAGGCTCGAGAGCGTCACGCCTAAGCGCGAGACCCTCGAAGATCTCTTCGTCCGCGAAGCGCTGTGATTGCACTCGAGGGGGCCGTCGGATCCCCTCGAAGTCCCCACCTGGGGGCGGTGAAGCGTCTGGCTGGGCGGCCTCGCGTGGTCAGCGGTAGCCCTCGGCCTGGAGCGCGAACATGTGCGCGTACTTGCCGCCCCGGGCCACGAGCTCGTCGTGCGTCCCCGACTCGACGATCGTTCCGTGGTCGAGGACGATGATCTGCCTCGCCATGCGTACGGTCGGGAATCGATGCGAGATGACGATGGTCGTTCGTCCCTCGGCGAGCTCGCGAAAGCGCTCGAACACGGCGTGCTCGGCCTCGGCGTCGAGGGCGGCCGTGGGCTCGTCGAGAACGAGGATGTCGGCGTCCTCGCGCATGAAGGCGCGAGCGAGGGCGATCTTCTGCCACTGCCCACCGGAGAGCTCGGTGCCGTTCTGGAACCAGCGCCCGAGGGGCGCGTCGAGCCCCCCCGCGAGCGACGACACGAGCTCGCCCGCGCCGCCGCGCTCCGTGGCACGCTGGATTCGCGGCACGTCGTCCAGGTCCTCGACGCTGCCGAAGCCGACGTTCTCGCGGACCTTCAGCTGGTACTGGTTGTAGTCCTGAAAGAGCACGCCGAACCGGCGGCGCAGCGTGTCCCGAGGCCACTCGCGCAGATCGCGCCCGTCGAGCACGATACGGCCCTCGCTGGGCTCGTAGAGGCGCGTCATGAGCTTGACGAGGGTCGTCTTTCCGGCGCCGTTCTCGCCGACGAGCGCCACGCTGTCGCCGCGGGGAACGACGAGGTTCACGTGTCGGAGCGCCCAGGCGTCCTTGCCCGGATACCGGAACCCGACGTCCTCCAACGCGATCCCCGTGGTGGAGGTCGTCGTGGACGCGAGCCTGGACGCAGAAGCGACCGCGGACGCCGACGCAGTCGAGTCCGCTGACGAGAGCAAGGGCGCCGGCTCCTCGGGGTCCTCGATACCGAGGTACTCCCACAGATTCGACATGTAGAGGTTGTGCTCGTAGATGCTCCCGATCGCACCGAGGCCCGACTGGAACGCTTGCTGGCCCTGGCGGAACGCGATCACGTACATCGTCATGTTGCCGAGCGTCAGCTTGCCGGCGGCCGCGAGCGCGGCCATCGCCGCGTACGCGCCGTAGAACGCCCCGGTTCCCACGAGCGAGAGCACCTGGGTCCACGTCGCGCGCTGCACGTAGAGGCGGCGATCCTCGCGATAGAACTCTTCTGACAGCGCGCGGTAGCGGCCGAGCAGCGTCGGGCCCAGACCGAAGAGCTTCACCTCCTTCGCGTGCTCGTCGTTGGCGAGCACGTACTCGAGGTACAGCAGGCGCCTCGACTCGGGCGAGCGCCAGTTCCGCACCCGGAACGCGAGCTTCGAGTAGCGCATCTCGGCGAGCGTCGCGGGCACGGTCGCCACGCAGAGCGCGAGCACGGCCCACCCGCTGAAGCGAACGAGGAGCGCCCCATACCCGACCAGCGTGATGATGCTCTGCACGAGGCCGAAGCTCTCGGTCACGAGGGCGATCGGACGCGACGACGCCTCGCGGCGCGCTCGCGTCAGCTTGTCGTAGAACTCCGGGTCCTCGAAGAACCGGAGATCGAGCCCGAGGGCTTTCTGGAGGATCGTCACGTTGATGTCGATGCCGAGCCGCGCGCCGAGCAGACTGCGAACGAGCGCGAGCCCTCGCTGCACGCACGCGAGCGCGACCACGAGACCCAGCTCGAACACGACCCAGCGCAACGTCGCCTCTCGGGCGTGCGCCACGACGGCGTCGACGATCCGCTTGCCGGCGTAGGCGACGCCGAGGGGAACGAAGCCGCCGACCAAGGTCATCCCGGCAAGGGCAGCCGTCATAGGCGACGACGAGGTCCAAACGAGCGCCAGGGTCCGGCGAACGTGCGCGACGCTGTCGCGGAGCTTCTCCGTCCAGGACTGCGGCGGCGCGGGCTTCGTCTCGAGCGGGGGAACCAAGTCAGAAGTGCCCTAGCACCCCGAGGACCGCGCCGACGGGCCGTTCCGGCTCTCCGCGCTCGCGGGCGCCGACGAGCGGGAGCAGCAGCGGCTCGAACGACGCGCTCGGCAGGTCGCGATGGCGGATCTCGACCTGCTCGGGCACGAACGTCACCTGCGCGTGGACGATCCCCGCGATGGCGACCAGCGCGAAGCCGGCCGTAAAGAGGTTGCTGACGACGTACGCGTTGTACGCGCGGCCTCGATACTGGTCCTGCGTTCCCGCGTCCTTCAGCAGGGCGTCGTTCGCTTGTTGCTCGTTGTAGATCGTCACGAGGTGGCTGATGCCGCTCCCCGCGAGGAGCAGCGACTCGGTCGACAGGAACACCCAACCGAGCGAGGTCTGACCGTTCTGAAACTGCCCGATGCCGAAGGGCAACGCGCCGATCCAGCGGGAGTGACTCCGGATGACCGTCTCTTCGCTGGCGAGCTTCTCGAGCATCGCGAGCCGCAAGGCGGCGCGCTGCCTCTCGAGATCGAGCTTCGCCTTCTCTTCCTGGGCCTGCCGGACCTTCTCGGCCATGCTCGCAGAGAGCTCTTCACGCATGCGCGAGCGAGCGTCGATGAGGGCGTCGGTCGCCTGGAGCGAGACGCGGAGCGGATCGGGCTGGTAGTCGGGCTTGTCGCGCAAGAGCTGCTGAAACACGCCATCGGCTTCGGCCTTCTTGCCGAGCGCGAGGAGCGCAGCGCCGAGGTACATGCGGGCGTCAGCGACGTTGTCCGGCTCTTTCAGCGTGCCGGTCCGGGGGTCGAGGAGGGCGCGCAGCCGGTTCGCAGCGTCGTCGTACTTGTGGGCGACGTAGGCGTTGTGGGCTTTCTCGAGCTCGCTCAGTGAATCGGCGCGCGCCGATCGCTCGCCGACGCTCGCCAGCAAGAGCGCGAGCGCGACCGTGGCGACCGTGGCGACCCTGGCGACCGTGGCGACCCTGGCGACCGCCGGACCGCGAGCGCGCCGAAGCGCGCGTCGGGCGGATGGCTCGGCCGGAGGGCACACGCGGGACACGATCCAACGACCGACGCCGGACCTGCAACCGTTTTTGAGCCGGCGGTCACGTTTCGATCACGGATTCGGAAATGCCGCATGCATCGTCTTGGCGGCTTCGAGACGCACCGAGACGGCGTTGCCGGTCTCGATCTGGCGGACCGTGACCGGATCGTAAGTGCTCCGCAACGGTATGGCGTTCGAGCCGGCGCGGACGACGAGTTCGGGATGCTCGACTAGCTGATACGTCCGAGAGACGTCTCCGTCGATGATGAGGGTTGCCGGTTTCACTGGAACCGAGACGGCCAGCGTGGTGTCGTGATCGCCCGGCTCGACGCCGAGCACCACGGTCGAACACACGGGGCAAGAGAACGCGAGCGTGTGCGCCCGGGCCCCCAGCGTGAGGGTGTCGCCCGTGCTCACGCCTCGCTCCGGCAGGCCGTCGACCGACAGCGAGACACCCATCGGAGGCTTCAAATCGAGAGTCACGTGCCGCTCGCTCAACCGTGCCGGGCCTTCTCTCGGCGGGGCGACCGACGCTACCGAGCGGGCCGCGGGCGATCCGGCCGTCGCGACAGCCAACGACGCGGGGGGCGTCGGTATGGGGGCCGAATCGAGCGCGACGGCCGACGCGCTGGGAGCCGGTCGCGTCGCGTCGCGGTCCCGCCCGAGACGCACCGCGGCCAGAGACAGGGCGCCGACGCCCAGGACCACCACGAGCGCGCGCGTCGCGCGGCGCGCGATGCGCGCTCGACGCTCGGCCCGGTTCATCCCGGCCACGATGCGCAAGAGGTTGGGGTCGTTCGGCGCGTGCGCCAGCGCGCGATTGTAGTCGGAGGCCGCGGCGAGGCTGTCGCCTCGCTTGCGAGCCTCGCGCGCGAGCGCGCAGAGGCGATCGATGATCTCCTTGGCGCGCCCCTCGTCGAAGATCTTCGGATCCTCGAGCCACGCCTCGAGATCGCGCTCGGGGTGCTCGACGCCGAGGCGTAGCAGCTCGGCGCCCAGCGCGTCTCGCATCGCCGTCGCGTCGGGGAAGCGATCGGCCGCGTTCCGCGCGAGCGCTCGGTCGAGAATCTTGCTCCAGGTCGAGCCGATGAGCGGTCGCTCGCGCTGGGCCTCGGCGTACTGGCCATCGAGCACGCGCCGGAGGACTTGCGCCGGGTTCGTTCCGTCGAACGGGAGGTGCCCGACCATGCATTCGTAGAGCAGCACGCCGACGCCGAAGACGTCGGCGCGCGCGTCGACCTCACCTCCCTCGATCTGCTCGGGCGCCATGTGCGCCGGGCTGCCGAGGACCTGCCCCGTCGACGTGACGCCCTGTACGTCGAGCAGCTTGGCGATCCCGAAGTCGGTCAGCTTGACCGCCGCCTGCATGGCCTCCGAGTCATGGGCCCGCTCGTCGGCAGGCTGGGACGCCGTTCGGCGCTCGATGAGCACGTTCTCGGGCTTGACGTCGCGATGAATGACGCCGTTCGCGTTCGCGTGCGCGAGGGCGGCGAGCAGCCCGAGCCCCAGCGACGCCGCGATCTCGGGAGGCAGGACGCCGCGCTCTTGCAGGAGCTTGCGCAGCGTCGTCCCGCGAACGAGCCCGACGACGAGGTACTGATCGTCGTCGTCTGGCTCGCTGACGTCGTACACGTCGACGATGTTCGGATGCCGCAGCTTGGCCACGGCCTTCGCCTCGGCGATGAATCGCGTCACGACTTCTCGCGAGTCGCGGAGGTGCGGGTGGATGATCTTCACCGCCACTTCGCGCCCGAGCCGCCGATCGCGCGCTCGATACACGGTCGCCATCCCGCCGTGTCCGAGCTCTTCGAGGAGCTCGTACTTGGCGAGCTGGGGCATTCTCCCCACCCGTGCCGCAGGTTGCTGCATCGCGCACGGGGAGTCTACATCAGCTCGCGCGGCTCGTACTCGTTACGCTGACCGGCGGCGCGGGCCAATGCCCCCGAGCGCCCGAGCGCGGTGGTCAGATGGTCCGGCTGGCTCCACGCCCCTCACGCGGGCACGTGCGCCAGGAGCTCGTCGTGGTACGTGTGAAAAGCGCTTTCGCTGGGCCACGACGGAGCTCCGGAGAGGAGCCCCGGCACGTCTCGCGCGCGGCCGCCGTCGACCGCGACGATCGCCGCAGCGTAGCGCATGGCCCAGTGCACCAGGGGCGACGCCCCCGCGGCCCGTGCCAGCATCCGCGCGTCTCCTTCGCGGCTCGCATGGGCGAAGGCGCGCGCGAGCGCCCCGAGACCACGGCGGAGGAGCGCCACGCGCCGCCGGGCGAAGAGACCCGTGGAGGGCATCGGGAGCGACTCGAGCGCCTGCGATTTCCGCAGCGCGCCGTCGCGATCGCCTTCGAAGGTGTCGAGGAGCGTCTCGACGAAGAGGCGTTGCTCGATGGCTGCGTCCCACGCGGGGCCTCGCACGGCGCGCTCGAGGGTGCGCCGCGCAGCCTCGGCCCACCCGTACGAAGCGTACGCAGTCGCCTTGAGGAGCGGCGCCATCGTCTCGCGGTACGGCACCCGCGGGATCGAGCCCTCCCACGTGCCAATCACGCGCTCGACATCGCCCGACATGAGGAGCTTGCGCATTCGCCACCGGCCGAGCGCCGCCGGCAAGAAGAAGAGCAGGCTCAGGGCGAGCAGCGGGGGCAGAAAGCGCGAGTCACGGGCGAAGAGGTGCGCGGCGAGAACGGCGCTCAGCGCGGCGACGACCACCGGGAGAAGGGACTGCGCGCGCGAAGGACGGGGAGACACGGGGGATGGCATATCGGGCTCTCTCAAACCTAAAGCTCGCCGGCGCGAACGCAACAAGCCGCTACGAGCCAGGCGGCAACCTGCGGCGTTGCGCCTGCCGGCCGCCGCCGCCCGGCGAGGAGCTGAAGCGTGAGCACGCGCGTGAGAGCGTTGAGTTGAGGCAGCTGCACGTCTACCCTGGCTCACCATGCGCACGGAGAAGGACGTCGAAGCTTACCTGCTTCGCTCGAATCGCCGGTTCCGGGCCGTCGACAGCGCGCCCGAGGGCGGGGGCTCACGCACGTTTCTGGTCGATTCGGGCGATCGTTCGCCCCCTGTCGCGGTGCTCGTGGATCCCCCGCTCGTCGTCTTGCGAGTGCATGTAGGCGATCTCACGGGCGCGGGGGGTCCCTCGGAAACCGCGCTCTTTCGCCAGCTCCTCGAGCTCAACGCGCGGCAGCTCGTGCACGCGAACTACGGGCTGGAAGACCGCCACGTCGTGCTCTCGAGCGCGCTCGAGCTCGAGAACCTCGATTTCAACGAGATCCAGGCCACTCTCGACGAGATCGACGTCGCGCTGGCGCAGCAGCTGCCCCTCATCGCCAAGACCGCCGCGGGCGGGCTCAAGACGCATCTCGATTGAGAATGAGGTTGAAAAGGAACGCATGGGAGTTTTCAGCCGTCTCGCGCAGCTCATCCGGAGCAACCTCAACGACCTGATCAGCCGCTCGGAAGACCCCGAGAAGATGCTGAATCAAGTCGTTCTGGACATGAACAACCAGCTCGTCGAGGCGAAGAAGCAAGTCGCCGCCTCGATCGCCGACGAGAAGCGCCTCGCCAAACAGCTCGACCAGGAGGTCGCGAACGCGCAGGAGTGGGAGCGGCGCGCCATGTTGGCCCTCCGTGCGGGGAACGAGCCCCTCGCCAAGGAAGCGCTGGCGCGCAAGCGCGAATACGACGAGCTCACCGCGACGCTGAAAGACCAGTGGACCAAGCAGAAGACCGCGGTCGAGCAGCTGAAGAAGGCCCTTCGCCTCCTCAACGACAAGATCGAAGAGGCCAAGCGCAAGCGAAACGTCCTCATCGCGCGAAAGAAGCGCGCCGAGGCGCAGCGCGCCATTCAGGAGACGATGAGCGGTCTCCGCGACCAGAGCGCGTTCGAGACGTTCGACCGCATGTCGCAGAAGATCGATCAGATCGAGGCCGAGGCCGAGGCCGAGTCGGACCTCGCCGAGGAGTACACGGGCGACACGCTGTCGTCGCAATTCCAGCAGCTCGAACGAACGCACAGCGCCGACGACGACCTCGTCGCCCTGAAGCGCAAGATGGGCATCCTCCCGCCCGAAGAGGCTTCGATTCCCGCGCCCGTTCAGACGCGCGTCGAGGCGCCCCCCCCGCCGATGGAGAAGACCGAGCAGGTCAAGGACCAAGAGGAGCTGGCCGCGGCGCTCGAAGAGCTCGAAGCCGAGCACGGTGAAGAAAAGCGCAAGGCGGGCCGCTGAAACCGCGATCGCCACCGGATCACACAGCACTGGCGGAGGCGCTCATCGCGCGCCTCGCGACGGACCCTGCAAGGGGGCTGGCGGGGGTCGAGGCCGAGCGGCGCCTCGCGCAAGACGGGCCGAACGAGCTCCCGAAGCCCAAGGGCAAGAGCGCGCTCGCCAGGCTTCTCGAGCAGTTTTCGAACCCCATCGTCCTCACGCTCCTCGCCGCCGCCGCGATCGCGATCGTCGACGGCGCGAGCCGCATCGGACAGCCGCTGCTCGCTCGATTCGGCGACGCGACCGCGATCCTCCTCATCGTGGCGATCAACGCGATCCTCGGGTTCGCGCAGGAGCAGCGTGCCGAAGCGGCCCTCGAGGCGCTCGAGACGATGCAGACGCCCCACGCTCGGGTCGTCCGCGACGACCAGACCGGGATGGTCGCCGCCTCGCGCCTCGTCGCCGGCGACATCCTCGAGCTCGAAGCGGGAGACGCGGTGCCGGCAGACGCGCGACTCCTGCAAACGATCGCCCTCTACGCCGAAGAGAGCTCGCTCACCGGCGAGAGCGTGCCCGTCGAGAAGGACGCGCGCGCCGCCGTGGCCGACGACGCCCCTCTCGGCGATCGCTCGACCATGGTCTTCGTGGGGACGAACGTCGTGCGAGGCAAGGGCCGCGCGGTCGTGGTGGCGACCGGCCCGCGAACGGAGCTCGGGCGCCTCTCGGCGCTCATTCACCAACCGCGCGACCGCACGACCCCTCTCGAGCAGAAGCTCGACTCGTTCGGCAAGCGGGTGCTCTGGGGCTGCCTCGGCCTGTCCGCGGTGCTCTTCGCGCGCGGCATGCTCCGCGGCGATCGCAGCTGGCACGAGCTGCTGCTCGAGGCCGTGAGCTTGGCGGTCGCCGCGATCCCCGAGGGCCTGCCCGCCATCACCACCATCACCCTCGCGCTCGGCATGCAGCGCATGGCGAAGAACGGCGCCATCATCCGCAAGCTCGCGGCAGTCGAGACGCTGGGCGCGGCCACGGTGATCTGCACCGACAAGACCGGCACGCTCACGCAGAACGCGATGACCGTGCGCGAGATCTACGCCGGGAGTTCGCGATTCACCGCGACCGGCAGCGGCTACGATCCGGCCGGCGCTCTCGTCGACGCCGCCGGCGCCGTCGCCGCGACGCCGGAGCAGGCTCCGCGCGGGCCTCTCGGGGCGCTGCTCTCGACGGTCGCGCTCTGCAATAGCGCGACGCTCCAGCTTCGAGACGGCGCGTGGCGCGTTCAGGGCGACCCGACGGAGGGCGCTCTCTTGACGCTCGCGGCCAAGGGCGGCGTGTCGCGCGAAGTGATCACCAGCTCGCACCACGTCATCAAGGAGCTGCCCTTCGATGGCGATCGCAAGCGCATGACGATCGTCGCGCTCGACCAGTTCGGCAACGAAGTGGCCCACTCGAAGGGCAGCGCCGACGTCCTCTTGCCGCTGTGCGCCGACTTCGAGACCGACGCGGGCGTACGCGCCCTCGACGACGACTCGCGCCGGACGATCCTCGACGAGGCCGAGCGCATGAGCAAGAAGGCGCTGCGGGTCCTCGCCGTCGCCAAGCGCGATCTCGGACGGCGGTCGAAGTCAGTCCCGCCATCCGACGACCCGTCGACAGGAGGCAGCGTCGAGATCGAGGACCGGTTGACGTTCCTCGGCCTCGTCGGAATGGTCGATCCGCCCCGCGAGGGCGTGCGCGAGGCCGTGGCTCGATGCGCCGAAGCGCACGTCCGGGCGGTGATGATCACCGGCGATCACAAGCTGACCGCGGTCGCGATCGCGAAGGAGCTCGACCTCTGGGACGACCGCGCGATCGCGCTCACGGGCACCGAACTCGACGCAATGTCCGACGCGGACCTCGACGCCTGTATCGACGACGTGCGCGTCTTCGCGCGCGTGACCGCGCTGCAAAAGCTCCGGATCGTCGCGCGGTTCAAGGTGGGCGGGCACATCGTCGCGATGACCGGCGACGGCGTGAACGATGCCCCTGCCCTTCGCGAAGCGCACATCGGCGTCGCGATGGGCAAGAGCGGCACCGACGTCGCGCGCGAAGCGGCGGACATGGTCATCGCCGACGACAACTTCGCCACCATCGTCGAGGCGGTGCGCGAAGGGCGCGCCATCTGGCGCAACATCCAGAAGTTCATCTTCTTCCTGCTCTCCTCGAACGCGGGGCTCCTCGCGGCCGTCTTCACCGTCAGCTTCTTCACGAACCTGCCGCCGCTGACGCCGCTGATGATCCTCTGGATCAACCTGGTGACGAACGGCCTGCCCGCCCTCGCGCTCGGCGTCGACGTGCCCGACCCGACGCAGATGCGCGAACCACCTCGCCGGAGCACCGCGGGCCTTCTCAGCGCCCGCGACTGGCTGGGGATGGGCGCGGTCGGCGTCTGGATGGGGGGCGCGGCGATGATCGCTTATCTGGCGCCGTTGCACGCCGATGAGGCGCTCTCGGGGTGGCAAGCGGGCTCCCACGGACGCGCGATGGCGTTCTCGCTGCTGGCGCTCAGCCCGTTGTTCCACGCGTTCAACTGCCGCTCGGCGATCGCGTCGATATTCAAGCTACGCCCGATCTTGCCGTTCGCGCTGGTGGCTGCGGTCGTCGCGAGCGCGGGCATTCATCTGACCGCCGTGCTCATCCCGGGCCTCCGCCCCGTCTTCCGCACGTTCTCGATGACCGCGGGCGAGTGGGGCCTGCTCGCGGTGCTTTCGTTCTCGATCGTTCCGGCGATCGAGATCCTGAAGGCGACCGGCCGGCTGTTCGGCGCCAGCGAGGTGGTCGAGGTCGCGCCGGTCGCCGAGGCCTCGACGGCCGCCGCAAGCGAAGGGAAGCCGGGCGACGCCCCGAAGAACGCGAAGGCGTGAGGGCCTCCGCGATCGTGCGATATCGTGAGAGCATGCGCCGGTCGTTTCTGTTCGCCACGTTCGCCACGTTCGCCACGTTCGCCACGTTCGCCACGTTCGCCACGTTCGCCACGTTCGCCACGTTCGCCACGTTCGCCACGTTCGGGGCCGGGTGCGGAGGCGTGGCGGCCGGCACCGACCCCGGCGCAAAGGCTCCCGCCGGCGACTCGGAGCAGGGCGACCCCGGCTTCACAGACTATGCGGCGTCGCATGGCATCCAAACGCTCAACGGCGGGGGCGGCGACGCGCCCGAAGCGACGGCCGACGGGCTGCGGCTCGAGTCGGTCGACAAGGACAAGACCATCAAGCTCGACGGCGTCCCGACCGAGTGGCCCCCATTCGCGAAGGCCACGATCACTATCCGCGGCCCGGCCCAGTCGCAGATGATGGTCGGCCTCCAGTACGACGACGCGAAGCTCTACGTCGCGGCCGTGATCAAGGACGCGTCGTTCGCCGTCGGACACGACCACGTGTCGCTCCTGCTCGCGGTCCCGACCCCGAGCAGCACCTACGCGATCTACGATCTCGGCCTCTTCGCCGGCAAACCCGGCGATAGCGAAGGGAGCGTCCGCTTCGGCAGCCGCGCCATCGTGCCAGGCGCGAAGATCGTCGAGGCTCCAGAGGCGGGCGGCTACACGCTCGAAGCGTCCATCCCGTGGAGCTCGCTGCCGGCCGCGCGTACGACGCGGGTCGGCATCCACGGCGTCGCGCGTTACGTCGACGGCGACTCCGAGATAGCCACCGGACCCGTGGATCCGCAACACCCGGCGGCCATGGCGTGGATCCCGAGCGAGCCCGAGCTCTCGATGATCGAGCAGTTTCTGGCGCCCAAGGGGCTGACCAAGACCGCACCCTCGTTCGACGCCGTCGCCGACCTCACCGGCGACGGGATCCGCGAGCGCATCGCGGTCTTCGACCACTTCCTCACGATCTGCGGCAGCTCGTATCTCGGGGGGACCGGCTTCTTCTACCGAGACCTCGGCGGCGACCTCGTTCGACTCGACGTGCGCGACGCCACCGGTCGGGGCAAGGGGGACGTGGTCGTCCGCCGCCGCGCCACGGTGGGGGGGTCGACGCGCGAGTACCTCGAGGTCCTGAGCGCGATGAGCAACACCGACGAGCCTCGCGTCACGTTCACGCACGAGATCGAGGTGCGCCAGTCCGACAAGCACATCGACAACGCGGTCCGCCTGACGCGCGGGGAGATCGACGTGAGCGTCGAGCCGTCGACGACGTGGGACGCGCAGTCGTACCAGGAGCCGATCGCCAGCGACGTGGCGTCGATCTTGTTCCCCTGGGGCAGCGTTCGCTCCGAGACGTGGCGCTGGGACGGCTCGCACTTCAAGAAGGCGAGCGAGGTCACGCGGCGCGAAGAGATGCCCGGCGGCGGCACCGCGGGCGTGACCGGGGACCACCCGTCGCCCCATGCCGCGGACCGCCCCCTCGAACCCCCCACGCCGAAGGTCGCGCGCGGCGGGAGCCTCTCGGAGGCGATGCTCGATCAGTACCGCAAGGACCGCGGCGCCGGAGACGTCGCGCCCAAGTCCGATCTACGGGTGCAAGTCTCGGGCGATGCACGACCCGAACGAGTAGTGCTCGTGGGACGCGACATCGTGGTCTTCGGTCCCGGCTTCAAGGGCGGCACCGGGTACAGCTTCGTGACGCTCGCGCAGTTCGCCGACGCGGCCGACGTCACCGAGCTCTCCGCGCGCGACCTCACCGGCGACGGGGCGGCCGATCTCGTCGTACGTGGCGTCCGGCACGTGGGCGCCGATGGAGGGAACGTCGACTCCGAAGTGCTCTTCGTTTACCAGGTCAACGGCGACGCCATCACGCGCGTCTTCGGGATCGAGACGGCCCGCGATCGCGGGAACAAGCGCGTGCAAGGGCTCGTGCAGTTCATCCCCGCCCCCGGCAACAAGAAATTCGACGTGCTGTCCGCGCCCGGCCGCGCGACCGGCTGGACCGAAAAGACGTATCCGTGGTCGCAAGACCAGCCCGGCAGCGGCGACATCGAGCCCCTCATCCTTCCCTGGGGAGGCATCCACGACGTTCGTTACCGCTGGAACGGCTCTGCCTTCGCCCCGCTCAGGGACTGAGAGAATTCTCGGTTCAGCGCTTCTTGGCGAAGGGGTCGCCGACGTCGTCTATGCCGCCGCCTGAAGCAGGCGGGGTCGTGGGCTTGGCGGTGGGACCCCAGGCGGGGTCCAGGGTGATCGTTTGCCTGGCGCTCGAGGCGTCGATCTTGGCCGTCTTCGCCTTGTAGCCCTTGCGCGTGACGACGAGCGTGGCGCTCTCGTTTTCGGTCATCTGCATGACGACCGGCGACGGGCCCTGGTCTTTCCCGTTGCGGGTGATTGTCGCGTCTGCCGGGGTCACGCTGACGAGGATTTCGTGCGTCGCCGGGGCGACGACGGCGGCTGCCGCGAGCGGCACGGGCGCCGCCGGCGCCGAGAGAGCTGCCGTCACGACGGGGGGCGCCACCGGCGCGGCGAGCGGCGTCTGGGCTGGTGTGCTCGGGCTCCGCGCGAGAACGACGGCCACGATGCCGACGAGGGTGCCTACCGCTCCGATCGTGGCGTAGAGCGGCCAGCGCTTCTTCGGCTCATGGGGAGTCGCCGGCACGGGCGCTGGCATCCCGTGCGCGCGGAAGTAGTCGGCCGGCACGTTGAAGCCGCCCGTGCGCGCCATCATCTCGCCGACCGCGTCGGGAAGCGTTCCGCGTTCGAGCCTTTCGAGGTCGGTCACGAGCTCGTCCATCGCGCCGTAACGGCCCTCGGGCTTCTTGCTCAGGCACTTGAGGACGATCGCGTCGAGGCCCGGCGGCACGTCGATCTCGGGCACGAGCGCCCGGATGGGGACGGGCGCCTTGTACATGTGCTGGGTCAAGATCCCCATGAAATTGTCGGCGTCGAACGGGACCTTGCCGCTGGCGAGCTCGTAGAGAATGACGCCGAGCGCGTAGATGTCCGTGCGGTGGTCGACGGCGGCCCCTGCCGCCTGCTCGGGGCTCATGTAATGAGGCGTTCCAAAGACGCTCCCCGCGCGCGTCATCTTCTTGGTGCCCGTGCCCACCTTGGCGATCCCGAAGTCGAGGATCTTCACGAAGTCGCGCTCTTTTCCGCGCGTGACGACCATGACGTTGTCGGGCTTGAGATCGCGGTGAACGATGCTCGCGGCGTGCGCGGCCTGGAGGCCTTGCGCGATCTGCTTGACGATGTGGCAAAGCCGGGGAACCGGCATCGGACCCTTGAGCTCGGCCAGCACCCCCCCGAGACTCTTGCCTTCGAGGAACTCCATCACGAAGTACGTGGACCCGTCGGGGAGCTGCCCGAAGTCGCTGATGTCGACGATGTGCAGGTTGCCGATGGCGCTGGCCGCGCGCGCTTCCTGCAGGAATCGCTCGAGGAGCTCCTGGTCGGTCGCCATCTCGCCGCGAAGGACCTTGATGGCGACCCGCTTGTCGATGACCTTGTGCCGCCCGGCGTAAACGACGCCCATGCCCCCTTCGCCGAGCACGCGCTCGATCAGGTATCGACCGTCGATCGTCTTGCCGACGTAGGGGTCGACCTTCGGCGGGGGGGGCGGCACCGTGGTCGAAACCGCCGCGCCGGCGGCGGGCACGGGACCCTGCGACACGGCCGGAGGCGTCGGCACCGGCGTGGGAACGAGACCGATGGTGACGGGCAAGGACGCCGTGTCGGCCACGCTCGTGGGTCGCTCAGACTTCGGGGCGTCGCTCATGAAGCCTCATCGAACGATGAGAGTAGGGATCTCACAAGGCCAATATGCAAGAAGCGAGCCCCAGCGCGAAGATTGTGCGACATGCGACAAAGGTGCCACGAACACCAGAGTAGCTCGGCCTGGGCCTCGCCGCTCTCGCTCTCCTTATCATCCGCATCATCCGCATCCGGCTCCTGCAGCTCCTCCACGGAGCGTGCACGGGGCAGGTCGCCGCTCGCACCCTCGCACATGCCTCGCACATGCCTCGCACATGCCTCGCTCCAGCCCCGCTCCAGGCCCCCCCTCCAGGCCCCCCGCCGCGGTCCGCAGCTTTTTCAGGGACGCCCATCAAACCGGAAGGGCCGTTCACGGTCGGGCCGTATCCGACGCGGCGGGCTCATCGCCGGGCGTCTCGGCGCCTCGGAGCCGCGAGCCAGCCGTAAGGCGCGACTCGCGCGGCTCGGCATTCATGGTACGAGGCTCCGG
>CZKU01000286.1_pt1 | contig 17126 bp, 12 predicted proteins | sample 1122471 | NCBI WGS metagenome assembly CZKU01 (sample SAMEA3539301, study PRJEB10725) | soil metagenome | biome: tundra; feature: field; material: soil | place: USA | collected 2010-05 | depth 0.15 m | reverse complement strand
GTCTGCTCGATGGTCAGGGGGGCGGCGTGCGAGTCGTCGCCCGCCATGAGCCACTGGAACCCCTCCTGGATACCGACGACCTCGACGCCCGAGAGCGAAGCGCGGATCGTCGCCGCGCCGATGACGCTGTTGATGCCGGGCGCCGGGCCGCCGGCGACCACGATGGCAAGCTTGCTGGGGCTAGGCACGGTTATCGGTGAGCTTGTCACGGCCGCGCACTTCTCGGGAGAGGTAGAAACCGCAAAGACGCGAAGACGCGAAGTATTTCGGTCGAGCTCGTTGAGCTGGCCACGCCGACGCGGCGCCGGATCGCGGGCGCAGCTCACTGCTCGCCCCGACCGATCAGCCCATTTGCGTCTCTGCGTCTTTGCGGCTCGCCCCTTCGTTTCGTCTCGATGCGCGGTCGAGCGAACCGTGGCAAAGAGGCCTCATGGAAACGACCGTCTCGAAGCGCCGGCCAGGCGCGGCGCCTGCGCTGGTTCTCGGCGCGATGAATTTCGGCAAGCGTACGCCGGCGAAGGAGGGCGAGCGCATCGTTCGCCGCGCGCTCGAGCGGGGTATCACGCACTTCGACACGGCGAACAGCTACAACGGCGGCGAGTCAGAGAGGCTCCTCGGCCGCGCGCTGGGCAAGGATCGTGACCGCGTCGTTCTCTCGACCAAGGCCGGCCTGGGCACCGACCCGGCGCGGCGCGAAGGGCTCTCGCAAGAGGCGATGCGCAAGGCGCTCGATGCGTCCCTCGAGCGACTCGGGACCGACCGGGTCGACCTTTACTATCTCCACGTCCCCGATCGTTCGACGCCGATCGAGCAGTCGCTCGACACCATGGCCGAGCTCGTGCGCTCGGGGCGCGTGCGCGCCTGGGCCCTCTCGAACTACGCGTCGTGGGAGATCCTCGAGATGCGGTCGCTCGCCGCCGAGCGCGCACTCGCGCCCCCGGTCGCCACGCAGCTCCTCTACAACGTGTTGCACCGCCAGCTCGACGTCGAGTACTTCGCCTTCGCGCGGCGCTTTCCGATCCACACGATCGCATACAACGCCCTGGCGGGCGGGCTGCTCTCCGGACGATACGCGTTCGAAGAGACGCCGGAGAAGGGATCGCGCTTCGACGCGAACGCGATGTACCAGCGCCGATTCTGGACGCGCGAGATGTTCGCCCGCGTCGACCAGGTGGCCGCCGTCTCGAAGAGCGAGGGGTGCTCTCTCGTCGAGCTCGCGTACGCGTGGCTGGCGTCGCGGCCGGACGTGGACTCGGTCCTCGCGGGGCCAGCGACCGTCGAGCACCTCGACCAGGCGATCGCCGCCGTCGAGCGCCCGCTCTCGACCGACGCGCGCGCACGGCTCGACGGGCTGGCGCGCGCATGGCTCGGGAGCGACACGAACTATGTCCGGTGACGGGGTCGACATCCCCGGCGCGATCGCGCACTTTCGCGAGCACGGCTGGGCGAGGATGGGCGTCGTGGCCGGCGACGACGTGCTGGCGAAGCTCCGCGCGCGCGCCGATGACATCATGATGGGCCGCGTCGTACACGAGGGCCTGTTCTTTCAGCGCGATTCGGAAACGGGCCGCTACGTCGACCTCGTCTTCGGGCGGGGCTGGGAGGGCCCGAGCCTCGACTATCGCAAGATCGAGAAGCTCGAAGTCGACCCGGTCTTCCGGTCGTGGCTCGAGAACGAGGCGTTCGAGCTGGTGGTGCGCGGCATCCTCGGCGACCAGGTGGCGATCTATCGAGCGACCCTGTTCACGAAGAGCGCCCGGGGTGGCACCGAGCTCCCCTGGCACCAGGACGGCGGTAACTTCTGGGGTCTCGACCGGGACCCCGAGCTCCAGATCTGGACGGCGCTCGACGACGTTCCCGCCGAAGCGGGCTGCGTCGAGATCGTCGACCGCAGCCACGCGGCGGGCCTGGCGACGCCGCTCGGAGGCACGATCCCCGCGGATCGCGCCCTCGCCAGGCGCGCCGAAGACAACGTGACGCCATTGCCCGCCCGCGCCGGCGAGGCGATCCTCATTCACAATTACCTCTGGCACCGTTCCGGAAACAATTCGACAGGACGGACCCGACGCGCCTTCACCGTCTCGTACATCACGGCCGCCACGCGGTGCCTTCGCACCCGGCGCGCACCCAGACAGTTCGTGCGGGTATTCGAGCGCGCGTCAGAGGACGCAACGTGACCGCAACGTGACCCAACGTGACGCAAGCTGACCAGGTGGGTTAGAGAGAGTCATGGGCAACGGGAGCGGTCTCTGGGCCACGAAGTCGGTCGACCAGCTCCGCAAAGACGCTGACGCGGAGCACGGGCTGAAACGCTCGCTCACTGCGCTCGATCTCGTGATGCTCGGCATCGGCGCCATCATCGGGACCGGGATCTTCGTCCTCACGGGCCGCGCCGCGGCGGTCAACGCCGGCCCGGCGGTGGCACTGTCGTTCGTCGCCGGCGGCGTCGCGTCCGCGTTCGCGGGCCTCTGCTACTCCGAGATGGCCTCGATGATCCCCATCTCGGGAAGCGCGTACACGTACGCGTACGCCACCATGGGCGAGCTCGTCGCCTGGATCATCGGGTGGGATCTCATCCTCGAATACCTGGTCGCGGCGTCGACCGTGAGCGTCGGCTGGTCGGGATACGTCGTCGCCTTCTTGCACGACGCGTTCGGCGTCGAGCTGCCCAAGGCGTGGACGAGCGCCCCGGTCATCTGGAACGAAAAGCAGCTCGCGTTCGAGTTCACCGGCGCGTACGTCAACGTGCCGGCGATCGTCATCGTGCTCGCGGTGACGGCGCTGCTCGTTCGCGGCGTGAAGGAGTCGGCGCGCATCAACTCGATCATCGTCTTCATGAAGGTCGCCGTCGTGCTGCTCTTCATAGCGTTCGCTGCTCGCTTCGTGAAGACCGAGAACTGGCATCCGTTCATTCCGGCCAACCAGGGCTCCTTCGGAAAGTTCGGCGTCTCCGGGATCTTCCAGGGCGCGACCATGGTCTTCTTCGCGTACATCGGGTTCGACGCGGTCTCCACGGCCGCGCAGGAGTCGAAGAACCCGCAGCGCGATCTGCCGATCGGGATCCTCCTCTCGCTCGCGATCTGCACCGTGCTCTACATCATCGTGTCGATGATCCTGACCGGCGTCGTCTCGTACACGAAGCTCAACGTCCCCCACCCGATCGCCGTCGGCGTCGAGGCCACGGGACAGCTCTGGCTGGCCACGGCAGTGGAGATCGGCGCCATCGCTGGTCTCTCGTCGGTCATGCTCGTGATGCTCCTCGGGCAGCCGCGCATCTTCTTCGCGATGGCGCACGACGGCCTGTTCCCCAAGGCCGCAGCGAAGATTCACCCGCGCTTCGGCACGCCCTACGTCACGACGATCATCACGGGCCTCGTCTGCGCCCTCTGCGGCGGCGTTCTCCCGATCGACATCCTCGCCGAGCTGACCAGCATCGGGACGCTCTTCGCGTTCGTCCTGGTCAGCATCGGAGTCATGATCCTGCGAATCAAGCGCCCCGACATCCCTCGCGCCTTCCGGGTCCCCGGGGGCGCCTACGTCGTGCCGATCCTGGGCGCCGTGACCTCCGGCGTCCTCATGTATACGGCCACCACGGCCACCATCATCCGTCTCTTCGTCTGGATGGCCGTCGGCATGGCCATCTACTTCGCCTACGGCAGGAAACACTCTCGCCTCCGCGCCATCCGCGAAGGACGCGCCAGCAACTAGCGGCGGCGCAGCCGTCCGCGTCCTGGGAAGTCACGACGGAGGCGGTCGCGCTATGCGCGACGGCCTCCTAGAGACGAGAAACCGCAAAGACGCGCAGACACGTATCGGGAGCCATCAAATCTCTGCGTCTTTGCGCCTTCGCGGTTTCTCCGCTCGCGCGGTTGCGAAGTGGGCGGAAATACGTCAAGAACCCGCATATCGAGTGGTCTCTGTTGCACTAAAGGAGCGCATTCGGCACCGCCTGGCCGACGAGGTGGGTCGGATCCAGAAGCAGGCGCCGTTCACGGTCGCGCTCTGTTATCCGTCGCCTTACTCGGCGGGGATGAGCTCGCTCGGGTACCAGCGAATCTACCGTGCGCTCATGGATGCGCCTGGAATCGCCTGCGAGCGGGCGTTCCTCGACGACGAGTGTGAGTCCGACGCGGCGATCGCCGCCGAACACCCCGTCACTTACGAGTCGATGCGACCCATCGAGCACCTGCCGGTGCTCGCGTTCAGCGTGGCCTACGAGCTCGAGATCGCCGGCCTCGTGCGCATGCTCAATGCGGCGAACATCCCGGCGCGGCGGCGCGAACGCGACGAGCAGCACCCCCTGGTCATCGCAGGCGGTCCGCTGACGTTCTCGAACCCGATGCCCCTCGCGGGCATCGTCGACGCGATCGTCGTGGGCGAGGCCGACGCGCGCGCCGTGCTCGTCATCCGCGCCGCGGAAGAGGGCGGAACGCGCGCCGACCAGCTCGACCGCCTGGCGAAGATCCCGCATGTCTTCGTCCCGACGCATCACCGCGAGCTCCCTACCGTGGGCGCCGAAGACGACGCGATCCTGCCCGCGCACTCGGCGATTCGAACGCCGCACACCGTGCTGTCGAACATGTTCCTCATCGAGACCGAGCGCGGCTGCTCGCGTGGCTGCAGCTACTGCGTGATGCGTCGCTCGACCAACGGCGGCATGCGGATCGTGCCTGCCGAGCGCGTGCTCGAGACCATTCCGGCCGACGCGCATCGCGTGGGCCTCGTCGGCGCCGCGGTGAGCGACCACCCCAAGATCGTCTCGATCGTGAATGCGCTAGCGGACCGCGGGTGCGAAGTCGGTCTCTCGTCGCTTCGCCCGGATCGCCTCGCCAATACCGAAGGCTTCGTTGCCGCGCTGGCCCGGGTCGGTTACCGCACCCTCACGACCGCCATGGACGGGAGCAGCGAGCGCGTACGCGAGACGCTCGACCGCCGCGCGCGCCCGAAGCACCTCCTCGAGTGCGCCGCGCTCGCCAAGCGGCACGGGATGGACCGACTCAAGCTTTACTTGATGATCGGAACGCCCGGCGAGACCGACGCCGACGTCGACGAGTGCATCGCCTTCACCGCAGAGATCTCGCGCATCGTGCCTCTGGCCCTCGGAATCGCGCCCTTCTGCCCGAAGCGGAACACGCCCCTCGACGCGGCGCCGTTCGCCGGGATACGCGCGGTCGAACACTCCCTCGATCGGCTCCGCAAAGGCCTCCGCGGCCGGGTCGACGTCCGCGCGACGAGCGCCCGCTGGGCGTGGGTCGAGTACGTCCTCGCTCAGGGCGGCGAGGCCGAGGGACTCGCCATCCTCACGGCGGTCACCGAAGGCGGATCGTTTCGCGCCTACGAGCGGGCCTTCGCCGCCATCGAGCGGACGCCGCGCCGAAAGCTTTCACTCGCGACCGACTCGCCGTAATCTGCGCCTGGCCGAAAGCCTATGGCGCGAGTCTCAGCCGCCCGAATCGAAGCTCGTCCCCCCCCAGAGGGGCCGCCCGCGCGTCCGTTCATCAAGTGGGCCGGCGGCAAACGTCAGCTACTCCCGTCGCTGCTCAAGCACGCATCTCCGAATCCCTCAAGATACTTCGAGCCGTTTATCGGAGGAGGAGCGTTGTTCTTTGCTCTGCGTCCTCGGCGGGCTGTGCTTGCCGACGTTAACGCGCGCTTGATTCGAACGTACAGAGGCGTTCGAAACAACGTCGAAGATGTCATCCGCCTGCTTCGGAGCTACCCGCACGATTCCACCTTCTTCTATCGTTTCCGAGAAGCGAACGTGGACGGCGGCTCGGACGCTGAAGTCGCCGCGTGGTTCATCTATTTGAACAAGACCGGCTTCAATGGGCTCTACCGTGTCAATCGCGACAACCGCTTTAACGTCCCGTTCGGTCGCTACGCAAGCCCGAACATTTGCGACGAATCCACGTTGCGCGCGTGCTCGGCAGCGCTCGCGGATGCGGAATTGCTCGTGGATGATTTCGAGGTCGTCGTAGCAAAGGCGAAGCGGGGAGACTTCGTCTACTTCGATCCGCCCTACGTGCCCCTATCGACTACCTCTTCGTTCACGTCCTACACGTCGAGCGGTTTCGGCAATGCTGAACAGAAGCGTCTGCGCGACCTCGCGACTAGGTTGAAAAAGCGGGGCGTCCGTGTGCTGCTGTCGAACTCGTCGGCGCCGCTCGTTCGCAACCTATACGCGGACGGCTTCGACCTGATCAAAGTATCCGCCACGCGAGTCGTCAACAGCAAAGCGACGGCACGGGGCTCCATAGTCGAACTACTCATCAAGTAGCCGAAATGAGCCGACGCGAACTGGCGCACCGATCCCGCTTGCATCGCCCGCCGTCTCGTTGTTGATCAGAAAAAATGCGGAGACGAACGTGAAGGACTCGAAACGAAAGGTCTTCGACGACTGGAACGCGCACCTTGAGGTCGCGTCGTCGGCCGATCCGGCAGACGACGTCGTCTCGTTCGCCTCGAAGTCAATCGGCCGCGATGTGAACGTCGAGGGCTCGCTCGTCCACCAGCCCGACGGCATCCGGTGCGCGGCCGTATCGGCTGGGATCAAGTACGAGGGCGTCCTCGACTTCACGGTCGTCAAGCTCGACGCCCCCGGGTCCGCGGCGGCCGTATTCACCAGGAGCCTGTGCCCGAGCTACGCCGTCCTCTACGGGCGCGAGGTGCTGGCGAACGGGCGCGCTCAGGTGCTCTCGGTCATCAGCAAGAACGCGAACGTCTTCACGCCGCACGGAGACGCCGACACGCGCACCATGGCGAGCTGGCTCTCCGAAGAGCTCGGGGTCGCCGCGACCGACATCGTGCCCTCGTGCACGGGCGTCATCGGCGTCGCGCTGCCCATGGACAAGATCAAGGCCGCCATTCCGGGGTTCGGCGCGAAGCTGCGTCCGGGCAAACTCGAAGACGCTGCGCGCGCCATCTTGACGACCGACCGCGGGCCCAAGGTGTGCTCCGTGCGCGTGGGGGATCTCGTGGTCTGCGCGATGGCGAAGGGCGCCGGCATGATCGAGCCGAACATGGCCACGATGCTGGTCTATTTCTTCACCAACGCCGACGTCGACGGCCCGGCGCTCCACGCCGTGCTCGCGGGCGCCGTCGACCGCACTTTCAACAGCCTGACGGTGGACTCGGACACGAGCACGAGCGACACCGTCGCCATTTTCTCGACGCGGAAGGTCGCGCTCGACGATGCGAAGCGCGCCGACTTCGAGGCCGCCGTGCGGGCGATGTCGATCAAGCTCGCCCGCGACATCGTCGCGCAGTCCGAGGGCGCGACGAAGCTCATCGAGTGCACGGTGCGCGTCGACTCGTCGCCCGAAGACGCGAAGATCATGGCGAAGAAGGTGGTCAACTCGCCCCTCGTGAAGACCGCGGTCCACGGCGGCGATCCCAACTGGGGCCGCGTGGTGATGGCGATCGGCAAGCCCGACGATCGGCTGACGCTCGGCGCGATCGACCGGAGCCGGGTGGTCATCGCGATGATGGGCCAGGTCGTCTTCTCGCGCGCCGAGCCCATTGCGATCGATCTCGACGCGCTCTCGCGAGAGCTGAAGGCGTCGACCCGTGTGTCGATCGACGTCCGCATCGGCGAAGGCCGGCACGCGGCCACGGTGTGGGGCTGCGACCTGAGCCGCCGCTACGTCGAGATCAACGCCGAATACATGACCTGAGCGCGCGAGGCGATCGATGGCCTGACGGTCGCGGCGATCGCGGGCTGCGGCGGCGCCGGCGGCCCTCAGAACACGACGACGCGCAGGTTCTTGCCCGCCGCGGCGCCCGCGGCGCTCACGTCGACCGTGCACGTGAGCGCGGCGTGGTGAACGCGCTTCGCCCAGCGAACGGCGGCGACGAGCGTGTCGCGCTCGACGGGATCGCCGCGATCGCCTCGCTGCTCGCGAACCGCGAGACGCCCGGCCACGAGAGACGCGAACGTGCACCCGGTCCCGTGCGTCGGCGGGATCGCGAGGCGCGGCGCCGAGAGCTCGATGAGCTCGCCGTCTATCGCGAGCACGTCGATCGCTTTCGTGCCCGCGAGGTGCCCCCCCTTCACGAGCGCGGAGCGCGCGCCGAGCGCGCAGAGTGCGAGCGCCGCATCGCGAGCCTCGGCGATCGTACGCACGCGGTCGCGCGCGCGGCCGCCGAGGAGCGCGAACACTTCGTCGATGTTCGCGGTCAAGAGCGTCGCACGCGGCGCGAGCTCTTCTCGCATCGCCGCGAGCGCGCCCGCAGCGAGAAGGCGCCCCGTGCCGAGCGTCGGCGTCATCGGCGTGTCGATCACCACGGGCACGCGCGGATACTTCGAGAGAAGCCTCGCCACGGCGTGAACGTTCTGACGACCGCCGAGGGCGCCCACCTTCACCGACGCCACGCGCTGAGCTTTCATCACCTCCAGCACCTGCGCCGAGAGCTCGCGGGCGGGCACGGGACGCGCGCTCCTGAGACCGCCCGTCGATTGCACGGTCAAGACGGCAAGGGCCGCGCAGCCGAACGCGCCCGCGGCGGTGAAGGCCCTGAGGTCCGCCGCGATACCCGCGCCGCCGCCCGGATCGAGCCCGCCGATCGCGAGCGCGCAGGCCCGCGAGCGGGCTCGACTCGAGCCGCGCGAGGCTGGAGCGGGGCGGGGCGCGCGCGAGGCATTTCGATTCGATCGATCGATGAGCATGTACGCACGCTAGTGGGTCGCGGTAGACGCGCTTAGCGTGATTGACAGTTTCGAGCGAGCCCTGTTACCTGGCATGAAGGGATGCGTGTGCGCCTCCGATCGACTGTCCGCACCGCAATCTCGATGGCCGCGAGCACGCTCGTCGTGGGCGTAGCCGCCGAGCGGCTGGCGCGCGCGCAGTGCGTCGATGACGAGCTGAAGCAAGAGCTCGTCGGCGGCCGCCATTACCGCGGGGTCGAAGAACGCCTCTTCACCAAGGCCTTCCGGCACGAGCTCTCCGCAATGGGCGGTCTCTACGCAGGCGACCTCTACTCGTCGAGCTGGGTGGTCGGTGGTGCGTACACCTTCCACTTTAGCGAGGATCTCGGCCTCGAAGCGAGCGTCGAATTCACGCGCTTTCGTAGCGCCGTCACCGATGCCTACGAGCGGCGCTACCCGCAGATCCAGGTGCTCGACAACCCCGACAAGCCGGGGCGCCTTTACTTCGGGCACCTCGTCTGGTCGTTCGCTTACGGCAAGCTCCGCTGGATGGGTGACGGCATCAGCCGCTTCGACTTCAACCTCGCCCTGGGCGCGGGCGCGACCGACGACTCCACGTCGCTCGGGGTCACGGGCAGCGCCGGCCTCGGCACGAAGTTCTACTTCGGCAAGTGGTTTGCCGTGCGATTCGACGCCCGCGACCACGTCTTGCGGGAGGTGCTGGTGGGCGACGAGCACCTGGTCAACGACTTCGTGGTCACGCTCGGGGCCAGCGTATTCATCCCGTTCGGAGGCTAAAGGGTCTTGGCGACCGGCAGCGTTCGGGCGCACCATCGATTTATGCGGAGGACGCGCGTGCTCGCCCGAGAAACGCTGGCGGCGGCGGTCGTCGCGACGCTGGCTACGCTCGGCGCCATCGAGGTCGGCGCGTTCGCGCAGTCCCACGCGAGGCCGGCCCGGACCCCCAAGCCCAAGCCCGCTGCCTCCGTGGGAGCCGACTCGACTTCCGACGACAAGACGGCCCCAGTTAGCACGGGCAGCGCTGCGCCCGGCTCGGCGCCCAGCGCGCCGGGCGACACCGGCCCCGTGCCTCCGCCGGCGGGCGACTCCGGCGACGGCGGCAAGCTGTCGCCGCTCAACCCGGGGGCGAACGAGTTCTCCGACGCGGGAATGCCCGCGACCTCTCTCGACTACGATCGCCTCCTCGCCGACATCGGCGGCCTTCGGGCGCGCGTCGCCGCGGTCAGCGACACGCTCTTTCATTCGCGCATTGCGATCGCGCTCGAAGCGAGCGGCGATCACGGACGGATCGCGACGCTCAATGTCTCGCTCGACGACGGCGTCGTGTGGACGTCTCCGCCATCGTTCCGCCCGGAAGAGGCGACGATCGTCTACGACCACGCGGTCGCACCCGGGCACCACGCGGTGACGGTGGACGTCGAGCGTCGCGATGACCGCAACGACACCTTCCGGACCGCCCAGCGATCGCGGTTCGTGGTCGACGTTCCGGTCGACGAAAGACTATCGGTCGATCTCAAGCTATGGGACGACTCGAGCATGGGCGGCGACTTCCCGAGCGACAAGTCCGGGCAGTACGACCTCCGCATCCGTGCGCGCGCCAAAGCGCAGCCGCTCACGAGGTAATTTTCGATGAAAGCGCTCCTCTGTCGGGCCTTCGGCCCTGTCGACACGCTCACGCTCGAAGACGTTCCTGACCCGAAGCCCGGGGCCAGCGAAGTGCTCGTCAACGTCCGAGCATGCGGGATCAACTTCCCCGACACGCTGGTCGTTCAGGGGAAGTACCAGTTCAAGCCGGCGTTCCCGTTCTCACCGGGCGGCGAAGTGGCCGGCGTCGTCGAGGCGCTGGGCTCGGGCGTGACCGGCGTGAAGGTCGGCGACCACGTCGTCGCGATCGGCCCGTCTGGCGGCATGGCCGAGAAGTTCGTCGCCGACTCGTCGAAGGTCATACCCATGCCAGGCGGCGTCGACTTCGTCACCGCGTCTTGCCTCCCCACTGCGTACGGTACGACGCTCCACGCGCTCCGCGATCGCGCGCAGCTTCGAGAGGGTGAGACGCTGCTCGTGCTCGGAGCGGCGGGCGGCGTAGGGCTCTCGGCGGTGCAGATCGGAAAGCGCATGGGCGCGCGGGTCATCGCCGCCGCGTCGAGCGCCCAGAAGCTCGCGATCTGCCGCGAGAACGGCGCCCACGAGGTCATCGACTACGGCACGGAAGACCTGAAAGAGCGCGTGAAGGCGCTGACCGGCGGATCGGGCGCCAACGTCGTCTACGATCCGGTCGGTGGCAAGTACACCGAGCCGGCCCTGCGGGCTACGGCGTGGGAGGGGCGGTTCCTCGTCATCGGCTTCGCCGCCGGCGACATCCCGCGTATTCCGCTCAACCTGACGCTCCTGAAGGGCTGCTCGATCCTCGGTGTGTTCTGGGGCATGGCCATGATGCGCGAGCCCGTGCGGGGCCGCGCCCAGCTCAACGAGCTCCTCGCCTGGGCGGCTGACGGGAGCCTCAAGCCGCACGTGCACGCGCGGTATCCGCTCGAGCGTGCGCTCGATGCGCTGAAGGACATCGAACAGAGGCGTGTGCAGGGCAAGGCCGTGGTGATCATGGGGGACACGGCGTGAGACGGCTCCTGCCGATCGCGCTGCTCCCGTTGCTCGTGGGAACGGCTCAGGCGCAGCCGCCTGTCGCGCCAAGCGCGCCGCCGTCTGCGGGCGTGAACGCGGGGACGGGCGCGGGAGCGAACGCTGGCGACGCTCCAGCTGCGGCGGACCAGCTCTTTGCAGGGGCGCTACGCGCTTACCACGCGGCGCTCTTGTCGAGACGGCTGGGGCTCGAAGAGCTGCGGCGCGACGTCGTGGGCACGCGGGTGGCGGAGGCCGAGCAGCTCATGGCGACGGGCCGGATCGACGAGGCCATCGCGCGCCTCGCAGAGCTGGTCGAGCACCCGCAGTTCGAGCTGTTCGCCGACTCCGAAGAGGGCCGCGCCGCCGTGTTCCGCCTCGGCGACGCGCTCGCGACAGCGGCCCTGTACGAACCTGCCCGCGTCTACCTCCGCCGCGTGCTCGCGACCAAGGGCTCGTGGGACGGCGGGGGCACGTGGGCGCGCCGGGCCGTGCGCCGGCTCGTCGACATGGCCCTCGAGAGCCAGGAGTTCGCGCCGATTGCGCGCGATCTCGACAGCGTTCCAGCGAGCGCTCCCGAAGAGGTCCGGGGCGAGATCGCATACATGAACGGCCGCGCCCAGGAAGCCGTGGGCAGCCCCGACGGCGCGCTCGGCGCGTACGCGACGGTGACCCAGCGGTGCCGGTTCTGGGCGCAGGCGACCTACCTCTCGGGCCTCATCCAGGTCGAAAAGGGCAACGCCAAGGCCGGCGAGAACCTGCTCTGCAAAGTGGCCGATCCGAAGCGCAGCGCGGCGACCACGCCCTTTTTTGCGGACGAGAAGTTCTTCGCGGTACGCGATCTCGCGCGCCTGGGGCTGGGTCGGATCGCCCACGAACAGAGCCGGAACGACGACGCCAGCTACTACTACTACCTGGTCCCCAAGGACTCGGACCGTCTCGCCGAAGCGCTCTACGAGGCGGCGACGACGCGCTACGAGAAGAAGGACTACGAGGGCGCGCGCGAGCTCCTCGACGAGCTCGGCGCGCTGGGCATCCACCACCGCTACGAAGACGAAGCCTGGGTCCTCAGCGCGTGGATCGATCTCGCGCGCTGCAAATTCCCGGAGGCCGACCGCCAGCTCGTGGAGTTCCTCCGGCGCTACGAGCCCGTGCGGGACGCGGCGCGACGGATAGGCGACAGCGACGCGTCGACGCAGCGCCTGCTCGCGGCGGTCCATTCGGGCAGCGACGCCGGCGGGGCCGAGATCGGTGGCACGAGCCCGGAGGTGGTGCGCACGATCGCCGCCCTCGTGCGCGTCGACTCGGCTTACGACCGGGTGCTCCGCCGGCGCGCGGTGCTCGAGCGCGAGGCGTCGGGTCTCGTCGCGGCGTCGGGCGCCCTGGGCGACATGCAGCGCACGATCGCGACCCATGGTGGGGTCCGGCCCTCGGCCGAGCTCGCAGACGACGCTGGAATCAAGGCCAGGCGAGCGCGCGAGGCGAGCGACGGGATCGAGCACGCGCTCGCCGACCTCGAGGCCGCCAAGGCTCCCGCCGAGCAGCTGGCGCCGCTACGACAGCAGCTCGCCGACCTGCAGTCGCAGCTCGTCAGGGGCGCTGGCGCGGCGGGCGATGCGAGCAGATCGGGCGGCCCGTTGACGGGAGCCGACCTGCCGGATCTCTTGCGAGCCGACATCGCCAAGGCCGGCGAGTTGCAGACGCAGATCGCGGTCGCGCGCAAAGACCTCGCGACCGCCGAGTCGGGGCTCGCGAAGGACGCGCTGCACCGCCTCGATCTCCGCCTGTCGCGCCTGCTCCGCCGCGCGCGTCTCGGGCGCATCGAGAGCGTGCTCGGCCGCAAGCGAGCGCTCGAAGTCGAGGTCGAAGCCATTCGCCTCGGCTACCTGCCGCAAGACGCGGTCGACTCACTCGAGGCCGCTCGGTACCTCGAGGACAACGAAGAATACTGGCCCTTCGAGGGCGACGATTGGCCCGACGAGTACGTCGGCGGCGAGACGAAGTAGCGCTCCGGCTCTCTGCGGCTAACTCTCGCTCTGCGAGCGCGGCTGTTGCCCCGGACAGGACGTCCGGGGCTTGACCGCTTCCGCTACTTCTGGATTGGGGCGCCGCACTGGCCGGCGATGCCGTTGCCGCCGCATGTCTCGGGCGGAGTGCAGCTTCCGCACGACGGGATGAGGCCGCCGCAGCCGTCGCCCGCGGGGCCGCACGCGATTTTGATGTCCTGGCAGGTCTCCGGGACGCACCCCTTCTGCCCTCCGCACGTGGCCGGCGCGCCGCCGCCACCGCAGGTGGCGGGCGGAGGGCAGCCGCCGCAGCCCCCCTGGATCAGGTTGCCGCAGCCGTCGCCCGCGGGGCCGCACATGATGTTCTGGGCCGCGCACGTCAGCGGGACGCAGGTGGTCATGCCGCCGCACTGACCGGCCACGCCGCCGCCGCCACACGTGGTCGGCGTCGGGCAAGAGCCGCAGCTCGGGATCACGTTGCCGCAGCCATCGCCCGCGGGACCGCAGTCGATGTTTTGCGCCTGGCACGTGAGCGGTACGCAGGTGTCGCCCGGGGGGCTACCGCAAACGCCCGGTGTTCCTCCGCCGCCGCAGGTCTGACCCGTGGGGCACTGGGAGCAGTCCGGCGTGAGGCCGCCGCATCCGTCGCTCTGCTGGCCGCAGATGCCGGGGTACGCCGCGCAGGTCATCGGCGTGCACGCGCCGGGAGGCGGCGAGCCGCAGACCCCGAGCGTGCCGCCGCCGCCGCACGCCTGACCCGCGGGGCAGTTCGCGCAGTTGGTCGTCGTGCCGCCGCAGCCGTTGCTCTGCTGACCGCACGTACCGGAAGGATACGACGCGCAGGTGAGCGGCGTGCATACGCCGCTGTCGGGGGCGCCGCAATGGTTCGCCACGCCACCGCCGCCGCACGATTGGCCGGTGGGGCAAGTGCCGCAGTTGGCCGTCAGCCCTCCGCAGGTATCGCCCTGCTGGCCGCAGGTGCCGGGGAAATTCGCGCACGTCTTGGGCGCGCACGTCGGAGGAGCCGGCACGCACGAGGCCAGGTCCCAGATCATGTATTCGATGATCCGCTCCTGCGAGGTCAACGCGGTCGCGTCGCACGCGGCGGGGAACGTCGTGCCGTTCGACTGGCTGCTGCTCACGACGTGGAAGTCGCTGTAGATCCCGTGCCCGCACTGGCTGGGCGTCGAGTTCGCTGCCGTCGGGACGGGCATGTCGAACGTGAAGTGCAGGAGCATCTGCGTCTTCGCCGCGTTCGTCGGGTTCGGGTCGGTGCCGTCGATCCAGTCGACCGACGAATTGAGCACCGTGTCGACGTCGTGGCGGCCCGCGGTGATCGTCACCTTCGGCGCAGCCGGGGGGGTGGCTCCGCCGCCCCCCGCGGGGTTCGAGTTCGCGAGCGCGCCCGTGAAGTTGAGCCACTTCACGAACGTGCCCGGGTTCGCGACGGGCACAGTGTTGCTCACGTTCCCCGTGAAGTTGACGCCGTTGGGCGAGGGGTTCGTGTTGTTGGTGTTCTGCTTCGGGTCCCACTGAGCAATCGAGCTCAGGTTGCCGTTCGTGTTGTTGTTCAGCCACGAGTAGCTGTAGTGGGTCGCGAAGAAGTGACCGCCGGCGTTGCCGTAGGCAGCCAGGTTCGTCAGTTCGGCGGTCGACTTGGTGATCGCCTCGCCCCAGCAAGGGAGCAGGATCTGGTCGTACGACAGGTACGTGCCATTGGTGCCCAGGAGGGCCGTCTCGTCGACCACGGGGGCAAGCTGGCTACCGGGGCTGCCGTTGCCCGAGGCCTGCGACTGGCTGGCCGTGAAGATGTGAATGCGACCCGGCTTCGGCGCCGTGCCGTTGGCGGGCTCGGCGGCCCACGTCGTGCGGCTGGTGAACTCGTTCTGGGCGACGCCCATCTTGAGGAGCACGCATTCGATCGGGTCGTAGGAGCCGGTCGAGATCGCCGTGAGCGGAATGTCACCTTCGCTCGACTTCGACGGCAGGTTCAGGTCCTGCGGGAGCGCGTTCGCCGTACACGACTTCGTGATCGCGAACGAGTACTGGCGCCGCCACTTGCCGAGCTGAATCACTATCGGAATCGTGTCGCCCGCGTTGGCGCTGACCGGCACGTTCGTGAGCGTGAACTGGCCGTTGTAGTCGGTGGTCGTCGTCACGAGCGGGCTGCCCGAGACGTCGGCGCCGCACTGGCTGCATTGGACCTGAGGAGCCGCCGGGTTGCTGTCGAACGGCGACAGGGCGGTGGTCGGGATGTAGACGAGCACGCCAGGCACGGGGTCTGGCGTGGTGTTCGCCGGCAGCCAGCGCACGGCATTGTTGGTCGCGTCGGTGCTCTCTTGCAGGCCGGCGCGCACGGTGCCGGTGAGAGTCGTCGTCGTTCCACCGTCGCACTTGACCTGCTTCTGGCAGAGGCCGGTGCACGCCGAGGTCGTGCCGCACTGGTTCGCCGAAGCCCCGCCGCAGAAGGCCGGGGCGACGCACGCGGGCCCGCAGGGACCGATGGTACCCCCGCAGCCGTCGGCCGCGAGCCCGCAGTTATATCCGAGGGTCACGCAGGTGGCCGGCTTGCAGGTGAGGATCGGGCCCCCATCGGCGCCGATTCCGATGTTGCCGCCGCACTTGCCGGCGCCGCCGCCGCCGCAGAACTGCGGGTTCGTGCAGCTGCCGCAGTTGGCCGTCAGCCCGCCGCAACCATCGGCCTGCTGGCCGCACGTGTTCGCGCCGAAGCTCGCGCACGTCTTCGGGGTGCAGAGGATGCCGCCGTCGGCCGCGATTCCGTTGCTACCGCCGCACTTGCTTGCCCCGCCGCCGCCGCAGAACTGCGGGCTTGTGCAGGTGCCGCAAAGGGGCGTCGTGCCGCCGCAGCCGTCGCCGACCACACCGCACGTCGCGCCGACATTCGCGCAAGTCTTTGCCGTACAGACGAAGATGGGTCCGCCGTCGGAGCCGACCCCGGAGTTGCCGCCGCACTTGTTGGGGCCGCCGCCGCCGCAGAACTGCGGGCTCGTGCAGGTGCCCGTGGCACTGCAGGGACCGATGGTCCCGCCGCAGCCGTCGCCCGCCATGCCGCAGTCGAAGCCGTCATGGGCGCAGGTCCTTGGTATGCACCTGAGACCGCCGTCGACGGTCTTGCTGATGTCGCCGCCGCAGATCCCGGGGCCGCCGCCGCCGCAGAACTGCGGGCTGGTACAGGTGCCGCAGTTGGGGGTGAGCCCGCCGCACTCGTCGGACTGCTGGCCGCAGGCGTTCGCGCCGTAGTCGGCGCACGTCTTCGGCGTGCAGATGCTGCCGCCGTCGGCCGCCACAAGGGGACTCCCGCACTTGCTGAACCCGCCGACCCCGCACATATCGCTGCCGGAGCACGACCCGCAGTCGACGGTGCCGCCGCACCCGTCGGCGTTGACCCCACAGTCGTATCCGAGCGACTTACAGGTCGACGGAACGCAGCTGTTTCCACCGCCCCCGCTCCCGTCGACAGAGAACGTCCCCGGGTTGAACGCATCGAACATCGAAGCATCGAGGCTGCCTGGGATGTCGCCCCCCGCTCCGCCGCACGACGCAACGAGGACGAAAACGATCCCGACGACGGCAAACATTGAGACCAACCGGCCCACGTCACGCCTTCGCATCAAGCGTTCCTCCAACTTCATCGGCATCTTCAAGAAGGCATGGCTCCCACGCCTTACGCGAGAAGCGCCCACCTAATACATTATGCTTGTGTGTGAGCGGCCAAGCAATGTGCGCTGTACGCCTCGAGGCGTGTTTTTCACGTTCGCCACGTTCGCCACGTTCCCCGCATCGCCAAATCGTTTGAACCGATACAATCGGAGACTTGC
>CZKU01000085.1_pt2 | contig 17796 bp, 19 predicted proteins | sample 1122471 | NCBI WGS metagenome assembly CZKU01 (sample SAMEA3539301, study PRJEB10725) | soil metagenome | biome: tundra; feature: field; material: soil | place: USA | collected 2010-05 | depth 0.15 m | reverse complement strand
CCTCGGAGATGTCGGGCGTACCTTCCACGCGTAGAAGCCGCTGCGCGAGACCGCAAGCACGTCGCACATCACGTCCACGGGCCACGTCGCCTTCTCCTCGTCGATGAACGCGAACTTCACGCGTTCTCCTTCGCGAAGAAGGCCGCCGCTTTTTTTAATATTTCTCGCTCCATTTCCAGCCGCTTCACGCGCTTGCGCAGCTCACTCAACTCGTCGCGCTCCGCCGTTGTCAGTACGTTGGGCGGATTCTTCCCAGCGTCCACCGCGGCCCGCTTCACCCACTCACGCAGGGCGGTTTCCGTCAGGTCGAGGTCCGACGCGACCTGCGTGACCGAGCGACCGCCCGCCGCGCAGAGCTTCACCGCGTCCGCCTTGAATTCGTCTGTGAACTTCCTTCGCTTCCGTCTTGCCATGGGTCTCTCCAAGCGCATACTCGCGCCAGTTGGGGTGTCCACGAAAGCGGGGGAAGGCCACTCCAGCGAAGCGTGACCTGTCCGGCACCTGCCACCGCGGTCAACTCGGTAGGTGCGCCGATGCGCGTCGATCTCACAGGCTCAGGGAACGGCAGGTACTCGAGCAGCGCGGCGCCAAGAGCGGCGAGGCCGAGCAAGACGCCGATCCCAGTCGCCAGCCTCCGAAGAATCCTCCCAACGCGCTTGATCGTTCCGCGCGACATGTTCATGCTCGTGACAATAGAGCGCGATGATGTCTCGTGCTTGTTACCATTGCTGAACGGAGTGGTCACCACCATGAACCTGTCGAACATCGATCTCGACCTGTTTGTTGTGCTGCACGCGGTGCTTACGGAACGCAGCGCGACGCGGGCGGCTGCTCGCCTACACATCACGCGTCCCGCCGTCAGCAACGCTCTCGCGCGCCTCCGGCTGGTCTTAAACGACCCGCTCGTCGTGCGCAGCGCTCGCGGCTTGGTTCCGACGCCGCGCGCTATGGAAATCGCACCCATGGTGGCCTCCGCGCTCGAGCAAATCAGCGCAGTCGTTGCCCAAACGGCGACGTTTGACGCAAGCACAACAACGCGACGGTTCACGATCGCCTGCAGCGACAGCGAGCAGATCTCGATCCTTCCCGCGGTCTTCGGCGAATTTCGACGACGATTACCCGCAGCCTCGCTGCGAGTCGCCGGCATCGATCAGATGCTCGCCACCGGTGGTCTGTCTTCCGGTGAGGTTGACGTCATGATCGGCACGATGCCGACGGCCCCCGCAGGTCTTCGGATCGATCTGCTTCTGACGGACCATTTCGTGTGCATCGCGCGAATCCGGCACCCGTCGCTTCACCGCAAGCTCACGAGCGCTCAGTTTGGGCGCTGCCGCACGTTGACGTCGCTCTCCTCGCCGATCGACCGACCTTCGGCAGCCGACTCGCGGAGATGATGGAAACGAAGCACGGGAGGGTCCGTCGGGTTGCGCTCACGGCTCCGAACTTCATGTGTGCCGCGATGGCCGCGGCGCGCACCGATTCGCTCGTCACGTTGCCCGCAAGCCTCGCGGCCGCGCTTGCGAAGCTCTTGCCGATCCAGGTCCTTATGGTGCCGTTCGAGCTACCACCAATCCCGACCCATCTCGTTTGGCATCCGCGCGCAGACACCGACGCGGGAGCGCGGCTGTTTCGGAAGATGGTAGCCGACTGGGCTCGGGGCGCGTCGAAGTCGAGGGGTCACGTGCCGTCAACTCATCGCTCACGGGCTGCGGCGCCGCGGTTGCCGTCACGAGCTTGATGCGCTCCGGTTCACGCGGGGGCTCGACGAGGCTCGGTGGTCTCATGCACTGTCATCCTCGGCCTACCGCACGTATTCATGCGGCGGCCCGTTTTCCTTCATGGCCGGAGGCCGTTTTCAACGGCAACGGGGGCCGCTCCGCGCGGCGCTCAGGTGTCTCCGCAGTCGGCCGCCGAGCGATCTCTCCACCGCGTCGCCTACGGCACCGGACCTCAGTGAGGGGGCACGATCGTCGGGTTGCTGGCGCGAGGAGGTCGATTCGGTTCGCTCAATCTTGCCTCGCTACCGCGAAAGGGGTTCCACCTCCGCCTCTCGGAACCCCGCCGGGTATCGACGGAGGTACTCGATGGCTGCCTGCTTCATGCCGGCGCTGTCCCCAGACCTCTGGAGCGCAACGACGCGCAAGTACGCCGCATCCTCCGATCGTGGATCACGAGGATGTTTCCCGAGGAAGTCTGCGAACGCTGCGGCCGCCTGGTGGTTGTCGCCGACATCGAGCGCAGCCATCGCGGCGCGAAAATCGACCGACGGATCGGACGCAGAAGAGGGTGCGAACGATGCCGACGAGCGAGGCGATGGTGTTCTCCGCTCATCGGGATCGATCCGAGTCGTCGGCGCGGGATCGGCCGAAGAGGTTGACCTCGCCCGAGCGGATGCCGCGGGTCGCGGCTCGGGTATCCATGTGTCTCCGGGGCCGAGGGCGATCGCCGCCTGGCCGCGGAGCCGCAGCACGACGTGCCCCTCCTGGACGGCGACACGCGTCGTATGGCCGTCATCGGCGCTCAGTGTGAACGTCGTGCCGATGTCCTCCAGCTCGCCGTCGGGTAGCACGACGAGGAGCCTGCCTTCTCCCGACGAGTGATCGACATGGATCCAAAGCGCGCCGCGCTCGAGAACGATGTTCTTGCGGTCCCCCGCCATGCGCTCCGTCCACACCGCGGTGCTGTCCGCGTGGACGACGGCGCTCGACGTGTGTGCGGGTGCCTCGGCAGACCGCCGCACCCGCTGAACAAAGAGGGTCGCGACGACGAGTGCTGCAACCGCCGCTGGCCAAAGCGGCCGTTGCCCAAGGTTCCACGACCGCTTCGGTGCAACGAGCTCGCGATCGAATGCGGCAAGCAGTCGGGTTCGCTCTCGGCGCGCGTGAAGCTCGTCCGCGGCCGGGGGGCCCGCGCGCAGCGATTCGCCCAGGGCTTCGAGAGACTGGACCTCGCGCGAGCACGCCGGGCAGATGGCCACGTGTCGCTCGAAGCTCACTCGCTCCGCGCCGGTAAGGCGTCCATCGCGCATGGCTTCCGCCTCGAAGAGCCGGGGACACGGGGTAGCGCTCATGACTTCTCCCCCTCCTCGAGCGCTCGACGTAGCTCGCGACGTGCCGCGTGGAGTCGCGTCCACACCGTACCGATAGGAATGCCAAGCACCCCCGCAATCTCGGCGCAGCTCAGTCCTTCGACCTCGGCCATCAGCAAGGTGATTCGCTTGGCCGCGCTGATCCGGACCAGCGCCCTTTCGACGTCGCTTCGCGCTTGCAATGCCCGACGAGGGTCGGCCGCCGTAGTTCGAGTCGCGCTCAGCGACGACAGAACCGCCAGGAAGCGGCCGAACGACTGACGGCGTCGGCGAAGAAGCTGCGCCGCGATCCCGATGAGCCATGGGCGGCACGAAGGTCGGCCGTCGTACCGACCGGCACTCTTTGCGGCCGCGAGGAAGGTCGCGTGGACCAGGTCGTCGACGTCTTCGGCGTCGGACGTCGCGCGCGCGACAAAACGTCGGACAGGCTCACGGTAGCGATCGTACAGCTCGCCGAGGGCGCCGATCTCACCTCCCGCGAGCTCTCGCAGGATCTCGGGATCGGGCGTCTGAGGGACGTTGGCCCTGACGAGAGACTCACTCATTGTGCGGCGCGTGATCATTGTGTTCCCACCGTCGCCCCCAACGCGAGACCCATGGTCCAGACGGGGAGTCGAAACTCATCGCTCGGATTGTCACCAGGGGCGTTCGCGGGGCCGAATTCCCCATCAATTCCGATGAAGGTTCGAAAGGACGATCGGGCGCCAAAGATCAGGTGGGCGCCGAGGAGAGCGCGCGGCACGGTGCCCAAGCTGGACTGCGATGGGCTTCCACCGGGGGTGACCGTGGTGCTTGCGCCCGCGCCCCCCCGCAAGGCAACGGCGGGTCCTCCTACGAGGTCCAGCGCAAGACTCTGAAAGCGAAAACGTCGGCCCCCCAAGACTGCTAGCTCCAATGCCGTTCCCGCGCCGTATCCGTCCCCGATCCGCTGGTCGCGATCCGCGCGCCCCTCGAAGCCGACAAGCCATCCGCCGATGTCGACAAACGAGAGCGCGCCTAAGCCGACGCTCGTCTGGCTGTCGCCGATGCGCGCGTCGGTGAGGGCCGACAGTTCGATCCGAAAACGGATCGGCGGATACGACGCCCGTCGTGTCTCCATTTCGTCCCGTGGCGGGACCGCCACGCGAACGGGGACCATGGGAATGGCGGCGGCTTGGACCGTTTGCGTCGGCGCGGACGCCGGGATTGATGGAGCCGATGTCGCCACGCCCGACTCCGGCGGGGCAGGCCGAGGCACCAGGAGCAGCGCTTCGAGGGTGGGCAAGATGTCTTCGCGTCGCGACACCTGTCGCGACGCAGAGCGGCCGTCTGGCAGCGTCACGCCGACGGCGATCGAGCCCTCATTCATCGTGAGCTCAACACGCGCGCAGGCGTCGATGTCGGTGCGGGCCTCGAAGGCCTTGCGCACCTGACCAGGGAGTTCGGGCCAGCGTGCGCGGACGCTTGCCTCAACCGCCACCGCGATCGGCGAGCAGGGAGGATCCGCCGCGAACGCGCGGCTTGCCCCGAACGCCGCAAGGGCCCCTGAGAAAATGCAAGAGCTCGCGTAGCGCCACATGATGCTGGGTCTCACTCTACTTCGCACGGGAAGGCCGATCCCTTCATCCGGGACTAGAAAAAGGCCTCGACCCCGACGCTCGGCAGGGTGATGGGGCCAAGCTTGTCCACGCTGCACGTCGTCGAGTTGGTCGAGCCGATCTCTGTGCCCGTGCAATTGTATGCGCGCGCCTCCGTGCTCAGGGTCACGTTCTGCACCTCGGCGACGAACGCAATGGATCGCTCCTTTCCGAGGGACCACCGTTTCTCGAGGCGCAGGTCGACCCGGTAGAACGGCGGGAAACGTCGGTCGTTGAGGGGTGGGAGGGGAGCGCCCTGGCCCGGCGAAAAATTGTCCGAGTAGGGCGTGCCCGTGTAGAAGACGAGCCTGGCCCCGAACCGCCACCTGCGGCCAAGGTCGTACGCGCCCAGCACGTTGAGCACGTGGGTCCGATCGTAGTCGCCCACGATCGTCGCCGCCGCTTCGCTCCCCGACGAGGTGATGTAGTGCGCCTCGCGGGTCGAGCGGGATAGCGTGTACGAGAGCCAACCGGTCAAACGCTTCGAGAGCGGCCGCCGGACGAGGAGCTCGAGCCCGTACGCCTGCCCGTGCACGGGCTGTTCGTCGGGGCACTGGCGGGGTCCATCCGGTGGCGAGAGCTGGACGCAGTTGGCGGTCAAGTCGGTGAGCCCCGACCAACCCGACAGAAACCCGGTGAGCGTTGCCGTGAAGTCCGCGGGCAGCGCGACCTCGACGCCCTGGCTCGCTTGCGCGACCGTCTGCAACTGGGAGACGCCGAACGGGAACCCGGGGACGGAGACCTCCTGCGGCGGGATCGCTCCAACGCGCAAGGCGGCGTACTGATGCGAGAGGCCGAACGTCGAGAGCCAGGCCACGGAATCCGTGAGGGTCACGCGCGCGGAGAGACGCGGATCGACCGCCGGTACGATCGCGTTCGCGTGCGTCATGGCGCCAGGTGCCGTGGCCCGTGATGACTGGAAGACATCGAAGCGAGCCCCAGGCACTATCTCGACTCGAGGCGACAAGCGCCAAACCACATCGGCGTGCGCGCCCACCGTGACGTTGGTCGGTGGCGGGTTCGCCGACGAAGGAACGTTCTCCCCGCCTGGCACAGGCGCCCCCAGCTTGAAGCCGTAGTCGTCGTGCCGGGCGTCGGCACCTCCGCGAACGCGCACGGTTTGCGAGAGCTTCGTCTCGACCTGCAGGCGGGTCGCGGCGGAATAGTCCGTCGCGTACGTCGGGGCTGCCCCCTGCGAGTCGTAACCGACGGTCGCCGCCACACGCACGTGACCGTCGCCGTTCGCAAACGAATGATCCCATCGCAGATCGAGCCGGTGAAAGTCAGACACGAGCTGTTCTTGAAGCGAGCTGATCGAGCTCTCGTTTCCATCGGAGGAGCGAACACTCCCGACCGATTGCATCGTCGCGAGGTAGTCGTGGCTTCCGAAAGCGAAGACGCCCAGCGTGTCGTGGTCGCCGATGCGCCACGTCGCGCGCGTCTGGTAGTCCCGATAGTCGAGCTTCACGCTGGATGTGATCGCGCTGAGGATGGGCCCCGGGTATCCGTAGCGCCCGGCGGCGAGAACGGTGAATCGGCCGTCGTCGATCGGTGTCTCTACGAGCGCACCCGCATCGATGACGCGGAGGTTTACTTCGCCGTGCGGTGTGCTGGCCGCGTCGCGCATCTGACCTGCGATGGTCGCGCCTGCGAACCCCCCGTAGCTCGCCGGCGCGGCACCCGGATAGAAGTCGACATGATCGATGAGCGCTGGGTGGATGACACTCGGGCCGGCACCCACGTGAAACAGCAGGGGCACCCGGATCCCGTCGACGTAGTAGCCGTTGTCGTTGGGTGGGGCTCCGCGGATGTAGAAGTACGGGAGCCCGCTGACCACGGGGACGACGCCTGGCAGCGCCTCGATCGCGCGGAACGGATCGCCGAAAGCACCCGGCATCTCGCGAACGTCCGTCGCCGAGAGCGTCGTCTGCCCGATCTCCCTTCGGGTGCCATGGACGTTCACTTCCTCGGGAGGTTCCGGTGCCGGGGGCTGAGCGCTCCCTGAGAGCGTCGTCGACGCCGCTCCGCGCGCAGGCGGCGGACTAGACCCAGGAGGGGCGCTGGGGATCTCCTCCTGATGGAATTCGACGCGCGCTCCGATCCGGGCTCCAAGGGGCGTACTTCCTCGAAGTGCGGGCGCGAATCGCCATCCGAGCACGGCCTGTCGAACTTGCTCGGCGAACGGCTCGACGCCCTCCGTCACCGCCGCGCCCGACACTCTTCCGTCCTTCTCGATGGTGAGCTCGAGCATTACGACGGCATCGCCCTTCGCGCCCTTGGGGTACGGCACGTCGGTACTGCCCAGAACGACCGGGGGAGTCACGGCCGGCGCTGGCGCGAGTACAGCTTTGTGCTGGGCAAGAGCAGCGTTCGTCCAAACGATAGACGAAGCGAAAAGGACTGCTGCGGCACGACGTCGCCCGATCACGCGGCGTCACCGCTCCCGTCAGAGACGCCGGCAAGAGCAATCGGAAGGCATGGCATTGGGGGCGCCTTGAGCGGTCACGAGTTCTCGACTCGGCCCGTATTCACGCCGGGGCTCCCTTTCCTTCATTCGCCACGCGGGCGGCCCATATGACGCGCCGCATCGTTCACTCGCTGACCAGCTGTCCAGCGCTGAGTTCAGGGGTGCGATCACAGGCGCTTCTTCGCACGACGCGCGCCGAGCTGCTTCGCCGTCGCGATCGAGATGACCTTGCCCACCGCGGCGCGCATCTCCTCGCGCTGCGCCGTCGAGTAGTGCCGCTGCATGCGCTCGGTCTGGTGCCCGGAGATCGCCCGGGTGACGACGTCGTGCACGTCGGCCTGACGAGCGAGGTCTTGGAACGTGCGGCGCATCCCGCGCGGCGTGAGGCGCACGCTCCACCCGAGCGCCGTGAGCACGTCGCGGAAAGGCTTGTCGAGAGCCGAGCGCGAGCGCATCCCCCCCGTGGTCGAGGGGACCAAGAAGATCGACTCGCGCATTGGTCCAAAAGGGAGGGCCGCGACGTGATCACGGAGCACGCGCATCGCGGCCGGCGGGAGCGGGATGTCCTGGTCGAGCCCCGTCTTCGTCTGGTCCATGATCTCGTCGCCGGCGGGGTTCGAGCGACGAAGCAGGACGATGCGCTCATCCCAGAGCACGTCGCTCTCCGACCCGCTCCGTCGCAACGGCCGAAGCGTCGAGGGTCGTGCGCCGATCACGAAACCGAGGAACGTCATCGCGTAGTGCTCTGGGTGGCGCTCCTTCATCTTCGCGAGGAAGAGCGGCATCTGCGCGCCCGTGAGCGCGTTTGGTTGCTCGCGGGTGTACGTCCGCAGCGTCGGGAAGTACTCGACCGGCTTCGAAGCGTCGCGGGCGAGTTCGTAGTGCTTCGTCATCGCCGCGCAGATCACCTTGAGGATCGAGATCCAGCCGTTCGCGATGACGGGCGAGAGATTCACGAGCGTGCCCGTGGCCTCATCGCGCTTGCGTGTGGAGGGCATCCCGTCGCGCATCCAGCGCGCGACCTGGTCGCGCCACGCGACAAGGTCCGCGGTCCGGAGCTCGTCGACGTGCAACCGGCCGAAGACCGGGATGAGGCGCTTCAGCACGTTGCCCCAGCGCTCGCGGCTCTTCGACGACTTGAGCTTCCCCTCAGCGACCTTGGCCTCGAGCAACGACACGGCGTAGTCGCTCCAGAGCGGCATCGATCGAATCGTCCCCGCGACGCGGTCGTGGCCTTCGTGCCGAAGCTGGTCCCGGACCCGGACGGCTTCCCAGATCGTAGCGTTCAGGCCCCGGATCGCTCGCGCGTGGTGGTACCGCTTGCCGGTCCGCGGGTCGGTCACGCGAACGCTCACGAAACAACCGCCCGTCTTCAACCGCCAGATCCCGCGACGCGGCGTCGGCGCCATCACGTACCGCCAGCGGCGTACCCATCGGTTCTTCTCCTCGGAGGAACGCATCGAGGTCCTCTCGCCTCCAAGTGAATGAGCCGGTCATCCCTCGCCGGCCGACGGGTCGAACCTTACCGCAACGGAAGGCGCTGAGCAGGCCCCGGCGACTGCTGAAGCCGCAGTAGCGGGCAGCGTCCGACGTCGAGAGCACTCCCACGCTTGCCACGCCGAAGATCCTTCGCCCTAGGTGACTCGACGCGCCAAGACGTACGCGCGGGTGGACGGATGCTCGGGCGAGTAAGGTCGGCGCTCGATCCACGCATCCACGACCAGGCCTGCGGCCTCCAGAGCATCCCCAACGAAAACGCGCGAGAAGAAGTAGAAGTCGAGCGCCACGTTGATGCCGAACAGCTCGTCAAAATGCCGGAGCTCGTCCCCGAGGTGAAACGAGAGAAGCATGGGAGCCTCTGGACGCAGCACGCGCCGCATCTCACGGACCGCGCGAAGCACCTCGTCCCGCGTCAGGTTCACGATGGCGTAGAAGGCAACGATCCCCGCCAGGGACGCATCGGGCATGGGAAGGTCGAGGATCGACCCAGTCTCGAACTCCAGGCCGGGCGACAAGCGACGCGCAACCGCGACCGTAGCGGCCGACAGGTCGACCCCGATCGCATCCACGCCCCTTTCGTGAAGGTATCGCGCGACATGTCCGGGGCCGCATCCAAGGTCGGCGACGCGTCCCTTGGAGCGCACCTCCGCCGCGAACACGTCGAGCAGGGCCCGATCCAGTGGCTTGTACTCTAGCTCGTGAAAGAAGCGCGCGGCGTACTCCTCGGCAAGCGCGTCGTAGCTTCGGCCGACGTCGTTCATGGCTCGGTGGTCCTCGATTTTCAGCGTTCACGTTGAAGGATCCGGAATGACGGAGCCTGCCCCCGAGCCCATCGGCGGGGGGGCACCGAGTAACTCGACTCCGAGGCAGGCTCCGTCATGGGTCCACGTGCTGGAGCGTGAACCCCAGGGACGTCGACGTCTGGTATGTCCTTGCTCGTCAGACGCAAGGTCGGCGGGGGGGGACGCGCCACGGGAAACGTGGTCACGCCAGAGCAAGAACCTTCCAGACACAGAGCGGCACCGAGCGCAAACTCCACGGCATGTTCGACGTAGTCCTCAAGCGCTTCGACGCCCCTGACGAAAGCCGCGTCGTCCCCAAGGGGCGCTTCGACGTCGTCCGGTTCGCTGCGAGCCGTGATGGATGCGGCGCGTCAGACGCCCCCGACGAACGAGGGCACTCGTAATGGCTCTCCGATCACGTGCGGGGTGACTCCACCGGTCGAGCGGCGCCGCGTGACAGCGCGTCGAGCAGGAGCGAGAGCCCGAGCTCGAACACCTCGTCGAGATCGAGGTCGAACCCCTTTCCGAGGGACGACAGAACACGCGCAAACGCCGGAAGGTTCCCCTTCGCGGCGACGGCCCTGAACTCCGGGTCGCGCTCGCTCATCCAAGCCTGGTCGTCGACGCCGGTTTCCCCCTCCGCCCGCGCCTCCGACTCGAGGTTCGTCGCGAGCCCCTGCACGAACGCGTAGATCGCGATGTGCACGTTCATCCTCGTCGTCGCGTCAAAGCCGGCCTCCTCGAGCGCCCCGAGCATCCAATCGGCGTGCTCGAGCGAAGCCTCGCTCGGCAGCGGGCGCGTCAGCGTCATGACCCGGGCGATCCACGGGTGGCGCTTGACGAGCGCCCACTCGAGGCGCGCTCCGGTCTGGAGCCGCTCGCGCCACTCCGCCACAGGCGCGGGGTGCGCTTGCTCCGCCAGCGTGGCGTCGACCATCAGGCGCAAGAGCTCGTCCTTGTTTGCGACGTGCCGGTAGAGCGACGTCACAGGCGCGCCGATCTTGGCGGCGACGCCGCGCATCGACACCGCCTCGAGTCCCTCCTGATCAGCCGCCTCGATTGCGGCCTGCACCAGCCGCGCGCGCGTGAGTCCTCCATCGCGCCCGCTCTTCGCCCCCTCGCGCGGCGTCGGCCGCCCGACCACGTAGCCGACGCGCGGGACGGCGATCGTCACTCCCTCGCGCGCGAGTAGCTCGAGGGCCCTGCTCGCCGTCGCGACCGCTACTCTCCAGGTCTTCGCAAGCCGCCGCGTCGATGGGACCCGCTGGCCGGCGCGAAGCGCGCCCGAGTCGATCCGGCGGCGGAGGTCGGCCGCGATGCGCAGGTAGACCGGATCTGAGGTGGTCGAGGTCACCGCTGTACTAGTACAGTTTGCGCCCTGCGGTGCAAGGCCTCGCGCGAAACCACGCGCACGCTCCGCGCCGGAGCTATCTGCTGCGCTAGATCAGAATCGCAGCACCGGACCCGGATCTCGCTGCCGGACCCCTTGATCGTCGGGCCCATGGCGTACACCGTACGCAATGAGGCGGCGCAGCGTGCGCGGAGGAGGACGACTCGATGCTGCGGAACGCGACCAAAGGGACCGCAGAGCGCGAACGCGAACGGCCGGCGTGGAATGAGTAGCGCGGCGATGACCAATGGGTCGGTCACCTCGCCTGACGGGACGGTCGTCGGGTTCCAGTCTTTCGGGGCGGGAGACGGCGTCATTGTCATAGGCGGCTCGCTGGGTGCCGCCCGCGACTACGTGCCGTTTGCCGAGGTGCTCGCCCGGTCGTTCAGGGTGCACGTTATGGACCGGCGTGGTCGAGGCCAAAGCGGGCCACAGGGCGCGGAGTACGGGATTGAGAAGGAGTGCGAGGACCTTCTCGCGGTCCAGAGCAAGACGGGCGCGCGCGCCGCGTTTGGCCACAGCTACGGAGGGCTCATCTGCCTCGAAGCCGCACGGCGATCGACCTCGTTCGACCGGCTCGCAGTCTATGAGCCGGGTGTCTCGGTCGACGGCTGCATCTCCGGTGCGTGGCTACCTCGTTACCGCGACCTCCTTCGCACCGGCGACACGCGGGGCGCCTTTGCGTGGATGGTGATGGGGGCAGGTTTCGCCCCGGCGTGGATCGCGACCCTTCCGCTTTGGTGCGTACGCCTTCTCATGCGCTTGGCGATCCCGAAGGTCCGATGGCGCGAGATGGAGCCATTGCTTCCCGCGCACGCACGGGAGCACGAGCAGGTCGTCCGACTTGATGGTGCCGCCGAGCGCTACTCGTCCGTCCCGTCACAGGTGCTTCTTCTCGGCGGAGCACGGAGCCCCCCGGCGATCACGCGCCGAAGCCTCGACATGCTGCACGCGGTGATCTCCGATTCGACGCTCGAAATCCTAGACGGGCTCGGTCACGCGGCGCCTAGCGAGCAGGCGCCGCAGGTCGTTGGAGAACGCGTTCGGCGCTGGCTCGTCGAAGCAGGTCCTCGCTCGTCGGCGGCTGCCGCGGTCGACGGTCAGCTCGCCCCGGCAGTAGGGGCTCCCGGAGGAACGCGTCCCGATGCTCGGTGACACGCTCCTGGGCACGGCGCTAGGATGCGCGGCGCGCGTGCAGATCCGACGACTCGAATGCGGAGACGAGGACCTCGCGCGAGACACGTTCGCGATGATGACGAGCGTCTTTGACGAGGGAGTGGCCGATCTCGGTGCCTCCTACGTCGCCACGTTGCTCGCACGCCCCGACTTCTGGGCGATGGCCGCGCTCGACGGGGAGGAGGTCGTGGGCGGCCTCACGGCGCACACGCTGCCAATGACCCGCTCGCCCGAGGCCGAGCTCTTCATCTACGATCTCGCCGTGCGCGCCGATCGGCAGCGGCGAGGAATTGGCCGCGCGCTCGTCCTTGCGACCCTCGACCGCGCCAAGGCGGAAGGCCTTCGTGTGGCGTTCGTCCCGGCCGACGACGAGGACGGGCACGCCATCGCGTTCTACCGCGCGATCGGAGGCCACTCCTCGCCGGTCACCTTCTTCACCTTCGGCGACGCGTAGGTCGTCGCGCCCTTCCTATCGGCCGGCGGCCTCACGCGGGCGCGCTTGCTGGCCTGGCTTCCATAGCATCGCAATGAGCGCGGCGGTGGCGGCCATGATCAAACCCGAAACGCGGGGATCCCAGTACGAGCCGTGGACCGGAAAAAGCTGCCACGTGACGTTGATCGTCATGTGGAAGAGTGCCGCGCCGAAGACGCTCCTCCCGGTGTTGCCATAGAGCCAGACCATGATCACGCGTGCCGCCACGGTGCCGACGGACCACCAGGCGATCCACGCCAGCGACCGGTGCGCTTGCAGCAAGCCCGGGTAGTGCCAAACGGCCCAGACCGACCCCAGAAGGACGCTGGCACGCAGCGCGCCCCACCGATCTTGCATTGGGTCGATGGCGTATCCCGACCACCCCAGCTCCTCGCCCAGCGCACCGACGAAGAACCCCACGCACAGGAGCAGCGTCGGTAGGACGGCGATCTGCGGTGCTGGAACTGGCGTTCCGGTCAGACGCAGCACGGCGAATGCGAGCACGCTCGCGGCGGGCAACAGCAGCAGGATCGGCAGGTACCAGATCTTCGACCGGATCCGCTTGCGGTCGAACGCGCGCTTCAGCAGCGCCGTCGTTCCCTCGGCTCCGTTCGCCCGACGGGTCAGGATGAGCGCGGCCAGCGCCGGGCACACGAAGGCCAGGCCGGCCACGGGAATGCCAGGCAAGAGCTGAAGCCCGGTCACCGCGCCCATCCCATAAAACGGGACGGCGAGTACGAAGACCAGCACAACGAACGCCCAGGGTGACTGACTCGTCGACGCTCGACGGATGAGGGCGGGCTGGCTCACCGTCGTCGCTCGAACAAGGCATCCGGGCTGTTGGAGGGCTCGCTGAGCAGGCGTTGGGGTTCACCCTTCAGATACCTGTCGAAGAACGCGAGCGAGTAGGCGTTGATGATGGCGTGCGTCCTCCGCCAATCCGCCGGACCCGTGATGCCGAGCCACGTGCCGAGCGGCCGAGCAAAGATGTACGGCGTGTCCCCAATCTCGGCGTGGAACATGCCCGGGATGAGCACCCTGTAACCGTCACCGGAAAGGCTCGAGAACACGTCTGTCGTCGTGGTCTCCTGTTCACGGATGGCCGACGGCGTCCAACCTTCGCGGCGCTTCGTCTCGGGGGTTGCGCTGATCCACATGGCGGGCTGCTGCAAGCCCGATCGAACGACGTCTGGCGGTGCAGCGACGTCCAGCATGAGGCAGCATTGAAAGCGGCGATCCAGTCGGCAGGCTTCGGCTGCGGCGATGCCGCCCAGCGAGGAGCCGAAGACTCCTACGTGCTGCAGGTCCAGTCGTCCGGTTAGCAGCCGGGCGGGATCGCCGCTGTCGAGCGACGAGAGCTGGTTCAGGGTGAACACCGCGTCCTGCCCGATATTGTCGAATACTGCGAGCATGAAGGTGTCGTCGACGACGTGCTCGTCGAGCATGGATGCGGCCACGCGCGGGTCGAGCGTGACGTGGCGGCCGTCGGGAAAGACTACGTCGGCTACCGTGTAGGGGTGATCGATTCCCGCGACGACGTAGCCGCGCGAGACGAGCTCCTCGACCTGGAACGTGCTGTTCTGGCGAAAGCCGCCGCGACCCGGCGAGAAGACCAGCACCGGGAAGCGCGCCGGCGCCGCTGCCATCGGGGCGGATGGCTGGGCGTTCGTGGTGACGTACTCGAGGTGGTCGAGGAAGAACGGGGGCAGGTGACCCAGGCGGTTTAGCGCCGCGAAACGGGTCCCGGGCGCCACGTAGGGTGCGCGCCGCGGCTCCTGACCCCGCTGCGCCGGGTACCAGACCTGCACCATCAATTCACGGTGGCCGTCGGGTGCCGACGCGAAGATGTCTGGCCGGCTCGCGTCGACCCAGTGGTAGGTCACGGTGCCGATGCCGTAGGGCCCTTTCGGCTGCGGGAAGTGAAACACCGGCATCAGCTCGGGTAGGGCGGCCGCGAGAGTGAGCGCAACGGCCCCCAGGCTCAGGCCCATACCCGCAAGGATTCGCCGACGAACCCGCCGCGCTGCAGCGTCGCCGTCCGTGGTTCGCACCAGGGACATCGCCAAGAACAGCCCGCTCAGCACGTAGGCGGGGACCATCTGCCAGCGCGGCCCCTCCAGGATGAGCTGAGCCGGGGCCAGCACCATCACCACGACCGCCGGGAACCGCCGGAGGTACCGGAGAGGCGGGGCCACGAGCACCAGGAAGGTCAGCAACTCGCCGATCAGGAGCGCCTTTTCGAGAGGTCTCATGGGTTCTCCGCGGCGGTGTTTCTACTTGGTAGGTGGGGCAAGGGTACTCCGTCCGGGCCCCGGCCCCGTCGAACCACTAACCCCTCCTTCTTGCCAGCTTCGAGCATGCCGAGCGCCTTACGAACACGCGCCCCACGCGTCTCTGCTTTCTTGGCGCTCTCCATCCAGAGCACGTACCAGCGCTGGTGACTGGTCACTCTCGAGCAGCAGGTCCGCTGTAGTGACCCGTCCGTCGGCGCGGTGGCGCTTCCGTCGAGCAGATGGCGAGGTCACCGAGGTGTCGCCGAAGACCAGGTTCGCCGTCAACGATCCGCGCACGACCGTCAACGTTGCCCGGCAGGGCCTGGGCTTCGTTCTCGCACCGCTCGACGCCGTCCCCGCGAAGGAAGGATCGCGATCTCGTGACGGTCAGCTCGGACGTGGGGCACCCGGAGCCCGCGCAGATCTATGCCGTCTACCCGAGTGGTCGGCTCCTCCCCATTCGGGTCGCGGGAGGATGCCTGGATCATCCATTCTTGCACGACACGCAGCACAGCGCTTGCAAGGTTCTCGTTCAACATGCCCCCAATCGAAGTCGCTCCACGGGCCCAGATTTCGCGCCCCATATACTGCCGCTCGAGGCGCGCGGTCGGTCCCTTCACGCCCGCCAGCGACGCCTGCGAGATCGTCTCCCGGCCGCGGCCACGCGCTCGGGGACACGTCTCCTTCTCCACCACTCTCACGTCGCCGTCCTCGATCCGCTCGAGGAGCACCTGCATCCGGTTGTAGCCAACCTTGTCCATCAGCTAGACGCCGCACCGCAAGCGCCCTCGGCGCGCCTCGGACGAGAGCTCCCGAGCCGATTGGAACAGATCGTGCTCGCATGCCTCGAGAAGGATCCTGGTCGACGCCCGCAGGGCGCCAGGGAGCTCAAGGCCCAGCTCGAGGCCTCCGTTCCCCCGTGGACGGACGAACAGGCCCGGGAGTCGTGGGGTCGTCTCGGCACGATGAGGCCGGGCCCGCTCGACGGCGCGTCGAAACCTCTCCCCCACGCGACGACCGTTCTTACGGCCGATCTGCTCGGGGACAGACGGACGGCCCCGTGACGTCCGACCGACGGGCATCGCTCGATTTGCTGACGTGTAGAGGCCGCTCGAAAGTGTAGAAGACGTCGCGGGTGCGCAGTCTTGCTTGGGGCCCTTCCATGCGGACCTTCATGCCAGGGTCACCCCCGTTTTATTTCTGGCAAGAAACGGGCTCTCGAAGTGGCCACGCTGAACGGATTCTCGGACGTTGGTCACGCTCTTCAGCCAAGCCCCCCTTGAAGACACCGTGTCGAGGGTCGCTTCTGGGTCGCGAGCAATGCGACGAGCTTCCTGTACCCGGACTATTTTTCTCCTGGGACAATGAGATCGCCGTCGTACGTGAGCTCAGAATCAGAATCAGAGCGACGGCGCGGACGCCTATCGAGTGAATGCAGCGTGAAGCTCGTAGTACGTGAGGTCAGGTACAAGTCGGGCCGGGATCGCCGTCGGAGCCGGAGAGAAGTGGCGTAGCCGTGTGACTTTGTAATGGGTTCCCTCGTCGAAGGGGTTGCAAACCAACCAACGACGCGGAGAACCCGCCATGGCGATAGTGGACCGAACGAAGCTGCTGGCAAGGCGCGAAGTGAAGAACGCGATCTCGAAGGTGCGTCGGACCCTGCGCTCGGTGCTCTCGGGCGAGAGCTTCGGCGAGCGGATGCGTTCCGGCGCCGGCTCCATGCCGGCTTCGCCCAGAAGGCTCGCTACCGTTGTGCGGCCGATCTCGATCTTCAGTCCGCGCAGCGCATCGCGGATCTTCGTGTATCCCCAGCCGGGATTGTGACGCGCCGGATCGAGCACGAGTGCGCGGACTTCGGCTGGTTTGCGCGGCCGGCCCGTCTTGCGAACCTTCGAGCCGTCGTACTCTGCGCGGCCAGCTGACGAAACCAAGCAAGGATCGTCGCGGGCCTCACGACCTGGCAGCAGGCCTGGCGTTCCTCGGCGGTCAGCTCCTTGCCTTTGTGCGCCAGGCGGCGTCGCTGCTTGGCGCTGAAGTCGATCCGCGTCTTGCCGGTTGCCGCCGCGAGGGCTTCCTTGAGAACGCGGACCTCCTCCTGCAGATAGTCGAGTTGCCGCGCCATCCGTTGGTTGATCGCGTACGCGATCATCGCGACGATGAACTGGAGCGGCGCCGGCAACATCGGGGCGAACGCAGACTGCCCGTGCTCGGCCGTCTCTTCAAGCCTACCCGGCTCGCCCGGAGTCGTGTGAAACTCGCTGCGTCGCTGCGTTAGCTTTCCGGATACCACCGGTTCCGTCCTGAGTCGGCCATTTACCGGATCACCATCGTCGCGACGTCGAAGTCCCAGCCCTCAACAGTGCGCACGAGGCGCCCATACGCGTCGAACACCGAGATTCGCGCGTCGTGGTCGATGTGGCCATCGCCGAACGCTGCGCGAGCTCCGAGAAAGCGGGCGATCTGGTGGGTCTCGGTCTCGTCGCCCGAGAGCAGGTGCCAGCGGTCCGGGAGATCGCGCGATGCTTTGAACTGGCGAAGGCGCCCGGGCGTATCGGTACGCGGGTCGAGCGTGACGAGAACGAACTCGGCAGGAAGCCCTGCAGCTCTGTACGCCTCGTCGATCGTACGCAGCTTCTGGAGGGTCATAGGACACCGCGACGTACACGACGTGTAAATCGCAGAGACGACTGTGGGCGCACCCTGCCACCGAGAGAGCGAAACCAGCGTTCCGTGTTCGTCGCGCCACACCCACGACGGGTTGAAAAGCGAGTTCGTCGGGTTGGCTGCCCCACTCACCGACGGCACAGCGGGCGCCACCGATAGGCAGGCCGAGACATTCAAAGCCACGACTTGAACGAGAATTCGTGACGCCCAGTGTCGTTTGTGCGCGCGCGCCCCTCGTAGACTGTTACTTAGAGCCATGGGCATGAGGGGAGCCGCATCTGCTTTCGCTATCGTACAGCTCACGGCCCCGTTGCTTTGCGAGCATTCGGCCAGTGCCGCGGCCCCGAGCGATTCGCCGGACGGGGGAA
>CZKU01000421.1_pt2 | contig 18631 bp, 16 predicted proteins | sample 1122471 | NCBI WGS metagenome assembly CZKU01 (sample SAMEA3539301, study PRJEB10725) | soil metagenome | biome: tundra; feature: field; material: soil | place: USA | collected 2010-05 | depth 0.15 m | reverse complement strand
GCCTACTGGCTCGCTCAACTCCTCGTGCGGGGTATCCCGCCGATCCTCCAGGACTGCTCGGTGGTTGAAGTCCATCTGCAGACCGAGGGCCTTGGCTGGCACACCGACGACTTCCTGATCGTTGGCGAAACGGGTTCGGCGCAGCGACATAAACTTGCGGGCCAAGTCAAACGCTCGTTCACCGTCAGCGCAACCGATGACGACTGCAAGAAGGCGTTCCAGGACTTTTGGACAGATTTCAAGAATCCCCACCGGTTCTCGCCCGCCGCCGATCGCTTCGCCCTCGTTACATTGCGCGGGTCGAACACGCTACTTGAGTACTTCGCTGGGCTCTTGGACGCCGCCCGTGCAGCCGCCGATGGCGCGGAGTTCGAGCGTTGCTTGGCAACGAACGGGTTCCTCAATGCCAAGGCCGTCCAGTATGGGCAAGAGATCCGCTCGATCATCGGTGCCATGGAAGGAGGGAGCGTCTCCGCCGCGGACATCTGGCCGTTCTTGCGTGTCTTGCACATCCTGAGTCTCGACCTCAACACCTCGACCCAGCAAACCGAGGCATCGATCAAGACTCTCCTCGCTCATACAGCGAACGGGGAGGACCCAATCCGTGCGGCGAACGAATCTTGGAACGCCTTGCTCCGCGAAGTTTGCGGCGGCATGCCGACGGCGCGCGGATTCCGACGGAACGATCTGCCCGAGGTCGTGCGGACACGCCATTCGACCGTCGGCGGCGCCGACCAGCGCGCCCTCCGGGCATTAGGCCACCACTCGTCGCTCATCCTGGACGGCATTCGACCCACGCTGGGCGCGAGCCTTCACCTTGGGCGTGTATGCCTGGTGCAGCAGGTCATCCAGCAGACCGAGGCGACCCAGGTCGTCCTGGTGTCGGGAGCCGCCGGCAGCGGGAAATCGAGCGTCGCGAAAGACATGGCCCGTGTCCTCGCCGCAGATCATTTCGTGTTCACGTTTCGCGCGGAGGAATTCGCCACCCCCCACTTCGACGAGACGCTGTCGCGAAGCCAGATCCCAGTCAGCGCGGCCACGCTCGGAGCGCTCCTGGCAACGCAGGGGCGGAAGGTCATGCTCGTCGAGAGTGTCGAGCGCCTTCTCGAAGCGTCCACACGCGACGCCTTCACCGATCTCCTCACCCTTGTAGCGAAGGATCCCAGTTGGCGCATCGTTCTGACCTGCCGCGACTACTCGGCCGATCTGGTCCGTACGGCCTTCCTGACAGGAGCGGGGCTCGGCTGCGCTATCGTGACCATTCCACCGCTCGACGACGCAGAACTCCAAGAGGTCGAAGCCGCCAACCCGTCGCTCGCCTATCCACTGACAAGCGCCACGCTGCGCCGACTTCTCCGCAACCCGTACATTTTGGACAAGGCCCTCCAAGTCTCCTGGTTGGCCGAGCACCCGTTACCGCAAAGCGAACGAGAGTTCCGGAGACGTGTCTGGCAAGAGATCGTCCGCGCTGAACATTTCGGCGTGAATGGAATGCCACGGCGCCGGGAGAACGTGTTCGTGCAGGTGGCGCTACGGCGAGCACGAGCGCTAACGCTCTACGCATCCTGTGCCGACCTCGATCCCGAAGTTATCGACACGCTCAGGCGTGATTCACTTGTTGTCTCCTCCGAAGGCTCTGGCGTCCTCCTAGCGCCCGCCCACGACGTTCTTGAAGACTGGGCGATTCTCCAGTGGATCGACGAGCAACATGCGATGCCCGACGGTTCCGTCCGCGCGCTGTCGTCGACCCTCGGCACGTACCCGGCCGTTCGGCGGACCTACCGGAAGTGGGTGGCCGAACTCGTCGAGCGCGACGCCGAAGCTTCTGACCGCTTGTTCCGTGCAGTCATCCAGGATCTCGAACTGCCAGCACAGTTTCGAGACGACACGATCATCTCCCTCTTGCGTTCATCAGCATCGGTGGCCTTTCTACAGCGCCAGAGTGCGGACCTGCTCGCAAACGACAAGCGCCTGCTTGGACTGGTGATCCGTCTTCTTCGGGTTGCGTGCGTAACCTCTCCTACCTGGCTAGTAGGGCCGACCGCACACCCATCGCTGTTTGCTGTCCCCTACGGAGTGGCATGGGGATGCGTTCTGCGTCTCGTCGGAGGTACCCTGCAATCCTTCACCGCTGCCGACAGGGGCCTTCTGTTGGGATTGGTCGAGGACTGGGCCAAAGGTGTCTCATGGCAGACTCCGTATCCGGACGGGGCGGATAGTGCCGCCGCCATCGCGCACTGGCTCCTGCCCGCCTTCGACGACTATCGGTTCAAAGACCAGCGAAAGCGGACCTTGACGGTGCTCGCCAAGATTCCAAACGCAGACCGCGCGCGCTTTTCGGCGCTTCTTCAGGGAAGCCCCACGGAGGAAAAGCGAGATCGCGCTGCAGAGGATTTCCGAGAGATCGTGTTCGAGGATCTAGACGGGATGCCAGCGGCTCGCGACATGCCCGACGCTGTTGTCTCGGTAGCGAAGGACTTCTTGTTGTGCTCCGAGGTCGACCCGGGACACGCGTCGGGGATGGGGCTCGAGACGCTCTTCGGCATCAATCATGCTCGTAGTCACGCCTTCTTTCCGGCGAGCGCCTATCGAGGTCCGTTTCTGCCGCTCATGCGGCACCACCCCGAGAAGGCTCTGGCTTTCGTCATCGCGGTGTTCAACCAAAGTGCGGATTGGTACGCACATCCGCGAGTGTGGTCGAGATCCGTCGAGCCGCCCTTCGAGATGGCGCTGATTTTCTCAGACGGTACCTCGAAGGTTCAATGGTGCAATGGTCGACTCTGGTGCTTGTACCGGGGGATGTCGGTCGGTCCCTACGTCTTGCAGTCGCTGCTGATGGCGACGGAGCAGGGCCTCCTCGAGCTTGCGGAGGCATACCCTGGCGAATTGGACGCGCTCCTGTTGAGCATCCTGAAGCGGAGCGATTCGGCGGCTCTCACGGCGGTCGTCGCGAGCATCGCGCCCGCGTTCCCGCGTGCGTGCGGGGAGACGCTGTTGGTTCTCCTGGGCTCCCCGCTGTGCATCCAACTCGATCGCAGCCGACTCGCGAACGAGATCCAGGCACCGTCCAGGATGAACGGGATGTTCCCCTCACGCGACGCCAAGAACCGAATCTACGAGAACGAGCGGACGGCGGCGGACGCACGGCCACATCGCCGGCGGGACCTCCAGATCGCCGCCCTCGATTTGCAGCTAGGGCCGCTCGCACCGCGAGTCCAACAAGTTCTGGATCGACACCGCGCGGCGCTCCCCCCTCTGGAGCAGCAGGACGAAGACGACCGCACATGGCGGCTCGCCCTGCACCGCATGGATGCCCGGCAATACAAGATCGCGGAGCAGGAACCCACTAGCTCACCCATCGTCGGGGCAGACGCCACGGATGTCGAAGACGCCGGGTATGTTCGCCTCGATCTGGCGTTGCCCGAACCCGACGTCAGGAAGATGGTCGATGATGCGGACACCCGCCTCCGAGTAATGAACGCGCGGTCTGGTCTCCTGATGTGGGGGTGCAAGGTCTACGGTCGCGAGGAGGGAAGCTACGACCCCGGTGAATGGCGCCAACGGCTCAAAGATGCCGTCGCCGCGTCCGGACCGCAACCGCCCGACAGCGAGTACGATTTCGGTCGCGGAGGCCCTGGATTCGTCGCGGCTGTCTGCGTTCGCGATCACTGGGAAGAGATGACCGACGACGAGCGGGACTGGTGCGTAAACACGGTCTGCTCGGAAGTCGAGCGAGGCGACCTTTGGAATCAGTTTGCTCGCGCGCAGCGAAACTCAATGTCGGCCGACCGGCCTTGCGCATCGACTGTCCCGCTACTCTTGGGAAAGGGTCTCACGGGGCCCCTGAAGGCTAGTTCGGAGCACGTTCTGATCCTCGCCTTGACGCACGCGAATGACGAAGTTCGAACGTACGCTGCGGCGGGAATCGGGTGGCACCTGTCGGGGATTGACCGAGCATTGACGCTGCGATGCGTCCGGGCGGTCGCGACAGAAGCAAGGCTCGTACAACAGGCCGTAGACGCCGAAACGGGCCGCCCAGCCCCGCGACGACGACGGCCTGGGAGTCCCTCGCCAGTCGCGGCGCCGGATAGCGAACCAGGTGACGGGCTTGGACCGTTCGCGAGGGTCGCCACCGACGCCGACGACGCCAAGCGCGGCCAAGGGCCGCGCCGACAGATCGAGGAGATCGAAGCAGAGGTTGCGACCCTCATTCGGCAGCGGTTCTTCGAAGAGGGTGCTATCCCGGAGGACGCCGTCGAGACGTTGGACCCGACTGCTTGGTTTGGCGCGGAAGCCAACGTGCGGATCTTGTCGATCCTCGGCGCGATCCCTACCGAGCCCGCCGCTATTGCTGCGTTCGAGCGGCTGGCACGCACGCTCGTGGCTTGGTGGGACGCAGATGACGACGACGACTCGTCGAGTCACCGCCGCGAGCGCAACTTCGAGACGGAGTTCGCTCAATCGCAGCTTCTCCAGAGCTTTCTGCTGCGTACCCCGTTGGCGGCGGCGAAAACGATTCTTCAGCCGGTGCTCGATGCCGTAGATCAGCATCCGAAGGAGGTCGGCGGCGTGCTGAACGGCCTAATCCTTGTCGAGGATGCGTCGCCGAACACCGCGCAGTTCTGGTCGCTCTGGGCACTGTTCGTCGAAAAAGTCCTCGTTGCGAAGTGGCTTCAGCGAATTGATCGCGAGCACGCGACAGGGGACGAGATGTTGTCGGCGATCTTCCTCGGATCGTGGTGGAAGGAAGAAGTTCGTCACTGGCGGAGCCTCGAGGGCTACGCGGGCAACGTTCACGCTCTGTTCGACGCGCTCCCCGTATCCTCAGCGGTCCTTCAGAAGTACCTACGGCTCCTCTACCACGTCGGGGAGCAATCGCTTCCGGAGGCGTTCATTCGCATCGCGACCCGGCTACAACACGGTGATCCGCAGCAGCTCCTGGCGAGAGGCAACAGCATCTACCTGCTCGAAGTGCTGCTCCAGAGGTACGTGTACGGTAGGCCCCTCGAATTGAAAAGTCGGAAGGATCTTCGGGAGGCGGTCCTCTTCATTCTCGACCACCTGGTGGAGGTCGGTTCGTCGGCTGCGTTTCGCATGCGAGATGACTTCGTGACGCCAATCTCTGCGGCCTGAGCGAGGCCGCCTCACCCCTCCCCACGTCCGCCACCCGGAGCCACGCTCCCTGATCGTCCGCCCACCATGCGGCGGTCGCGCCGGTCTCCGAGGCCTGCACGACATGAAGCTCCAGGGGCGGACCGGGTGCGGTGAGGGTCTCGTCGAGTTCAAGAACGCCGTCGTCGGGGTCGAGTTCGTGCCAGACGAGGTGGGAGCGCATACTGATCACATCGGTCAGGCGGGGCCGAATGTTTCGCGAAATCGACCGAGACCTGCGTCGGCGTAAGATCGTCGCGATGACGGGCGCGATCTGGAGCCACTGGGCCTTTGCCGGGCTCGTTCCCGGCGTCGCCGCGTGCTCGGGTGCACCACCGAGAGCCCCGACGCCTCCCACAGGGGAGAACCGCAGACCTCAGCCCCTGCATCGGTTCCGTCGCCTGCGCCCGCCGTCTCGACCCTCGCTTCGAGCCCTCACGTCGCCCTCGGCATCCCCAAGGACGCCGACGACTCGGACGACCTGCTGATGGACGAGCGTGCGTACGTCGTCTCGTACAACCCGAAGCGGGAGGCTGCGAACTGGGTCGCGTGGCTCGACGAGCGCGATCTCGGTGACACCGATCGGTCCGGTGATTTCCGTGCGGATGACCGCTTGCCGGCGAACGTCTACCACGTTACCCCCGGTGACTATGCGCGCTCGGGGTTCGACCGCGGGCACCTCTGCCCGTCCGCCGATCGCACAGACACGGCGGAGGACAACTCGCTGACGTTCCTCATGTCGAACATGCACCCGCAGCGGCCCGAGTTGAACCGCGTCACGTGGAAAGCGCTGGAGGAGCACGAGCGCGGCCTCGCGAAGGAACACCACGAGCTGTACATCGTCGCGGGCGGGATCTTTGACGCGAACCCGCCGACGATCGGCCACGGCGTCGCCGTCCCGAAGGCCGACTACAAGATCATCGTCGTGCTCGCTGAGGGGCAGGGCGTCGAGAGCGTCACGACGAGCACGGAGGTAATCGCCGTTGTGATGCCCAACGACCCCTCCGCGAAGGAAAGGCCCTGGGCCGCGTACGCGACGTCCGTCGATGAGGTCGAGAGGCAGAGCGGCTACGACTTCCTCTCGAAGGTCCCGGAGGCGGTGCAGAAGGTGATCGAGGCGAAGACGAGATGAAACAGCGCGGCGTCGAGTTCGCGAAGGGGGTGCCGCTGCTGCTGCCCTTCCTCTGCGTCCTCGCGCTCTTCGCTTGGGCCGTGGTGGGGAGGGACGGGGATTGGCTGCCGAGATCCTCCTCGGGTGGTGCGCCCTCACCGTCGTGAGCCTCGTCTCACTCGCGGTTCGCTTCTGGAACCGATCGCTTGTTGGCGTGCGGGACCCACCAGGTGATTGTGCCGCTCCTCGGCAGTGACCGCATCCACGGGCTCGATCTGTTGGAACTGCTTTCGGATGGCTTCGGTGACCGGAGCGCCCTCGACGTCTTGGGCGCCGCACCTTTGGTCAAGGACGCCGCCACGTCGGCGCCTTCTTCCAAGAGCTTGGGAAAGGGGCGGTGCGCGAAGCTCGAGGCCGTCACGCTCGACCTGTCGGCGGCCTACATCAAGGCCGTCACCGAAGCCTCGCCCGACGCCCGGCTGATCTTCGACCGCTTCCACGTTCAGCGGCTCGCCCACGACGCGCTCGATACGGTACGACGCCAGCAGTGGCGCACCGCCGACGCCGACGACAAGCAAGCCTTCAATGGAACGCGCTTCGCCTTGCAGAAGAATCCCTGGAACCTCACCGACGTCGAGCAAGGCAAGCTCACCGACGTGCAACGGACCAACCGGCCCCTGTATCGCGCCTACCTGCTCAAGGAGACGCTCGCGAAGATCCTCGACGGCGCCCAGGTCAACGTCGCCCGCGACAAGCTGCTCGACTGGATCGCCTGGGCGACGCGCTCCCGGTTGCCACCCTTCCGTCGGGTCGCGCGGACGATCAAAAAGCACATCGAGGGGATCGTCGCCTACGTCGCCACGGGTCTGAACAGCGGTCGTAGTGAGGGCCTCAACGGCAAGATCCGTACGATCACCAGACGCTCGTTCGGATTCCACAGCGCCTCCAGCCTCATCGCCCTCATCACCCTCTGCTGCGGAGGCATCACGCTCTCGCCGATCCACAGGTGACTCTCACGCTTCCATGATGCGCCGGGTGGCTCGCGGGGATCGTTCGCGAAGCCGGCTCTTGACTTGGGTCTGGGGATCCACGAAGGGTCAGGCAGTGGGCCCGCGCACGAGTCGCCGCAGTCTTCGTCTTCGGGAACCCGGGAGCGGCGTGTGAGGGCGGCGTTCCCCACGGGGCATGCGCTCGACGGTGTCCTCGCCCCGGGGTACCCATGAATCAGAGAGCCTGTGCCGCGCTCTTCTCGACATCCGCGGCGCTCATCCTGTCGCTGGCGGCACGTTCGACGCGCGCGGACGCGACCAAGGATCAATGCGTCGACGCGAACGGCAAAGGGCAAGAGCTGCGGCGTGAGGGCAAACTGGCAGCCGCGAAGGAACAGCTTCGGATATGCGCCAATCCCGCTTGTCCGACGATGGTGCGCGACGACTGCACGAAGCGGCTTGATGATTTGGAAAAGGCGCAGCCGACGATCGCTTTCGAGGTCAAGGACGCCTCGGGCGCGGACGTGAGTGCGGTGAGGGTAAAGGTGGATGGGAAGCCGTTGGCTGAGAGGCTCGACGGCACGGCGCTGCCCGTCGACATCGGGGAGCACGCCTTCACGTTCGAGGTGGCCGGTCACCCTCCGGTCACGCGCAGCCTGGTCCTGACGGAGGGTGAGAAGGGACGCCGTGAGCGCGTCGCTATCGGTACGGCGACGCAGTCGACGGCTCCGGCACCCCCACAGGCGCGGTCCCCCGGTCCCGTACCCACTCCGGAGGTCAGTGCCCCTTCCAGCGCCGCTCCAGTTTCCTTTGCGAACGAGCCTGCTTCCACGGGCGGGGGGATGGGGACGCAGAAGGTCCTCGGTCTCGTCGCTGGCGGGGTCGGCGTCACCGGCGTCGTGGTCGGCGCCGTCTTCGGGCTGACCTCCAAGGCGAAGCACGATGACGCGAGCGTCGTGTGCCCGGGCGGTCGCTGCACCGACCAGAACGGGGTCGATCGCTGGTCGGACGCCCGGGCGGCGGGGAACGTCTCCACGGCGGCCTTCGTCGTCGGCGGAGTCGGTCTCGCGGCGGCCACGGTGCTCTGGTTCACCGCAAGGCCGGCGGCGGCCGAGCACCTCGCCCGGCACCTGGAGATCGGGCCGCGGACGGTCGCCTTGAAGGGCGAGTGGTGATCGCGATGCCCGAGCGCCGCTCGAACATCGCTTGCTTCGCGGCCCTCGCCATCACGGCCGCGGGGTGCAACGCCATCCTCGACAACCCGGAAGGACTCCTGGTCTCCGATGCGGACGGCGAGGCTCCAGACGTCGACGGCACGCCGCGCGACGCCGCAGGGGCTGCCGCCACTCAGCCCGACGCCACTCAGCCCGACGCCACTCAGCCCGACGCCACTCAGCCCGACGCAAGCGGCGGTCCGGACGGCGCGCCGCACGACGCGGCACCCGACGTGGCGCAAGAGACGGGACCCGGCGTGGTGAACTGCTCGACGGGCGGGTCGTGTACGCCGGTCCACGTCGCGACTGCGGCCAGCACGCAGACGATCGTCTCGCTCGCGGTCGCCGACCCATACCTTTACTTTCTCGTGAACGACTCGTCCTTGTCCGCTTCGTTGGTGTACCGCGTCTCAACCGGCGGCGGCAGCCCCGAGGAGCTCTCGCTCCCGATGCCCGCGCAGGACAGCAAAGGCAGTGCGCTTCAGATGATCGTGACGGATGGGTCGTACGTCTACGGCATCGCTGGCGGCGACAACATCGTGAGCCGCATGTCGGCCGTAGGGGGCAACTTTGCCGACTTCGCGACGACGAACGGCGTCGAGTACGTCGCGTGGCTCCGCGCCAACAGCACGTCGCTCGTCCTGGGCGCGGGCTTGAGCAGCAACTACATCGAGTCCGTCTCCAGGTCGGCGGGTGGGGCGGCGGCGCGCATCGTCACCTCGTTGACCGTGTCGCCCGGCAACTTCGAAGTCGACGACGCCTACGTGTACTTTTTGAGCAGCACGGGCAGCGCGATCAGCCGCATCCCGGTGGGGGGCGGGGGGACGTCATCCGTCGCGACGGCCGACAGCGGCGAGTCCATCGGCAGACTGGCCCCCGCCGGCAGTCAAATGTTCTTCTCATCGAGCACCCGGGTCGGCGTCGCGCCCACGGGCGGCGGCAACGCATCCACGGTCGATCCCGGCGGCGCGGCCTTCGGGCTGGTGGCGGACGGCAGCCGGATCCTCTTCTTCCGACCGAACGGGGTCACCGACGCCAGCGCCCCCTGCGCCAGTGGCGCCTTGCTCTACAGCATCCCGATCGCGGGCGGCGCGCGGGTGCACGCCGCCACTGAGCCGGCTGTGGGGGGGGGCGGCTGCCCGTCGAACGTGGTCAACGACGCGACCGCCGTCTACTGGGTGACGGGCGATGGCGTGCACATCGAGCAGATGCCCAAGACCGGCCTCTGACCGTCGTCACTCGCAGGGCATCGGGCTCTCGCCCTGTGGTCGACACGTCCGGCCGCAGCGTCGACCTGCCGCTCCGTGTGCGACCCGGAGCCTTGCGATCCGCACCCAGCCGCCCGGTCATCGCGAGCGCGACCGTCCGGTGCTCCCCAATTAGGTCGCTCGCGCGGTGCGAGGACGTGCCGGCCGGGTGGCGCGAAACGGATGCAGTGATGCTCTACGAGTACCTTCGCCCCGGCGAGGGCCGTGTGCTCGATTGGGAGACCGACGTCGACTTCGTCACCAGCAAGATCCACGTGTCGAAGGCGTGGTCCTACGAGGACGCGTGCGTGAAGCCCACCAAGACGTGGGAGACGCGCGACGTCCCGATCGAGCCGACGCTCCTGCCGTTGCTCAAGGCGATGCACAATCGCGCCAAGGGCAAGGGGCTCGTGCTTCCGATCCTGTCCGAGCTGACCGACGAACTGAGAGTGTCGAGGATCTTCCGCTCGCACCTCGAGGCCGCTGGCGTCACGCGTCCCGGCCTCTTTCCCTCGGACGACCCGGTGGCTAACACGAGGCAGATCGCGACCCGGTCCTTCGCACGGCGCCACGAGTCCTACAGCTCGAGACCAAGCGCCTCGAGAAGGAGATCTCGGCATCGCTGAACGACCTTCGTCAGGTCTTTTCGGAGCGACCGGGCGACGCACGGCGCTTCCTCGAGAAGCTTCTCGACGGGAAGCTCACGTTCACTCCGGTCGATACCTGGAAAGGTCGCCGGGACAGGATCGAGGGCAAGGCCAGTCTTGGGGGACTGGTCCGGCTCTCCGAAACCTTATTCAAAGCGTCCCTACGTGGATGAATTTAGAACCGCGCTCGTCGAGCTGGCGGCGGCCGCCTGAGGGCGTCGCTCAGATCGCGAACACACGGAGTGCAGGAAAGAAGGCCCGGAGCGCGTCGAAGTCCGCGACATCACTCGTGTAAACGATCCCGGTACGTTGGGCGGCGAAGGCTGCCACGATGGCGTCGATGGTCGTCGCCTTGGGTACCTTGCCCAGGGCCATGCCCGCAAGCTTCATGACCTCGTGGGAGACAGGCTCGACTAGCAAGCCGCGCAGCACCGCCTCGCAGCGGTCCGTACGGCCGCGCCACCACTCGGCGAGCGTCACGTTTGGAGCGGCGACGGCGAGTCCGCGATCCTTCGCGTGTCTGTAGACCTTCATCGCGCGCTCCTTGTGGCGCTCCAGTGCGATGAGCGCACCCGTGTCGAAGGTGATCGCGGGGCCGGTCACGCGGACTTCTTCGCGACGATCCCCCAAGCAGCGTCGAGCTGGGCAGCCTCGGCGGGCGTCGGCTTGCCCCGTCCACTGAAGGAGGCGATGAGCTCATCCCGGCCCTCCTCGTAGGCGACGTACCGAACTGCATCACTCACGACGCGCGATACATTGCCGTCGTAGACGCGCTTGGCGCGGCGCTTCAGGATCTTGGCCTCCTCCGTGGGAAGCGAGATCGACAAGTGGGTCGTGCCGCCCGGCCGCTTCTTCATGCGCAACATCATAGCACAGTTGTGCTTCGATGCATGGTGGGTCGATGCTTGGACGCTCAGAGCGGTTCGTCATCCCTCGGGCCGGTCCTTGCGTCGGCGCGTGCTGCGGACCGCCCGCATGGCTTTCGATCCTCTGCGGAGCCATTGCAACGCGGCGGCTTCTTGCGTCACCTATGAGGGGCTCGCTCGAGCTGTCGCTCCATCGCGGTTCCTCAGCGGCGAGGAAGAAGCTCGATGGTGACGTGAGCGGTGCGGGGCAGGTCGCGGTCGGCGATCTTCGGCGCCCATGGCGCGAAGAGCATGTCGCGCAGCTGTTGCATCTCCCTCCTCCGACGCTGGTGACGCGACGAGGGCGCTCGGGAGGGCTGCTACTCTGAGGGCACCATGCCCGATGATCCCTTCGCCTTCCGTGCCGCTACGTGGTCGACGCCCTCTTTGCGCTGATCGCCAGCGACAGGAGCATCGGCGGCTGCTTTCACCTGACCTCCGGGCCCGGCGCCACGTGCACCGCCGGCGAGCTCTTGAAGCTCCTGGCCGAGTTCACCGGCGTCAAGCAGCCGCCGTACGTCTCGAAGCGAGCGTACGAGCGCGTCGTCAGGCCCGTTCTGGGGAATGCCTTGTTCTGGAACAAACGCATCAACGTCGCGCGCCGGGCCGAGGTCTACATGCCGTACGCGTGGTCGAACTTGATCTTCGACAAGACGCGGGTTAACGCCCTCCTCGATGGCACCGGGATCCGGGTGCCGCACGCTCGCACGTACTTCGTGAAGCTCCTCGAATACCAGGCCAAGGCCAACAAGGCCGCGTGACGGGTTTTCGGCCATGGGCATGATCGACGGGTACGTCGAGCGGATCCTCAAGGCCCGCGTCTACGACGTGGTCGACGAGACCCCGCTCGAGGCCGCGCCGCGCCTCTCCGAACGCTTCGGGAACCGCGTCTTCGTCAAGCGCGAGGATCTGCACAGCGTCTTTCGTCAGATGCTCCCAGAATTCCCGGCCAAGCGGCTCGTCGTTCCACATGCCAGAAGACATCGCTTCGATGCCTTGCCATGATGCAGTTTGTGGCGACGATCGGACGAAACGACCCCTGCCCCTGCCAAAGCGGCAAGAAGTACAAGAAGTGTTGCCTGCCCGCGCACGAAGCGCGCGCCGCCGAGCAACGCCGAGCCCACGAGCAGCGAAACGCTGTCCAACGACCGGACGTCGCCGCCGTGGCCAGGGCCCTCGCGCCGATGCTCGCGTTTGACGACGACGGGTTCGATGACCTCTCCAACTCCGCCGTCGATCTCGCCAACGACGGCCACTTCGACGAAGCCCTTGCCGTCTGCGCACGCCTGCTGGCCGAGTTCCCGGATGTCGTCGACGGGCTCGAGCGCTCCGCCATGGTCCACGCCAAGATGGGCCATCACACCCTCGCGGCCGACTTCTACCGCCAGGCCTTCGACTTCGTGAACGACCCCTCTCGCCGCGACCACTACGAGGAGCACGATTACTATCGCGAGCAGGCGGAAAAGCAGCAGCGACTCGCCGAGTCGGTCTGACCCCCAAACGTTAACGCGCCGGCTGTCGCCGGTCGCGAACGTCGATGGACCCCGACGCCCATCCATCGACTTTCGCGTTCAAATTGCCGCCTCTTTCCATCGGAATGCCTGGCCAGGCTCATTTCGTTCAAGGTGCGTGGCGCCTACAACAAGATCGCGTCGCTGATCCCCGGCCGACGCGGCCGCGGGAGTGATCGCCGCGTCGGCGGGCAATCACGCGCAGGGCGTCGCGCTGGCGGCGGGGCGCCTGGGGTTGCGCGCGGTCATCGTGATGCCGACGACCCCCCGAGATCAAGGTGGATGCTGCGCGCCCTGGGCGCCGAGATCGTCCTCACGGGCGACACGTTTCGACGAGGCGAACGTCGAGGCCTTGCGCCTCCGATCGGAGCGCGACTTGACGCTCATCGCCCCCTACGACGATCCAGAAGTCATCGCGGGGCTGGGGACCATAGGCATGGAGATCCTGCGCCAGCACCGCGGCCCCATCGACGCGATCTTCGTCCCGGTCGGCGGCGGCGGGCTCATCGCGGACATCGCCGCGTACGTGGAGGCCCTCGAGCCGAGCACCCGGATCGTCGGCGTCGAGCCCGACGACGCCGCGTGCCTCGACACCGCCATCGAGGCGCGTCGTACTAGAGCGCGTCGGTATGTTCGCCGACGGCGTCGCCGTGAAATCGGCGATCCGTGTCGGCGAAGGGGGCGGACCCACAGATCGGCGAAGAGAGCCGTGGCGCATCGCCCAGCTTCACGTCCACGGGTGATCACCACGGGGACCGACGAAACCTGCGTGGCCATCAAGGACGTCTTCGAAGACAACCGATCGATCCCGGAGCCCGCCGGCGCGCTGGCCATCGCGGGCCGGGCAGACGCTCGTCGCGATCGAGTCGGGCGCGAACATGACGCGACGACCCGGTGGAGGAGCGAGCGGCAGCTACGCTCGATCCCGATGTCGCCGAGGCGCTCGTCAAGGAGCACTACGCGGAGCACTACCGCGCGTGGATCGACGAGCCCGTAGACACGCGCTTTTCGCTCGGGGAGCGCTTGCTCGCTCGGACGAAGGACGATCCGCTTCGCGGTCAGATCCTGCGCGTCGTCACCGTCTACGTGTCCGAAGAGCGGCGCGGCGGCGAGCGCGCGCTGGAGATCACGTTTGCGTTCGACGCGCTCGGCGCGGATCTTCCGAGCCTCGTGCCGTACGAGATCCCGGCGGGGAGCGAGTCGTCAGTGTGCGAGTTCCTCGATTCGGTGGCGCCGCCGCCGCCCGCCACGGAGCCTCCGACGCCCGACGTGAGCCCCGTGCGCGGGGCTGCTCCGGCTGGTCATCAATGCCATCCTCTACGCGACCAGCTCGGGCGTGACGCCGGAGGTGCGCACGGCGCCGCCGCGGGCCCCGAAGAAGCCGAAGTCGCTACTCGCGCCGGCCCCGCAGCTCCGATTCCGTCTACTTCCTTCCGGGTACGATCGACATCTGGAGCTTGCGGCGCTTCCAGGAGCTGGAGCGGGCCCCCGGAGGCCGGTCGATGCTGTCGCGGTTCATGGTGCGCGGTCACTGGCGTCGCCCGCAGAAGGGGTGGGCCGATCAGAAGCTGCGGTGAATCGAGCCGTACTGGAAGGGGCCGGACCTGGCGATGGTGATCGAGCGAGCGTACAAGTTGAAGCCGTGAGCCGATGCCCAAACGAGCGTACCTCCGTGTCGCCGGACCGAGGGGTCCGTGTATGCCGTCGGCTAGGCGGTCAGGAATCGAGCGCGCCTCTGTGGTAGGCGTCCCATCACGCGGATGATCGAGCGCGCATACATCCACGTGGCAGGGCCGACGCGGTCGGGAAAGACGACCCTGGTCGAGGCGATCCTCCGCGCCTTCGACGGCCCCGCGATCACCGTCCGTTGCCGGTGCGACGATGACCTCGACGAGTCCGAGGAGTCCGCGCCCGCCCGCGATGCCGGGCTCCGGCGCTACCGCGCATCGGTCGCATCGGGCGCCGCGCGCTTCGACTTTCCGGCCGAGGAGCAGGACGGCGACGGCCTCTTCTGCAGCAAGGTGCTGAGCGACTTCTCGGAGGCCATCCTCATCGAGGGCGAGTGCCCGGTCGGGTATGTCGATCTCGAGGTCTTCATGGCGCCCCCGCTCCCTGCCGGCAAAGCGCTCCCTGCGGCGGACCCACCGGCGCAGGCCAGCGGTGGCCGCGTCGGCGATCGAAGAGCTCCTTCTTGCAGTCAGATGCCGCCCCGCGATCGCCGCCCTCGCCGTCGGCAGAGCCGCCGCGATGCACGGAGAGAGACTCCGCGCCAAGGGGCCGACGTCCGCGCGCTGGGAGCTGGCGCCCACGCACCAGGATCTGGAGCGCGCCGGCCTCGTCGTCGTCAAGGCTCCGCGTTGCTTCCCGAGCTGGGTGGGCCGGCGAAGCGGACAGCGGCGCTGTCCAAATCGAAGCCCGAGAAGATTCGGACAGCGCCGCTGACCAAATCTGCCGGCGTGCCCGCGCCCTTTCCTCCGCACCTCGGCTGGACGCACTACCTCGTGCTGTTGCGGGTTACGAACCCGACGGCGCGCGCGTTCTACGAGATCGAGGCCGTGCGCGAGAGCTGGTCGAGCCGCGAGCTGGAGCGGCAGATCGCGTCGCTCCTCTTCGAGCGCCTCGCGAAAAGCCGCGACAAGGAGAAGGTCCTCGCGCTCGCACGGCGTGGACACGAAGTCGGGGTGCCAGCCGACGTGCTGAAGGACCCGTTCGTGCTCGAGTTCCTCGGGCTCGACGAGCGGTCTCACTGGCGCGAGCGCGATCTCGAGCAGGCCATCATCGATCGCATCGAGGGCTTCCTCCTCGAGCTGGGCAAGGGGTTCTGCTTCGTCGCGCGGCAGAAGCGCGTGACGCTCGAGGGCGATCACTTCTACGTCGACCTGGTCTTCTACAACCGCCTGCTCCGCTGCTTCGTGCTCGTCGATCTCAAGCTCGGCAAGCTCACGCACCAGGACCTCGGGCAGATGCAGAGGTACGTGAACTTCTTCGACCGCTTCCAGCGCGCGGAGCATGAGGCGAGGACCATCGGCATCGTCCTCTGCTCCGAGAAGAATGACGCCGATGGCGAAGATCACCCTGCCCGAGAACAACGAGCAGATCCTTGCCGCGCGCTACCAGATGTACCTGCCCACGGAGGAGGAGCTGCGCGCCGAGCTGGCCCGCGAGCGCGAGGCTGCGGAGCGCGCGCTGCGGCTCGCGGCGAGTGTGAACGGCGATGACAAGGGCTCGGAGTCGTCGCGATGAGACGACGACCCACGCCTGCCAAACCCGCGCGCAACGACGTCGATGCGGCGCTCGCCGCGCTGTCCGCCGATACTCTCCGCGAGGTCGTGCGAGAGATGTTGCTCGAGCTGGACGACAAGGCGCACAGCGGCGTGATCAACTCCTTGATCCAACGTGCGGCTCGCGGGGGCTCCGGATGGGCGCCAGCGGCGCTCAGCGACGACGAGGTCACGGAGGCACTCGCCTTTGCGAAAGCGGCCGAACGAATCGGGCGCGCGGATCCCTCCGACGTGGACGAGCACCTTCGCCGCGCCTCCGGCGCGTTCCTCCGGAGGGACTATTCCGCGGCCCACCGCATCTTCGGCGCGCTGCTGCGACCCATCGGCGACGGGGAGGTCGACCTCGGGCAGCACGAGATGGTCGATGAGGTGCTCGGCGCCGACACCAGCGCGTGCGCGGCCCAGTACATCGTGTCGACCTACATGCTCTCGCCTCCCGCAGAGCGCGCCGCCGCGGTCCGCGCAGCGATCGCCGAGGTGCAGGGCCTCGGGCACTTCTGGGAGCCCATCCAGGAACTGGAGCGCGTAGCCGTCGAGCCGCTCCCCGGCCTCAAGGACTTCCTGCCCGCGTGGCGTGCGCTCATCGCGCAGAAGCCGGCCGGGGACCGCAATCGCGACTGGGACACGGACGAGGACCGATGGATGCGCGAGGTCGTCCAACGCATGGATGGATCGGGCGGGCTGGCAAAGATCGCGCGGACGACGAAGCGCGCCGACGATCTCCGGGCGTGGTGCAGGAGCCTGGTCGACGCTGCTGACTGGAAAGGCGCGCTTCCGGCGTTCGAGGAGGCCGCCGGGCTCGTGGCGGACAAGGACTACGCGCGAGGCGAGCTGCTCGACGGCGCCGCGCTGGCGGCGCAGAACCTCGGGCGCAAAGACCTTTCGGCATGGCTCGAGCGTGCATGGCGCGCTGGTCCGAGCATGCTGCGACTTCGTCGCTGGCTCGGTTGGGCGGGCAGCCAGACAATCTTGCGGAAACGGGCATCGGAGGCACTTCTCGCGTGCCCGAAGCAGGCGGCTCGACAGCGCGCGTTCCTCCACGTGCTTCAAGGAGAGATCGAACCGGCGGCGAAGCTCCTGGCAGCGGCGCCCGGTCTGGGTTGGTCCAATGGCGAACATCCTGGGCATCTGCTGTTCCCGCTGTTCTCGCGGCTCTTGGGCGGGAAGAAGAAGGTGACCTCGCCGCGCACCGAGCTGACGCTGCATCGCGGGATGGACATCGAGGAACTCGAGGCGATGACGGCCGACGACCACGAGCCGCGTCTCTCCGCGCCCGAGGTCGACCAGCTCCTGGACCTGGCGGGTGTTTCCAGCATCCCGAACCCCGGGACCCGGAGCGCCGTCCTCACGGCCATGCGAAAGGCTGCGGAGAGTCGGCTGGCTGGAGTCACCGAACAGAAGCGGCGCCGCCACTATGGCCACGCCGCACAGCTCGTCGGGGCCTGCGTCTCGTGTGACCCGTCGACGGACACGGCTCGTTGGGTTGCTGCGCTGCGGGCCCAGCACAAGAGGTTCCCCGCTCTCCGCGCCGAGCTCGACCGAGCCTTGGGTGCACCATGAGCGCGAAGCGATCCACCCCGAGCGCCGAGCCGCACAAGTGGGAGTTCAAGGCGCGCTTCCGCCGGCACGCATTCGGTTGGAAGTCGCAGCCCGTAATCACGCGCATCAAACAGGCGGTCACCGAGATCAAGAAGGTCGCCAAGAAGGAGCCGGTGCTCGCCGCCGAGGGGGCCATCGCGTTCCTCGAGCGGGTGTCGCCCGCGCTCGAGCACGTCGACAGCTCGTCGGGATCGATCGGCACGGCGGTTGGCAACGCCATCGCCGAGCTGGTGCCGATCATTGCCAGCGCCCCCGCCGACGCCACGATGCGCGGCGCCTGGCTCGAGCGACTGTTCGAGGCGCATCGGGCCGATCAGATCCCGTACATCGAGCGGCTCGCCGACCACTGGGGCGAGCTGTGCGCGTCGAAGGAGGTCGCCTCCGCATGGGCGGACAAGCTCGTCGGCATCACGGTCATGGCGCTGAGTCCGGACAAGAACCTGCGCGGGCACTTCCACGGGACCTCGGCGTGCCTGAGCGCTCTCTACCGCGCCGAGCGCTTCGACGAGCTTGTCGACCTGCTGCGCGTCGATGCGATCTGGCCGTACAAGCAGTGGGCCGTGCGGGCGATGGCTGCGAGCGGCAAGAAGGCCGAGGCCCTTCGCTACGCCGAGTCCTGTCGAAGTCCCTGGGCGAGCGATCACGAGGTCGACTCCGTCTGTGAGGAGATCCTGCTCTCGTCGGGCCTGATCGACGAGGCCTACGCCCGCTACGGCGTGCGCGCGAACCAGGGCGGCACCTACCTCGCGAGGTTCCGTGCCGTCTCGAAGAAGTACCCGCACAAGGCGGCGGGGGAAGTTCTCGCCGACCTTATCAGGACCACGCCCGGCGACGAGGGCAAATGGTTTGCGGCCGCGAAGGATGCAGGGCTCTACGACGAGGCGCTCGCGGTCGCGAGCCGCACGCCGTGTGATCCGAAGACCCTCGCGCGCGCCGCGCGCGACCACACCGAGAAGCAGCCAGGCTTCGCGGTCGG
>CZKU01000372.1_pt3 | contig 19046 bp, 14 predicted proteins | sample 1122471 | NCBI WGS metagenome assembly CZKU01 (sample SAMEA3539301, study PRJEB10725) | soil metagenome | biome: tundra; feature: field; material: soil | place: USA | collected 2010-05 | depth 0.15 m | reverse complement strand
TCTGGCGAGAGATGGCGAGTCGTCACTCGAGTGACGACCCGTGGTGTCCGGAAAGCTGTCGCCACTTGCTGAAGGCGCAAGACTACGGCGTCGAGCTGGGAGCGATCGTCGCGGGGCTGAAGTCTGCTCCGTAGTGCATCACACCGCCCGCTTTCGGAGGCCGAGCAGGGCGGCCGCGGCCACGATCCCGTAAGAGGGTGCGTTGCCGAGATCTTCATAGAGGGTGTTCGACCTCAGCCAGCGGACCGTTGCGACGGTCGAGGCGAGCCTGTTGGGAGGTAGCTCCGCGACGGTCCGCCCCGCCGGATCGAACACGGCCGTGAGGCCGGTGTTCGTCGCGTGAACGAGAAAGCGCCGGTGCTCGACAGCGCGAAGCCTCGAGAGCGCCATGTGCAGCGAGGGGACGCGCGAATCCCCGAACCAGGCATCGCTGGTCAGATTGACGAGCAAGTCGGGATCGCCTTCATTGACGGCGTCGCGCACGCGCTCGGCCATGAGGTCTTCGTAGCAGATGAGGACGAGAGTCCGCTTGCCTGCCAATGAGAGTGGCGCTGACGACGTACCTGGAGAGAACGTGCCGGCCGCGGGGAGGAGCCGGCGCAGCCACGGGAACTGGTCTTCCCGAGGAATGGTTTCGCCGAACGTCACGAGTTCGCGCTTGTCGTAGACGCCCCGAACGCGTCCGTCGGGCGTCGCGAGGACGGCGGAATTGAAGCGCTCGGCCTTCTCCTCTCGCCAGGTGCCATCGGGATTCACCATGTGCACGTGGGCGGGCGATTCGGGGGCCTTGCGTTCGAGGACCATGCCCGTCAGGAGCGGCACGTCGATGCGCGGTGGTGCGCTCTGCGGCGGCCCGTCGTGACGAAAGAGCCGGTCCGACACGAAGTTCGAAAGATCCTCGGATTGAACAGGAAAGGAGATCGCCGCCTCCGGCCAGACGAGAAGATCGATCTTCTGCTTGGCCATCAACTCGAGACTGGCTGATAGATAGAGAGGCGTCGGGTCCCGCGTTTCTCCCCGGGCGTTCGACACGTTGCCTTGAACGATGCCGACGCGGAGCTCCGGAGCCACCGCGGCGCGCTCGCCTATCGCCCGCATTCGCGCCGCGCCGCCGCCGACCACGACGGCCAGCGTTATTGCCGGTACGACGAGTCCGTACCGTACGAAAAGTGGCCGTCGCGACCGCTGGTGCCATGCGGTCGCCAGGCTCGCGTCGACCAGCCCGACCCAGAGCGATAACGCGAGAGGGCCACCGAGCTCTGCGCCTTGCAAGAGAACGGGCACGCTCTGAAAGAAGAGCCAAGTGCTCCACGGAAAGAACATCGGATACAGAAACTCGACCCCGACCAGCGCCACTGGAAACGACAGGGCGACGGGCCAGCCGTTTCGGACGGCCTTCGCGGACACCAGGGCGATGGCCCCGAAACGCGCGCCCTCGAAGATCGCCAGGACGGCCGCCAGGCCCCACGACCACCCCCACGAAGTTCCGCCCGCCTCCCGCAGGGCCGTCGGCATCCCCCAGAGTACGGCTCCCTGGGCCAGCGTTCCCTGGAGCCAGCCGACGAGCCCCGCACGGAGCACCTCGCCGCGCGCCGCGACAGTCGCGAGCGGCACCCACACGACGAGCCCGAGGAACCACAGGTTTGTCGGCGGCGTGGCGAGGGTCATGAGCACGGCGCCAACGACGACAAGCGCCAGGTCGCCTCCGGTTGGCCCCCGGCGCCACTCGCAGAGACGAACGAGCATCGAGGTGCGCCTCGGGGCGCCGTCTCTCATGGCCGCGCGCACCCGGCGCCGTTGCGCGGGCGGGCCGAACCGCACAAGGCCTGCACGGCGTCTTGCCCCGGCTCGAGGACGAGTGGGCGACCGGGCTCGGTCGGGTCGGGATACATGATCGAGCTCGAGGCACCTGCAAAGGCGCAAGCGGAGACGGCTTCGCCCTCCGCGGGTACCGCAGCCGGGTGTGGCGCGCAGGAATGACCGAGACCGAGGACATGTCCGAGCTCGTGCCCGAGCACGGCTCGAAGGCTCCGTGTCCCGGGAGCGTCGCCGTCGAGGCTGAAGCGAAAGTTCACGGCGTTCACCTCGATATCGGCCTCGCGGATCTCGCCGGCGCGGGGCCCCTCGATCTCGTCGCGTAGGCGCACGTTCGTCGTGGCCTCCTTGTCGGGCTCGTAGCAGGGCTCGGTCGCCCGCCGGTCGGCCGGACACCACGAGGTGGCTCGAACGACCACGACGTTGCGGCCGTCGTCGCGAGCCGCCCCAAGGAGTCTGAGGGGGCCCACGCGAAGGCGAGGCGCCGCGCATCCATCGAGAGCCTCGTTCCATGCCCGCGTCTCGCTGGCAAGCGCGTCGAGGAGATCGCGTGAGCTCAAGCCGCTCTCCGGGGAGGGCGCGATGGGCTCGAGCACCACTTCGTCGACCGTCCAGTGAATCTCGGCGCCTGCCGGGGTGCGTGCGCGAAAGAGCGGGGCGGTGCTGGCACTCCCGCGGCGACACTCTGTGCCCGCGACGAGGAACGCTATCGTGATCACGAGTTCAAGCCACCGGGGCGTGAACGTGACGCGCAATCGAGAGGACGAGGTCGACCCTCGTCGCGGTTTCATTCAATGGCACTGGGAAGCGTCCGCGAGGACGCAAACGCTATTCACGCAGACGGCAGGCGACGCACAATACAGCCCGCGGGTCGGGTCGCATGCGGAACCGTCGGGGGGGTACGCAACGCAGGTGCCCTGTGCGCCACATACGCCGTTCGCGCATGCCTTGCCCGCGCACGACGCTCCGCGGGGTGCCGGTGCGGCGGTCGCCGTACAGACCATCGACTGTGGATCGCACGTCCCGAGATCCATGTCGCACAGATCGGCCTGGGGAGTGCACGGGGCCCCGAGTCCGAGCGGCATTACGCACGTACTGTCGGCACACAACACGGACCCTTGACAGAACAGCGTCGCACCGTCGCATTGCGATCCCACCTTGACCGGCGTCTGGCAGGTGAGCGTCCCGCAAATGAGACCGTACGCGCAGTCGCGATCGCTCGAGCAGCTCCCGCCGACTCCACTCAGCGTGGCACACGTGCCGCATGTGTCGTTGTCGTCGATCTTGCAGTAGCCGTCGGGCCCGACGCATTGCGAGCCATCGCCGCACGGCTTCCCGGCTCCGAGCGAGCCGTCGACGTTGCAGCCCTGGGGGGGCTTGCGGATGATGACATCTTCGCAGGTGTCGGTCGCAAAGAGGCCCGAGCAGGCTTCGACGGCCGCGGGGGTGGCCCCGGTGCCTGGAGCGCTCAAACCGCCAAGGCAGACTGGCTTGTTGCGCGCCGTGCACTCGGCGACGCTGGCGTAGCCGAATTGAAGCGTGAATGGTGAGCACGCGTTGAGTCGGTCGCAGTATCTCGCGGCCCAGTCGGTACACGCCCCGTCGGGGCTCGAGGCACTGGATCCGCTCGAGGCGGGCCCCGAACAGGCGGTGAGGGCGAGCAGGAGCAAGAAGACACGCGCGTGATTGGTCATTGCAACCGCTTTAGATTAACGACGAACGAGCCTGAGCAATCCTTGTGGCACATAGCTGCCGCTCCCGAAAAACTACGATACAAGTAGACGTTGGGGGGGCGCCCGGGAAGCGACGTGGCGAACGGATCCGAGCCCGGTTGGACGACCAAGCTCACATCAACTTGACCGGTGCACATACCGTCAGAGGTGATGTATTCGCCATTCAGTATGTCCGCCGCGTTCGTGCCCTCCACGCTGCCTAACGTCCATGTCCACGCGCCAAATGGCTCGAAGCGCGCGATGGCGCCCCTGCATGCGCCGGTCCCATCCAAGACGTTTTGCACGACCGTGATAACCAACACCTGGCCCTTCGAAATATCGAAACCGAACCCGCAGATATCGCTGCGACCTGCATCGTACGAGGTGTGGTCGCCGGGAACCGCATACGTATCGACAACCGTTATGGCGATACGGTCGCCGACCTTCACGCCATAGCAGAGGGGTGGCTCACCACAGCCAGACGCGCCCGCCGAAATGGCGAACGCGGCGGTGGCCAACGCGCGCGCGGCGCTGGCCGTGGTCCGTCTTTGCCAGGCCATCAACAAGATCTACCACAAACGAGTACCTTGCGAGGCTCGGGCGCCTATTTCGTGGGAAGAACGCCGGTGCCGACTGCGAGCGAAAATGATACGTTCGCAATAACCGGCGTGACGAACCGTATGGGCGACGAGCCAAAGGCAAGCGACGAGGACACGAGCGAGATCGCAGGAACTCCTGTGCAATGGTCGGGAACGATCGGAGGCTGGGCCGGCGCAAACGCACCCCTTGCGGTCAGCGTGTTCTCGGGGACGAAGCCGGTCGATCCACCGGGCACGTCCGCAAACGTCAGAGAGAACCCCAGCCCGCAGCTCAGCGTTGCCGGGACATCCACGGAGATTGACCCGCCGATGATTGTTGCGCCACGAGCGAAGAACTGGTCCGGGTTGTCGATCTCCAGCACGAAGACCCCCTGGCACGCGTCATTCGATCGAAGGAGACTAGAGGTCCCGGTCTCCACCGTGGTCGTCGTCAACGGAGCGACACTGCCGTCGACGACAAGGTCCGCGGGACAATCCAGCGTGCAGCGACCGTTAGGGTCGGGAAACTTGTCCGGTGGGCACGTTTGACAGGTCGACGCGTCGAGACGAAGGTCGCGATCCGGCGCGGCGACTCCCGCCGGAACGCTGGGTAGCTTCCACGCCAGCAGTGACGGGTCTTCTTCGGTGTGGGGCTGTCCGAATTCATTCAGGGCGCCATCGCCCCGATAGCAGAGGCGCAGCAGGTCGATTGGGAGGAGAGTGTCCGACGCGTTCTCCGGAACGTGGAGCGCGAGGACCTGGCAGCGCTGGCACCAGTTGTACCCCGCGTTCGTCATCGCCGCGTCGAGCGCCGCATTGACTCCCTGCTCCTCCAGATATGGCTGCAGGTGCTGGGAGAATTTTGGGAGTTGACGCGCGAAGTTTACGAGACCCGAGCCCGCCATCGCAACACTCTCACTGGCGACGCAGACGGGCGGCGGTGAACCCACCACCGAAACCAGCTGGGGTCCCGTTCCAGTTCTGCAGGCGGGAACCAGGCCCTTCACAGGATCCGGACCGTCGAAATCGCCCCACGATATAGGGGCAAAGGCAAAAGGCCCATTCTTCTGAGTGGTCATAGACCATGGATCCGCGTTGTCCGGTTTGTTCTGATTCCGGATCGACTCACTCGGTTGTCCGTCGAAAGCGTCGTGAAGAAGCGTCGCCACGCGGGCAATTCCGGCCGTATCCTTTGAATCCGATCCCGAGGGCGACGCCACAAAATTGCGATCAAAACAGGGGTTGGCGATACATAGCTTCTGGTTGGCTCCCTGACTGGCATCGAGCCACCCGTAGTTGGCAATGCCGGTGACTTGTCCTGAAATGAAATCGGCGAATGCCTCGTTGATGTAGCGCGTCGAGTACCAATAGTCGTTCCCTTTGCCGCTGCCGACGGTGTCGCCGATGATATTGTCAATCGCGCTGCTGTCGGTGTCGTGGATTAGGTTCATCAAAATGAAATGGCCAAATTCGTGGGTGCCGACCTCGCGGTGAGTGTAGGGTGGATAGGAGTCATCGATCGAGCCGTCCGGCAGCACGATGTCGTTGTTGGCCAATGTCGACACGACGAAGGACGCCCCGAGCGTGAGAGGGCCTGCAAGCGGCGTGGCCAGCAGAAGCCCCTGGGCGCCGCTCGAGATCTGGTCGAGCGCGGTCGAGTAACCCAGATTGTTGATGTAAGGCGACAGCAAGTTGAAATTGTCGAGGTCGCTCTGGTTCCGGAAGTGAAGCGCGAACGTGAAGGCGCGCTCGTTGTTGAACGAGCCTACGGTGTTCGCGGAGCTCCCGACGAGAGCGTGAGCCGTTGCCGTCGTGTACCCGAGCACGTCGCGGCTGTACTTGAACGCGTCGGTCATCCCGTACATCGCGCTCAGCTGGGGGCTGCTCATCGTCACCTGGAACTGCTGATTTTGCGAGAAGTCCGGGACGTTCACGACGTTCGTGAAGACGTCGGTGGCGAGCCCTACGGCGAGTCGGTCGAAGCCCTGGAGGTTGCACACGTCGTCGGGCAAGAGAAAGCTCGTCGCCCACGCCGCGTCGTTCTGCAAGGTGACGCAAAACCCCGCGCCGCCGATTGTGCCGGGATCGTGGCTGGCGGGCCTGATAGAGACAAACCCGCCGTCGTTCGTGTGCGAGCTGAAGGTCTCGGGAATGAGACCATAGAGGTTCTCGAGGAGCGTGACCTTCAGGCCGCCGGCTCCCAGCGGTTGGCCAGCCAGCTGTCCCCATCCTCGGATCGCCATGGGCAACGAGAAGGGGGTGCCCGAGTTTCCGACGTTGAGCGTCATGTTGTAGTTGATGCGGCCCGCGAAGAGCGCGTCGAGATCACCGAGCGCCGTCGTGACGATGCCCTGGACAGCGACAACGGCCTTGAGCGCAAACGTCACGAGATCCTGGAGTACGACCGACACCGCGCTGCCCTGGAGTTGCATCGCGCTTTGCGATATCGGGCCGCCCTCGTAGTCCAGGTAGCGAAAGCCCGATTGTTTCAGCTGCTGAAAATCGATGGGTGTCGTGCTCCTCAAGATGACGGCTTTGAAGAGCGGGTCACCGGGCTTGATATTGTTCCGTTGCTGGAAAGCAGTGTTCTGAACGTTCAGAATCGTGTTGTACACCTGACCCGGGATGATGACCGGCACGAAAGCCCCGATTCCGTCGCCGGGATTCGAGAACTCGACGCATTGTCCGGCGAACGGCTCAAGCTCGCTGTTATAGAGCGGTCTCGACAGAATGTGCACGTACATCTGCCGGAGGCGCAGCAAGTCCTTGGTGTCGTGCAGGTAGACCCAGCCGTAGTATAGATTCGGCGTTTTTCCGTCGGCGGCCATTTCCGCTACAGTCGGCGCCGGTTTGCTCGGGTCGGGCCAGTGGAACGAGTCAAGCATCTGGCGCGTCTGCAGAGGCGTCAGTAGATCCACCTTGGTGTTGCACGCGCGGTCGTCGAGCGATAGATCCACGGTCACGGGCCAACCGGGAACCGGTTGCGTGGACATGAAAAAGTTCGTTCCACACCTCAGCGCCGTGACCGGTTGCCCGTCGCTGCAACTGACGAACGTCGCGGTCCGTCCGGCCTCGAGGTCTTCCACGGTCGTCGGAGTCGCGGAGGCCGAGCCGCCCTGAAATGTGCAGGTGACGACGGGGCCGGTGCAGCTCGTGTACGTCACCGTGGCAGTCCCGTTCGCCAGGACGCCGCCCACGTCGAACGATTTCGGAAGGTGAAATGGTACGGGCGCCTTCGGCGTGATCGTTGCCGTCGTCGTTTGAGGAATGCCGGGGTCGCCTGCGCCCCCCGGATCGTTCGGTTGATTCGAAAGGTGGAAGCTGATTGCGGAAGGCGGGAGCGTGCCGGTCGTCACCTTTCCTCCTCCGGCCCCCGTGCCGCCCGACGTGCCCCCGCTTCCCGGCGTACCAGTACCGTTGGTTCCGCCGTTGGCAGCCCAGCCGCCCGGGGGAACCGGAAAGCCCGGCACGGAGCTCCAGTCGAAGTTCGAAGGCTTGATCGTTTCCCCCGGGTCGACGACGATCGAATTGCCATAGACGGTCGCGTTATTGCCGGCGGCCTTCTTGACCGGGTCGAGCACCCACAGCGCGTCTTCCATGTGAAGGAGCGGCGCGTAGGGAGCGATGAAGACGCCGTTGAACGGCGCTTCAAGGTCGACTTCGCAGATTCCCAGGAAACCCATGAAGAGCTGCGGGACGCTCGCGTCCAGGGCCTTTTCGTTTCCTCGAAAGATGAGCGTCGTCGTCGCGTAGAGGAAGACGGGGCCGTGGCTGCTGTCCACGTAGAGGTTCGCGCCCGGCTCGAGGTCCAGGCTCTGAAAGAAGTACGTCCCGCTGTGCAGGTACAAGCTCGACCCGGGGCTCACGAGGACGGCGTCGTACGTGCCGGGAGTCGGCGCCGCCGTCGCTTTGCCAAGGAGAGCGATGGAGCCTTGGGAGTTGCCCGGATTCGTGACCGGCCAGGTGGTCGTGTACGGCTGTACCGTCGGCGAGAGGAAGGTCTGCGTCCCGTTGACTTGTCCGAGCGGAACGATCAGCCCGCCGGCCTTGATGTTTCCGTTCACGACGGCTGTCGCGTCCACCTGGACGTTGCCGGAGGCCGTGATCGCCGCCGCGGTGCCGAAGCCTCCGACCTCGACGGTCCCTCCAGCGCTGGCTGTGGGCCCCAGAACGTTATCGCCTGGGCCGAGCGCGATCGGCCCACTCGCCCCGACGGTGGTGTCGACGATGGACGTGCCGGTCGGCAGGGTCACGTTGATGTTGTAGGTGACGGGCAGACTCAAGGCCTCGGCCCTGGTGGCGGAGAGCTCGGGTTCCGCCGACCGGTCGCTGGCGGTCCCGCAGGCGATCAGCCCGACGAGTCCCAGAAATGCCGCGCTGCGTCTCAGGTGTCTCGAAGTGGACTTCGCCATGGATCTCTCCTCCGGATGCGTCGCGTAGATGCGTCGCGATTCGCGCCGGCGGGTGGCCACTGAGCACGGGGTGTGCCGGTCGCTAGAGGTCCAGGAAGCCCGCGCCAGGCGAGATCCGAGCAGGGATCGAATGGCGGGTGTTACCCGAGGTCATGGCACGCACGTCGAGGTGTCACTCGAAAACGTGACACCGGCGGCCACGAGCGAATCCGCGTTCGCTCAATTCCGAAACACGTTCGGGTCGACGCTGAATCGCTTGCACCACCGGTGGATCTGCGTTCGCGGCTTGCCCATCGCCCGCGCCACGTCCGTGACGTTCCCCTGGCACTTCGACAGGTGCTCGAGCAAATCGAGTCTGAGACGCTCGTCCCGTTCGCCCAGCAGTGCACTGGAAGCGCGGTTCGGGGGCAAGAGCGATTGAAGGATTGCGGCGACCTTCGGCGGAAGCTCCGGCGCGTCGATTGGACGTCCGCGCCGGAGCGCGACGCACGTCGCCAGGCACTGCTCCAATTCGCGCACGTTCGACGGCCACCCGTACGTCAAGAGGGCGCGGCCCACACGCGGCGTGAATGCAATCGCGCCGACGTCCGCGGTGAGCTTGCGCAGCAACGCGGCCACGAGGATCCCGAGGTCGTCGCGCCGTTCGCGCAGCGGAGGGAGCTCGATGATGCACGCCGCGACGCGCGCGTAGAGGTCTTTTCGAAACTCGCCGCGCTCGACGAGGGCTTCGAGGGGCTGGTGCGTGGCAGCCAGGACTCGCACGTCGACCGCGACCGGACGCGTTGCGCCGACAGGGACGACTTCGTGCTCTTGGAGGACGCGGAGAAGAGCGGCCTGCGAGGACTTCGGCAAGTCCGCGATCTCGTCGAGGAAGAGCGTTCCTTGGTGCGCCGCCCGCACCAGGCCCACTTCGTCGCGCACGGCGCCGGAAAATGCACCCCTCACGTGGCCGAAAAGTTGGCTCTCGACGAGCGGGGCGGGCAGGGCGCCGCAATTGACAGCCACGAACGCGCCGGGGCGGGCCATCTGCGCGTGAAGGTGCCGCGCGAGGACTTCTTTGCCCGTCCCAGATTCTCCGACGATCAGCGCCGGTACGCCGCCGCCGACGAGGCGCGTGACCCGTTCGATCTCGGTGCCGAACGTGCCGTCGAGCGTGGTGAACGCATCCAAGACTTCCCAGCTATCGAGATCGACGGGGGCGTCTGCGGGTAGCGCAAACGACGCGACGCGCAGGAACGTATGCCCGACCTCGAAGATGGCCTCGGGGCTGAGCGCGAGACGCGTCACCCGTTCGCCGTCGACGAACGTGCCGTTCGTGCTGCCGAGATCTTCGATGGCCCAGGAGAAACCCATCCGAATGAGGCGCGCTTGCGCCATCGACAGGGATCGTCCAGGAATGCGGACGTCGAGCGTCTGCACGGGACCGTCCCGGCGCGTGGCGCCTCGGGCGTCTCCGCGGCCGATCGTCACCCGCTCGATACCGGCGAGGCTGAACCGCGCGCCGCCCGCGAGCGGACGGTCGCACTCGAGCGCGACCACCAGATGCTGGCCGAGCGGACCCGCAGGGTGGAGCCGCGGACCCTCCGAGTCGTCGTGCGTGTCGACCACGATGGGCGAATGATTCACCGCGCGACGAAAATTCGCAATCGGCCGTTGCCGACCCCATCGCGATGGGGTATCAAAAAAGCCAATCGACGGCCATCGGGGGTCGGGCATGACGGCGGTTTCAGCGGCTTGTCACAGTCACGATGGATGGTTGCGCGTGGGTCAAACCGAGGCGCCGGCATGAGGCGCCTGTATTTGCCGGCCGGCTCGAGGGTGGCTCGGTACGAGCTGGTCCGCCCGATTGGCAGCGGCGGGAACGGCGTCGTGTATGAAGCCATCGACGCGTCCCTGGGTCGACGCGTGGCGGTCAAAGTGTGTCCGATGCCGGGGAACGGTGTCCTTGCCCGGCGCGACCAGGAGCGGTTCTTTCGTGAGGCGCGGGCCGCTGCGCAGGTGCGCCATCCGAATGTCGTCACGGTCTTCGACTTCGGCGTGGAAGGGGACCTGGCATTCCTGGTGATGGAACTCGTCGAGGGTGAGACGCTCGCGGATCTCCTACGGCGCGAGCGACGCCTCGAGGTCTCTCGCGCGCTCGACATCTTGCTGCCGATTCTGTCGGCGGTCGCGGAGCTGCACGCGCACGGGGTCGTCCACCGCGACATCAAGCCCGCGAATATCCTCCTGGAGCGAGGCGACAGCCCGTGCGCGAAGCTCGTCGACTTCGGCATCTCGCGGTTCATCGACGAGCCGTCCACGCTGACCGAGTCGGGGATGACCGTCGGTACGCCCGAGTACATGGCGCCCGAAGCGACGCGCGGCTCGCAGGTGGCCACAGAGCGGAGCGACCAGTACGCGCTCGGGGTCGTGCTCTACGAGTGCGCGACGGGCACGAAGCCATTTCGCGGCGCGACGAGCTACGACGTGATGGACGCGGTGGTTCGTGGGGAGCTCGTGCCGCCATCCGTGCTCGAGCCGTCCCTGCCCGACGCGTTCGACCGGATCGTCCTTCACGCCATGCACCGGGAGCCGCACGAGCGTTTCGGTTCGGTCGACGACCTCGCCGGAGCGCTGCTTCCGTTTGCGGTCGGCACCACGCTGGCGCGGTGGAATCGTCTCGCAACGACGCCGGGACCGGGTCGTTCGGCGCCGGCGAAGGATCGCGGGTCAGCAACGGCGGCGTGCACGCTCCTGGTGCACGACGGCATCGCCGTTGCACTTAGGGGGGACGTGTTCATTGCTCTGTGGAAGGCTCCGGCGAGTATGGCGAGGATCAAATGGCAGTTCGACGTCGTGGACCGGTTCGCGTCCGAGCGACCGGGTGGCGTAGTGGCGCTCATCATCGTGTTGCCGTCGTCGTCGCCTCCCGACGGCGCGACCGCTATCGAGATCATGAAGCGTATTCGGAGGGTTGGAACTGCGACGCGTCGGCAGGCGACTGTCGCGGTAGGCGGAGGTGTCTGGCAGGAAGTGGTGAAAGGCGTGCACCGTGCCATGGGGCGCCGAATGGGTCCCAGATTGGGGCGTCTGACAATCTCTGGAACACTGGAAGGGGGCATCGCTCGGCTCCTTGAAATGAAGAGCTCCCTAACACCGACGTTCGCTGAGCTTCGCGGCGAAGTTCTCGCGCTTCACGAGGCACTCGACGTCGTCCAGCCTGACATCGTCGCCGACCTGGCGAGCTAGCGACCTCGGTGAATCTCGGAGGCCGCGAGAAGCATTCGAGCTGCCGGCGACTGGGTCGAACCCGTGCCGCGGGAGAGCGTTCCGAGTCGATTCGTGGAGATGGGTTCCCCATGGCGGGCGTGGCCGATGACCACTATGATCGCGCCTCGTGGAGAGCATTTCCGTTGACCTAGCCCGCGTCTCGGCCGAACTCGACTTGGAGCGGCGGCTGCGCGACGTCCCCAGCGAGGCTCACACGCGCGGGATCTTCTTCAACATGCTGCGCGAGGATCTCGATCGGCGGATGCTGCTGGGCGTTCCGGAGGCACAACGGCTCTTGAGAAGCCCCCGCAAGAGTTACCGATCCTATCCAACGCGCGATTGGATTGAGGCCTTTGCTCTCTGCGGAGCGCTCGTCGACATCGATGCGCGTGAAGGGATGCGCAAGGTCTTTCTCGGCGGGTCGGAGTACTTCGCGAGCACGTGGTATGGCGCCGCATTTGCCCGCTTTCTGAAGCCAGATCCCGCCGCGGCGCTTGCTTGGATCGAGCGATCCCGCGAGCACTTCGTAAACTATGGCAGGTGGCGCCTCGAGCGGCGCGGCCCGGAGCACGCGGTTTTGCACATGTTCGACGAGTACATGTGGATCGACGCGGCGCACAAGGGGGGATGTGAAGGGCTCCTCATCGCGTGCGGCGTGACAGGTGAGGTCAACGCCGAATTGGACGACCCGTACAACGGGCGGCTCGATATTCGCTGGAAGCTCGGGAACCAGTGACCCACCTTGGAGAGGTTTCACAGTTTCCCATGGACCTCAAGCTCGATGAGCGACTTCGAGAGGTACCCGAATCAGCGCGAGTTCGCGGGATCTTTTTCCGGCTTCTGGAGCAAGATCTCGCAAAGCGAGGGCTCAAGGAGCGATCGACCTGGGAATGGGAAGGCGTCCTCGGAGAGCAGCCACGTAGCTATCGACTCTATTCTCTGCGTCCTCTCTTGCTCGCGTATGCGTCCGCTGGGGAGCTCGTCGGGCCCGAGCGAAGCGAAGGGCTTCGCAACGTCTTTCGCGGCGTCTGCGTTCCGTATTCCGAGTCATGGTTCGGGCACGGTCTGAAGAGGTTCCTGCAGCCAGATTTAATGCGAGCGCTCCAGTGGGTCGAGAAGTGCCGGGAGCATTTTTGCGACTACGGCCGGTGGCGCCTCCAGTCCGAGGGATCCGGTCGCGCGACGTTGCACATGGTCGACGAATACCTGTGGATCGAGTCGGCGCATCGCGGAGGCTGCGAGGGCCTCCTCGATGCGTGCGGGGTCTCGGGCGAGGTAACCGTGGAACTCGATAGCCCGTTCGCCGGTCGTCTCCGCATCCGCTGGACCTGAGGTCAGCTTTCCGTCCTCGTCAGCCAGGCAGCGTTCTCCGTCGAGCGGGTCTCCAGACCGATGGCGTCGCGAGTTCTCGCAGATGGCAAGAAGAGGCGGACCATGCTGCCGGTCGACCCGGAGTCTACGAGCACGTCGCCACCGACTCGACGGACCCGATCGCGAAGCCCCGGGATTCCCTTCCGGTGCGCCGATTCGCCGAATTGTACTCCAAGTACGTCGGGTCGAAGGTCGGTCGTGATCTCCTGGCCGTCGTCGTGAACCTCCAGGATGACGGCGTCCTCCTCGTCGAAGACGCGAACCACGATCGAGCCCTTGCCTCGTGCCGCGGCGCGGATGGAGTCGAGCGCATTCGACAGCAGGACTCCGACCGCCACGACGAGCGTCGTCTGGGAAGCCGCCGCGATGCACTCGGGGTCCGCCTGGACGCTGATCTCAGCCCAGGGGTCAATGACCGGTCGCATGAGATCTACGATGTCCGCCAGCAGGGCCCCCACGGCGATTGCGCTCCCGGTGGCGCCAGACTTGGTGAGATCGCGCAGCAGCCGCACGAGCGACTCGGCTCGCCCGATCGATGCTCGAAGTCGCCGCAGAACCCCCTGGAGCTCCGGGGCGGTTGGCGCGGTGAGACGGCGTGCGATGAGGGTGCGCAGCTGCTCGGACGGGGCAACGAGCGCAGTCCATGCGACGAACTGAGCGTCGACCTCGATGAGGCAGTTCATTGCATCGGCCACCGCAGCGCAGTCGACAGCGGCCAGCGTGAGGGGCGTCTCGAGGCGCTCGCCGAAGGCGGCACCGAGCTCGGCAAACGCAGTCGCATCGTCTTGATCCAGAAGGGCGTGCCGGTACTCTGGGGACGCGCGCACGGCGGCGCGCGCGCCGGCGCGGGAGATCGCATGCGCGAGCGTCTCTCCGGTCACCTCACCGCCCCGCAGCACTTCGTCGACCCCCAGACCGAGCGCCTGCCCCGCTTCCCGATCGGAGCCGACGATGCATACGACTGGACCCCGGGAGACGGCGCCGAGTACGTGCCGCACCAAACCGCTGGGCGTGACGCGGACGACCTGAGCGCCGTGGAGCGTCGGTGCTTCCTCCAGGGGCGCGCGATCGGACTCGATCGCACACGTCCAAAAGATGATCGGGGACGCCATCCGAGGCTCAGGCTAGCGACGTATCCGATGGGGGGCCAGGGGTTTCTTTGCCCGACAAGGTCACCTTGCTTCAGCTGAATGGCCATTGTCGTTCGGCCACTTCAGCAGCGCGGCGTAACGCGTCAGGCCGGCCCCATGGGCGTACAGAACGACGTTCGAGCCGCCCCGTAGCATTCCCAGCCGACGCGCCTCGAGGAGGTTGGCGACGATGGCGGCCCCGCCCAAGTGTGCGTACTCGGAGTGCGTCGACGGAACACGCCTCAGGTCTATTCCGAGCCCGTCGGCCACGGCGGCCTGATACCAGGCTACTGGCTGAATCATGGACAGGACATCGATAGCATTGCAGGAAAGTTCGGCGGCGGAGCACAATTCCCGGATCGTCTCGATGGGATAAGTCAAAACGCTCCGGACGAGTCGTCTCGCGGCTACGGGGTCGTCGGTACCAGGCACAACTGGACCGCTCCCGTCTCTCCACCACGTCGCGCCGGGGGTCGTATGGAATTCGAGTGTGACCGCGCGTCGTAGAGCCCCGTCGCCGCCGCGCACGAGATGCGTGAGGCCGCTGCCCTCGGGAACCTGGCCAACGACGAACGCGCCGGAGCCATCGCCGAAGATCGGTGAAGACGGCAGCGACATGTCATTGACCCGATTGATCTGGTGCGATTGCACGCAGAGCACGAAACGCGCGCGGCCCGCCTCGACGATTCCGGCGGCGAGGTCGAGTTGCGCCACGGAAGAGGAGCAATACCCTTCGACTCCGATCCCCGGCGCGCGCACGCAGCCGACGATGTCCTGGATCGCCGGCCCATTCGAGGGAACGAGCGCGTCCTGAATCAAGGCGCTCGACAGGATTAGGTCGATGTCGCGCGGTTCGATGTTCGCGTCGGCGAGGGCTGCGCGGCATGCGCGGGCGTCGCCCTCGATGGTCGGCACGTTGGGGTCCGCGATCCGCCGAAACTTGGCGCCCTTGAAGGGGTCCGCTTCGTGGGGACCGGCATGTCGAACGAAGAGTTCGTTGTATGGTCGCTCGTCGTCCGTGGCCTCGATCTGCGTGAAATCGCGCTCGAGGCGACTCGCGATGTGTTTTCGATGTGCCCGGACGAACGCGTCGCCCCATGCGTCGTTGCCTCGAACCACCTCGGGAACCCAGAGACCCATACCCACGATACCAGCGCGTGTCACGGGAGGACCTCCACAGCACAGTCCTTGAGCGCTGCGCTCCGAGACTCGACGCTCAACGCGAGTGACGGGTCGATTCGAATGTCGAGCACGACGGGCCTGCCGAGGCCTGCCAAGGCGCGCAACCGTTCGCGATCGAGATCCTCGGGGCGCTCGATGCGCACCCCGACGGCGCCGAAGCTGCGGGCGACGCCTGCGAGATCGGCGACGTGCGAGGGCATTCCTTGAGGGGCCCGTCCGTAGACGGAGCTGAATCCGTGGTTGACCATATTCCACCGTCCGTCGTTGATGATGACAAGGATCACATCGATGCCGTGCTCCACGCAGGTGAGTACCTCTCCAGCGTGCATGGCAAACCCGCCGTCTCCGCAGACGCCGATGACGGTGCGCTGTTTCTGTGCGGCGCGAGCGCCGATTGCCAAACCGATGCCGCTTCCCATCGACGCAAATCCCATCATGGTTCGAAATTGCTCGGGCTCGTCGATGCGTAGATAGTGGATGGCGTAGCCGCAATGCTCCCCTTGATCCGTCGCCCAGAATGCATTCGGATACGCGTCTTGCAGTGCGGCGAATACGCGTCCTGGTTTCAGCGGGACGTCGCTGGACGTGACGGAGTCTTCGGCCGTGTACCGGATCCCCGCTGCTTCGCGCAGGGGAGGCGGCCCACCCGAGGCGGGTGTGCCACTCGAGCCTCCCGCCAGCATCGCGTGGAGCACGGTCCGGGCGTCGCCCACGATCCCGGCCGTCACCGGATATGTGCGACCGATGAGCCAGGGGTCGCGATCGATCTGAAAGGTTGCCTCCGATCCGACCAACGGCAGACTCCAGCTTCCGGTCGCCATATCGCCGAGGCGTGAGCCGACGATGCAGACGACGTCCGGGCCGGCCGCGAGATAGGCGCGCACCGATGGGTGGCCGCCGAAGCCCGTCACTCCGAGGTGAAGGGGGTGCCGCTCTGGAAACACGCCCTTTCCATGCCCGGTGGTCGTTACCGGGCTCGCCGCATACTCTGCGAGTTGTCGAAGTTCTTTGGCGGCGCTCCTGGCGCCGTTCCCCGCGACGATGAGCGGGCGCTTTGCGCGCCGCAAGCGCCGCGCCACGTCGCGGCAAAAAGCAGGGTCCGGAGCCTGCGGCGCATCCGGCTCCCCCACCAGCACGGGCGCGATCCGCGTGCGCGACGTTCCCACGTCGATCGGAAGGGAAAGAAAGACCGGGCCGGGACGGGGTCCGGTTGCCATGCGTATGGCTTGCTCCGCGGCGCCTGCGGCCCCCGCAGCGTTGTCGACGCGCGAGCTCCATCGAGTCACGGTTCGCATCATCGCGACCGAGTCGACGGCGTTGGAAGACGAATCCTGCATGGCCGCCCGTGACGCGGCGTTTCCCGAGACTTCGCCGCCTATGAAGATGAGTGGGATCTGCTCGACGAAGGCCGCCGCGACGCCGGTGAGCGCGTTCGTGATGCCTGGACCGCTCGTCGTGAGCACCAGCGCGGGAGTCCCAGTGGCAACGGAATGACCGAGCGCGCAGAACGCGGCCATGCCCTCGTGCCGTGTCATCACGAGTCGAATCTCGGGTACGTCTACGAGAGCGTCGAAAACGGAGCTGATAAGGCCTCCCGGGATTCCGAAGGCCATGCGCACGCCGCGACGCGCAAACACCTGAAGCATCGCGCGCGCGACGTTGGCGTCGTACGCGCGCGGGCCAGGAGCGTCCAGGTCGGTTATTGGCTGCAATGATACACCTCGTGCGTTGAGCGGCCTGTGGGCGCGAACCTCGCCACCCTCAACTATACCGCATAACGCGCGAAGGGCGATTGGCTAGATGTGTTTCCGAAAGAGAAACGGGAGTGTCGGTTCCCGCCTGACGGCGACGAACTGGGCTCTTCTTCTTCCCTCTTTCTCTTTCCCGCGAGCTTGGGCCGTGAGACGCGACAGTGCGCCAATCTTGCCCGCGTATTAATTGCGAATTCGTGGCGCCAGCGAAATTCGCAGAAACGAATGGAACTCTGCTTTTCGGAGCGCGCAGGGCTCGTTTCCGTAAAGGGCGCTCGTCAGGGCGGGCGGCTCATCTTCGAAGAGCGGCCGCTCCCCTAGGATGAGTGTGGGGAGATCGGGCGAAGGCCTCCGCGTCGGGCGTGACGCGGGGCACCAGACTCAAGAACTCGACCTCGAGGCCGCGTTTCGCGCGCGCGGGGCGCCGTCGATAGCCGCGACGGGTAACGGCGGAGCATGCCGAGCCGGATCGTCGGGGCGCATCGGGTGCGAGACTGTCATCCGATCGCGCTGAGGTGAACGACGAACCATTCGCCGCGCCACGAGATGAGCGACTTCACGTCGAACGAGCGATCCTCGCCGCCGAGTGAGTACCGGAGCTTCGAGCCGAAGACGCGGTAGTACCCGATCTTGTTCCATTCCTCGCCGGGTTCGACCCATCGCGCGCGGGCCTCCGGAACGTCGAGCCCGAGGAATTTCGCGTCGCCCGGGGCTGCGCCGAGGCGCGCGTGAAGCGCGTGGATATCGCGCTGGTAGGCCGACACCAGCCGGTGTCTCCAGTCGGCGGCCGGGTTGGTCACGTCCTTCACCTGCTGGTAAGCGCCCTGAGGAAAGAAGAAGGGCATCGCGCGCTCCGCGTCATCGGTGACGATGGCCTGCCAGAGTGCATCCCGCCGGGAATCGAACGCGGGGCCGTCGGCACGAGGAACATCATGGGTCTGCGGCATCGAAGCCGAGTCGGAGGCGGGCGCCGCTGCCATGGGCCCCGCGGCATCGGCGGAGCCGAGCGGGGTCGAGGTCGCCATCGGGGCGGGAAGCTCCGGCAAGGCCACCGATGGCGAAGCGTCGGGCGCCGGAGGTTCCTGGTGGCTGCATCCCTGGACAACGAGCCCGGCGACGAGCGCCAGCACCCACGACGAAGGCGACCTGGGCGCAAGCGCATCGGCGCGAGAACGGGCCGTGCAAGTGGGGCCGCGGCGGCGAGGCGAGGCGAGAGGTCGGAGGCGAGGCATGCCGAGATGCCATATCAGCCCGGTTCGGTTCGAGTGCGCGTTTCAGCTGCCGTGCTGGGGGGAGTTCGCGGTTACGAGGCCGAGGCGTTGACGCTCGACCCGAGCCCGACGAAGCTAGGCGCGTTCAAAAGGCGTTCAAGGAGAGTATGAGCATGCGAACGATTTCGACTTGTGCGGCGGTAGCTTCGCTTTTCGTCGTGTTTGCGGCGTGCGGCCCGAAGGCGGACCCGTCGGCGCAGCAACAGCCGGCCATGGCCCCCACGGGAACGGCACCCTACGGCTACCCGCAGCAGCCCGGCGCGTACCCCACGGCAACCGGCACGGCGCCCTACGGGTACCCTCAGCAGGGGGCGCCGCAGCAGGCCTACCCGACGGCCACGGCCATGCCGACGGCGGCCCCCACCGCGGCCCCCGGCCAGATGGCGGTTCCCGGCCCGGTGGCCTTCCAGTGCACCAACGACGTGCCCTGCGGCACGCACCACTGCAACACGCAGTATGGCAAGTGCGCCTTCCCGTGTCAGACGAACACGGATTGCATCACGCCGAACTCTTGCGTGATGGGCCTCTGTGTCCCGCAGATGCCCGCCCCCGCCCACTAGAGCCAGCGCCGGCGT
>CZKU01000146.1_pt1 | contig 19738 bp, 15 predicted proteins | sample 1122471 | NCBI WGS metagenome assembly CZKU01 (sample SAMEA3539301, study PRJEB10725) | soil metagenome | biome: tundra; feature: field; material: soil | place: USA | collected 2010-05 | depth 0.15 m | reverse complement strand
GATCCGACGCCACGAACGCCTCGGCGGCGTACTGGGCCACTATCGGCGGGAGGCCGCATAGCGCGGCCGATCCTGTTTTCGGACAGGACGCGACCGGGTGGACGGCCCGGATGGCCGCGGGTACGACTGCCGTCGTAGTTCGCAGCGACCCGCTCGCGGTACCACCGAAGGATAGTCTCCGGCGTCGCGAGAGTCGCGATCTCGGCCAACAGCTTTCGGCCGAGGGGCTTTCCCTTCTGGGCGAGCAACCGGCGCTCGGCCTCGGCGAAGCGAAGCCGCTACGGCCCGAGCCGGGCACGCAGCACGCTGTTCTCGGCGCGCAAGTAGTCGATCGCTTCGCCCTGCCGGCGACTAATCCAGCTGGCGACCAGCAGAATGAGGAAGCGAAGCGGGGCGGTGGGTGTCACGGTCGGCCGACGATAGCCCACCGCCCTTGCGGTCGACCGCGATCGCGCGCGATCGACTTCTGGAACACTACACACTACAAGGACGTCCGGGTTGACCCGTTACGAAACGTAGGTACACATGAATATGTGCCGACGGTACGTAACAAGAAAGGCACCCCTTCCGCCCCCGCTCGCATGGCGGTCTTCCGCCCGCGCGACGTGGAAGCGGCCGGCCTCTCGCGAACGGCCCTCAGCCGTCTCGTCGCGGCCGGCACCCTCGAGCGCGTCGGCCGGGGCCTCTACGCTCCCGCGAACGCCAAGGTCACCCAGCACCACACCCTGGTCGAGGCGGCCAAGCGGGTCCCCCTCGGCGTCGTGTGCCTCCTCTCGGCGCTTCGATTTCACGGGCTCACCACGCAGAATCCCCACGAGGTCTGGATCGCCATCGACGTCAAGGCGAGGAAACCCGTCGCCGCGTGGCCTCCGCTCCGCATCGTGAGGTTCTCGGGTGAAGCCCTCACCTACGGGGTCGAGCGGCAGGTTCTCGAGGGCGTCGAGGTTTGCATGACGTCGCGCGAGAAGACGGTGGCCGACTGTTTCAAGTATCGGAACAAGATCGGGCTCGACGTGGCGCTCGACGCTCTCCGAGAGTATCTGCGAGCCAAGCGGCGCTCCGTTGACGCCCTGGTTCGCGCGGCCGAGGTGTGCCGCGTGGCGAAGGTCATGCGTCCGTACCTCGAAGGCATCGCATGACGAAGAAGCGGCCCACCAACGTCGCAGCGTCTGTGCGGGCACGCCTGCTCCAGGTCGCGAAGGCGAGCGGCGAGGACTTTCATTATGTGCTCACGCGCTACGCACTCGAACGGCTCCTCCTCCGTCTCTGGCGCGAAGCGGAGTGGCTGGCGCCATCCCTCTTGCAGAGACGGTCGACGCCCTCGCGCGATTCGCGTGGCCGCCTCTCGAGGCAGCGCGCGGCGCGCGACCGTTCTCCTCGCGCTGGGCGCCCACGGGACCGTGGAGACTCGGCTGATGGGCCTTCACGTCGCATCGCGCGGATCGCTAAGCGTCCGCGGCGACGCCGAGGCGGTACGCGCGCGATGATCGGAGGAAGGCCGCCGCGAGCCTTCCGCTCGTGATCCCGGCCGACTCACGCGATGCGGAGTGCCGTCAGCGCGCCGCCGAGTTCGTCGGTCCGGGCGAACTTCCTGTCGCCTCCGACGCGAGGATTCGCTCCGCCAGCTCCAGCGCCCACCGCAAAGCGAACGGTCCCTGTCGTGGCGAACTACTCGTCTCGCGATGTCCACGGGAGTTCGGGGGTCGAGTCTGGCTTGTGTGTCGATCATGTGTTCCTGCAAGGGCCGCCACGTCCACGAGATCGTCGGATTGCCCGCCGACACGGGTGACCCGTCCCTCGGCTTGCAGGTTGCGATGCCTCGCGATGATGACGTCGTCGACCGTGGTGTACCTGGAGTCGTTGAAGATATACGGCGCCACTGAGAGCGGAGGCAGAGGGACGGGTCCTTCGCGTCGGCATGCGCGGACGTCCACGCCACGGCTTCGAGCAGGATGAGTCGCAGGTTCGCTCGCGCCTGCTCGGAGGCATACGTCCTGTCTCGGCGGGTCCACGAGGGAATCGGAGGCCCAACATGCTCAGCCTATCCAGCGCACACCTTCGGCGCGCTCCACCGCCCTGGTCTACGTCCCGCCAGACGATCGGCACGTGAACGAGAAGCCCGAGAGCGTCGTCGGCGTGGGGGTTCTCTCGGTCACGGTCAGAGCGCCCGTCGGGGTCCGGAACGCCGGGTCGACCTGCGCGGGCCCGGTATAGAGGCTCCCCGGGTGCGGGCCGCTGCCGCCGTCCAGCTCGAACGGCTCGTTGAAGAAAATGTTGTACGTCGTCTGGCCGTCGAGAAACTGGATGTACTCGCCGTAGTCGTCGGCATCGATCATGACGATCGGGTGCTCGACCATCGCGCCCGCCTTCCCGTAGAAGAGCTGGTCCCCGTTCGTTCCATAGGCGTCGCCCGGCGCGACGAGGACGATGGCGGTGCCGTCGCTGACGTCGGCCACGTGCAAGATCGAGTTGGGCAGGTTCTGGATCGGGAACTTCGCGATCTCGCTGCGGTCGACCACCGCGAGCGGCGTCTGTCCGGCCGCCCCGACGACGAACGTCCGCATCGTGGTGGGCCCGAGCGCCATGGCGGTCGCCTTCCCCTGGCTCGTCTGGATGAGGAGAGCCTGCCCGGCGCTGTCGCCGAGGGTGTCTTCGAAATCGAGGCTGTAGCTGTCTTGCCCGCCTCCGCTGCCCGCGACGTGCTTTCGCACGAGGGTGCCTGCCTGCGAGACGAAGACGCGATCCAGACCCAAGGGGAGGGCACCGGAATCGAACTCGTTCACGATATCGCCCACGTAGTAGACACCGCCGTCGTCCTTGCCGACGCCGATCACGGTCGACAGGGTCGTAGGCGGCGTGGCCATTGGGTCGCACGGGCCCGTGGTCTCCGACGGCTGCGTGCCGCTCGAGGTCGAAGAACACCCGGTGCACACGGCGAGGACGCTGGCCCACATCACCCCGGTTCGCATCCTCGGAATTACAGCACGCCTTGCGTGGGGGTTGTCGATGCCGCCGTCGTCGGAGACGCCGGCCACGTTGCCGCCGGGGTTGCTGTCGTTGTTCCAGGCGCCGAGCTGCCCTCCGGCGAAGTCGAACTCGACGGGCGCCAGGAGCTTGTTGGCCGCGACGCAGTCGTCGAACTGGACGAAGGCGCCCCCGCCGTTTTGCGACGGGTCGGCGGAGTAGCCGATCGTTCCCGGCGGCATGACGAGCTGATTGCCTGCGGCGGTGCCGAGCCAGAAGTCGTTGTGGCCGTCGGCGTACGCGTGAATGGTCCAGTCCTGCCCGCCCGCGTACTTCATGCACCCGTCGACGTAGGTGACTCGGTAAGTACTGGGCCCCCCGCGGTCATGAGCCGGCCCGGCGTCACGAACTCGTGGATGGTTCGTCACCGCGGCGACGGTCAGAAGTCCGATGCCTGTGTAGAACTCGAGCAGTCCCCCGACCATTGCGACGAGAGCGAGCGGGCCGAGCACCTTGGTGTGCGAATCGTTGCTTCCGGGTCCGAGAGCTACCGCGAGAGATAAGGACGTTGGCTACTTCACGGATCCGCGAGAAACTCGCGAGCTCCGGGCTGTCTCACGTGGCCCTTCGATACTCGTGATGGAGGCCGCCGAGCACTGGGAGAGCGACGATGTTCCCCTCGGCAGGGCGCTCTGCGGGGACCGGGGTCTGCTGATGGATCCCTTGGCGAGGGCGCGCGGCGTTGTGGAAGAAGTTCCCGGGGAGGGGGACCGAGGCCCATGGCGGGGCAGCCAGGGTTGGCACAAGGTGCCCGAGGCGTCCCGCAGGACGCTGCGCATTCGCGGCGCGCGCGGAGTGGTCTCGGCATTGCACCAGGGCCACCCATGCGCGCCTACCTTTCCGTGACCGTCGAAGCTCTCGTTCTCTCCGGGACCATCGTCGCCTGCGGGGGCGAGGTCAACGGCGTCAACGCGGGCGGCGACGGCGGAGGCGCTCACGTCACCGGCGAGTCCGACGCGGACGACGCCGGCAACACCGGTACCGCCGCGACGCAAGGCGACGCGTCTCCCGAGACGGACGCGAGCGATGCGTCCTCGACCGGCCGCGCGTGCACCCTCGCGGGTGACGGCTCGGCGGGCGCGACGTCGATGCCGCTCGGCAGCTACGTCCAGTGCACCGGCGGCGCCTCGCACTTGTCGACGACCGCGGTGTTGAGCGCCGGGGGCGACGCTACCGGCAGCATCGCGCTCACCGAGAGCAACGGCGTCCTGAACGTCGCGCTGGGCGACGGCTTGTTCGCCATCGGAACGGGCACGCTCGCCCTCACGCCCACGTCCGACTCGACGGCTGTCGTCACGGCCGGCCAGTCGATCGCTCTCCACGACGTCGGGTGCTCGACGGCGGCCACCAGCGCGGGCGTCCTCGCGGTCGACGGCAACAAGCTCCAGCTCTCCATCGCTGGCCAAGGATGCGGAGACCCCGTGAGCGCGTTCGTCGAATGCCCTCTGCCCGCGTCGCCGTCCGGCGCGCTCCAGGGACCCGGCCTCTGCGAGGACACCGACGCCGGCTCCGTCGCCTTCGCGGCCGGCACCTACGCGAAGTGCGACACCGTCCTCGGGGGACGGGGCGCCGTAACCGTCTCCCAGAACGACGGCGTCTGGACCGCGACGCTGAGCGGCCTGGACGGCTTCTCGACGCCAGGCCCTGGCCTCACCCTCGCCGCGAACAACGGCAGCACCGCGCTCATCGCCAGCGGGCAGCAAGTGTCCGTCCAGGAGTTCGGCTCGGGCTGCTCCGGTCCAGCATCGAACGACGCCCGGATCGTCGTCGACCTCCCGGTTCCCGAGACACACACCCTGACCACCACGAATAGCTGGCTCGTCGTCGACGGCGCCACGCTCTACGTGTTCCTCGGCGGCACCGACGAGTGCGGGTCGCCCGTGAGCCAGTCGTTCAGCTGCACGGCGCAGTAGACTCGACCGCAAATGTGAAAAGGGCTCTTCGCCTACGCGGCGGTCGTGTCACGACCGTCGTGTGACGTCTGCTACTTCGCGGGAACGGTCGTTGTTGCAGGCGTGACCACCGGCGTCGCGCTGGGCGAGCTCGCCCGCCGCCATCACGAAATCGGGGCGCATGCCATGGCGCTCTTGTCATCTCTTGCTCTCCTTGTGCATTTTCGACCGCGGCGGTCGGAGCCGGCGCCGCCCGCGCTGGTCCGCCGCTCCGAGATCCTCTACACGAAGGTTTCCGAGCTCGGAGCTCCGGCGCGAACCCGGCTGAAAGGAGCGCGCTCGTATCCGACTCGGCTTGGCCGATCGTGGCCATAATTCATTTGTCGAAACCTAGAGGATCGGGGTCAATCATGCCTTCACAGACCAAACCGAGCATCGTGTTCGCCCATGGCCTCTGGGCCGATGGTTCCTGCTATGCGAAAGTCATCCCCACGCTCCAGGCCGATGGGCACGAAGTCGTGGCCGTTCAGAACAGCCTCGACACGCTCAAGGGCGATGTCGACGCCGTGATCCGCGCTTTCGGACGGGTCCGTAGCCCCGGGTCCTGCTCCTTAGCCCATCCGCCGTCGTCATGCCGCGGCGCGGTAGTCGTAGTGCAGTCCGCCGAGCACGGGGGTCGCTATGACCGAGGGGGTGAGCGGGCCAGGCGCGCGTTCATCATCACCGGCGCGACCGGAACGGGGAAGTCGTACGTCGCGTGCGCCCTCGCCCAGCAGGCGTGCCGCACCGGCTACCGCGCCACGTATCGAAGGATGCCGCGGCTGCTCGAGGAGCTCGCCCTCGCGCACGCTGACGGCACGTACACCCGCTTGCTAGGACGGCTCGCGAAGATCGATGTCCTGGTGCTCGACGATTGGGGGCTCGCCCCGCTCCGGGAGCAAGAGCGTCGCGACCTGCTCGAGATCTTCGACGACCGACATGGCGCCCGCTCGACAATCGTCACCAGTCAGTTGCCCGTCGAGACCTGGCACGACTACCTGGCGGATCCGACGATCGCCGACGCGTTGCTCGACCGAGTCGTGCACAACGCCCATCGGCTCAAGCTGAAAGGACCGTCGCGAAGGAAATCGGACGGCTGAACGACCGACCACAACCCCCACGCCACCAAGACACGTCGCTTCGCTCCGACCGGCGCTCACGATGCCGATCCGCGCGCTCACGATGGCCCGATCTGGGCGCTCACGATGGCCGGAATCCGCAACGTACTCGGCGACGACGCCCTGGAAGTGGCTGTGGTGGCGAGATACTCAGTTTGCCGCCGTTCCTGCGGGTAGCGGACAGCATGGGTGTTTTGGCTACTTTCCCCCGTCCTCCGCACGATCGCTCAGGATTCTCATCGGAACAAGCCTTGATGATCGCGTTCGGATCCGCTCGGATCGCGCGGTGCTCCACGTCCCGTCGCATCTTTCGGCGATGGTCGGCGGCCTGGTAGCCCGGGCGACGAGGGCGCTCCGCAACGCGTTCCGGCCCGCGGGCGTCGGGGGCGGGTTCGTCGCGGATCTGACCCGGTCGCGTGCCGAGGTGATCACCGAGAACGCGCTCCTTCGATAGCAGCTCATCGTCGCATCGCGGGCCGTCAAACGCCCGGGCTTTCGTCTCCACGAGCGAGGCCTGATGGTGGTGCTCGCGAGATTCCTTGCAAAGTGGCGCCACGCCCTGCTTCTGGTCAAGCCCGAGACCGTGCTGCGGTGGCACCGGGAAGGATTCCGACTGTTCTGGCGTAGGAAGTCCGCCCGAGCGGTCCACGCGAGCCGCGTCTCTCGCCCCATTTCGTCGCCCTCATCCGCCGCATGGCGACCGAGAACCGGCTCTGGGGAGCAGAACGGATTCGAGGCGAGCTCTTGAAGGTCGGCGTTCGCGTCGCGAAGCGGACGATCCAGCGGTGCATGCGAGGCGCGGGGCCCGTCGCACCGCGCTCCGGACAGCGCTGGCGGACCTTCCTGCGAAACCACACGGTTGGGCCTGCGACTTCTTGCAGACCTACGATATCTGGTTCCGTCCCATCTTCGTGTTCTTCATCGTCGACGTGAACGCCAAGCGCGTCGTGCAGGTGTCGGCTACGCGCGCTCCAACGCAAGCGTGGACCACGCAGCAGCTTCGCAACGCAACGCCGTTCGGGCACGTGCCGCAGTTCCTCATCCGGGACCGCGACGATAAGTTTGGTGCGGCCTTCGACCGCGTCGCCGCGGGCGCCGGGACCCGTGTCGTGCGCACCGCCGTGCAGGCGCCGCTGATGAACGCGGTCTGCGAGCGATTTCTCGGGAGCGTCCGCCGCGAGTGCCTCGATCACATCGTCATCCTCTCAGAAGCGCATCTACGACACGTTGTCGCTGAATACTCCTTCGGCTACTTCAACACGGCTCGGCCTCACCAGGGGATCGGCCAGCGGATTCTGGGTCCCGGCGAACGCGCGCCAGGTCCGCGCGCCCGCTCGGTCATCGTGATTCCAGTGCTCGGCGGACTGCACCACGACTACCGCGCCGCTGCATGACCCACCGCGGACGGGCTAAAGTAGCCAGGACGGGCCGTTTCGGCGGAGAGTTCGCGCAGACAAGGGCCTGCCCGGGACCTCGATCTTGACTTGTGGTCGATAGTCACGACGGCTACAGTCATGACCATGTCGAGTCGCAGCAACCACTGGAGCGTCGCGTCTGCGAAGGCCGAGCTGTCGCGCGTCGTAGAAGACGCGCAGCGCCGCCCGCAGGTGATCGAGCGCCGCGGAAAACCCGTCGCCGTGGTTGTCGCGATCGATCAGTTCGAAGACAGCAGCGGCGGCGCGAGATGGAGGAAATTCCTCGCGGCATCGGCAGAAATTCGGGCCAGCGGCGGTGCAGAGCTCCGAGTTCCGCGGCGCGAACGTCGTGCGTCGCCCTTCGGACGCGCGTGATGCTCGTCGACACGAATGTCCTTTCCGAGCTCCCGCGTCCGCGTCCCAACGGCAATGTCGTCGCATGGTTCGGGGCGCAAGAGACCATTCATGTCAGCGTAGTCACGCTCGAAGAGCTCGCGTTCGGGATCGCGCGCGCGTCGCCTGCTGCGCGGTCGCGGCTGGGACGGTGGCTCGACGCCTTCCTCGACGCGAAGCCCATCGTGCTTGACGTGACTGCCCCGATCGCCCGGGCGTCGGGCGAGCTTCGCGCCGCGCGCGAAGCTCGAGGCCGGCGGGTGGCGCAAGCCGACATGCTGATCGCGGCCACCGCGCTCACCCACGGGTTGACGCTCGCGACGCGGAATGGGCGTGATTTTGAGGGGTGTGGCGTCTCGGTCGTCGATCCGTTCGAGTGACAGAGCACGAAGAGCCCTCACACCACGGCGATGGTCGGGCGTGCCTTGCACGCTTGGACGCCGTGTTGTCCGAAAACTGGGCCGTGCAGGAATTCGTGGGGTGTGGTGGCGGAAAACGCGTTCACGCGGCGATCCTACTGTAGCGATGATGGAGTCCGCCGAGCTTCGGCATCGCGATGACGCGGCCCATCGAGGGGAGCGTTGCCTCCTCTCCGTCAGGCATGGACAGCGGGAGACGCGGCGGCTCGCGGGGGGAACGGCCATGCGGGGGACGCAATCCACGATACGATAAAATGCGCGGCGATCGTGCTTGTCGCCGACGGCGACCGAGGGTCCCACTATCAGCGGTATCACCGGTACCCAGGGACCCACCCGCTGGCGTCGAGACGTGGCTCCGCGATGCCGCCTGCTTACGGCCGGTCTGCTCGCCGATGGCGGCAACTCCGGGATACAGGCGTTCCTCCCCGGTGAGGCAGATGGTGGATTGTCGGCGATGGGGCGGTACCTCGACGTCGGGCGGTGCCAAAGTTGTAGAACGTCGTGAAGATGCGCGGCGATGTGGACGTGAAACGAGGCTGAGCGCCCTGGAGCCCGGCCCCGTCGTCGAACGCGCTACAGGCGTTTGGCGGCTACCCCGGGACCTTGGCGCCAGCAGCATCGCTTGTACTTCCTGCGTGAACCGCACGGACACGGCTGGTTCATGCCGGGCTTCGGTTCGGAGCGAACCACGGTCAAGTTGGCTTTCGAGCCGCGGCTATCAATGACTTCACGGTACGCCTTGTAGTGACGCGCGATGCGCTCCACGTAGGCTTCATCGTGAAGGAGGATCTTGAACTGCACGAGAAGCTCAGAGGCATACCTCGACTGAGGAGCCATGCTCGCGAGAGCCGGCCCTTTGAGCTCCGCGAGATCCTCGTTGGAAAGGGGGAAGGAGGCCCACTTCCGATAGAACGACTCGTCCTCCCACCCGAAGCTGATGGTGGCCACGGGTCGGTTGTCACGCAGACGAGGGCTGACATCGGCAAGCACCTGGATGAATGCACGCCGGCAGTCACAGCGCTCGTCGTTACAGAACATCTCCACGAACCCGAAGGTGCCGGCAGGAAGGGCGCTGCCTGCCTTCAAGACGGTGATGCTGCGGGTCTCTGCCCGCGCGACCTCGGGAAACAGCTCGTAGAAGGGGGCGAAGGGCATGGCCCTTTCTACCAACGGCGGTGGGCTGCGACCAGTCGGAGCCGAGCCTGGTCGGCGTACCTGCGGAGGTAGTCCCACGGTCTCGTTTCCACCCCGGGGCCGTGGGGTTGCGCGCCGTCATTCGCGGTCGGGTTGGTCTTCGGATGGAACGCAGCGCGCCTGCCACGACGCTCTGCGTCGTCGCGTGCAGGTCGGGCGCTCCGTCGGAGAAAGCGAGGAGGGCGCTCGAGGATTCTCCGCTCAGACGGAGTAGCTAGCCCCTCAAGGCCAGGCCGGAACCCGGGTTCCGGCCACGTGCGCTTCCGTCCAGGTCGACCCCGTACTGTCCCACGGACGATCCGGTCCGGTTCTACGCGGCGTTTCGTTCGTAGAAGTTGAGGAGACCCCCGAGCCTCTCGCGACGGCCGATGCGGCCGTTGGGGGAAGTGACGCCGGAGGGGAAGGGGATCGCGTTGCCCAATCCCTGGTGGTTGCGCTCTGCGCAAGCACGCGCTCGACCGTGTCGTGGTGTCGTCCGAGCTCGGTCGCGATCGTCCCTACCGGCCAGTGCTCGGCATGGTGGAGCGGAGGATCGTCGCGCTCTCGTCCGCCGTGACCGCGCGGTGGCGCCCGATCACGACCCCGCCTCAGGGCGCTCGGGCGTGCGTCGGCAGCCGCGGACGACGACGACGGCGCTCGGGACGGCGCTCGCTCGGCCGCACGCGGCCGGAAAGTACACGCCGGCAGCGCGCGCATCGGACGACGCCGATGGGCGGGTGGACTCTTGGAATGGCTGATTCATGGGGCGATGGCTCCTCGGTGCGCGCCGCCTCCATCACGGAGGACGACGGCAAAGAGGTCGTCGACGAGGACGATTCTTGCGTCGAGATCGCATCCGTTACATTCGCCTGTCGACGCGCACGAAAGCTCGCCTGCCGCCTCCGGCCCGAGGCACGCCCGAGCGGAGAACGGCCATACACGCGGTTGACCGCGCGATGCTTCGCCCGCCGCCGCGACCCCGCGCAAGGGCGCGCACCGCGCCTGCAACGAAGCGCATCCGCCGCAGAAGGCCTTCACCTCCGCGCAACCCACGCAGCGTCCAAATCGTCCGTCCACCCGAAGGCCGCCCTCTCAAGGAGGGGCTGGACGCAGGGGGCGTTCGACGGCACCGTCATCCACGGCGAGCGCGTTGTTCGACGCGCGCGCCACGAAGGCTCGGGGGTCAAGACCCGAGCCTTCACCTACTCCAACCTGCGCACATTACCTCGTCGATGCCCTTGATGGCGACGACGCTGCAGGATGCTCAAGGTTCTCGGAGTTCGTCAGAATTCCGCGGAACGAGACGCGCGCCTACACGCGTGCGTCTCGAAGCGCACGAACTTCGGATCTGTTGAGATGCCGCTCAATACTTGCGGCGCACCGCGGAAGAGAATGAACGTCGCGGCGTCCGCGGGGTGGCCTGATCTACGTTCCCCCTCCGTGTTCTCTTCCAGATTCCCGCCCTTGAGCGTGAGCGGCAGGCCGAGAGAATGACGGAAGCCCCAGAATCCGCTCGGGCAGATCTTCGGGCCGAGCTCGACCTTGAGCCTGCTAGCGTCGGCGTGCGGCCGATCACTCTCGATCATGACGGGGCACTGTCCGTGAAAGCACAAGCATTGCTCGAGAGGTTCAGTACCGAGCAGCGCCTCCCGAAACGTGGGGCACGTTCCGCTCCTCCCGGGAGGTCTTCGTAGGTCGAGGAGATGTAGATGCGGGCCACGAACCCCTCAAGCCATGGTAGTCGAGTTGCCGCGCCATCCGGTGGTTGATCGCGTACGCGATCATCGCGATGATGAACTGGACCGGCGCCGGGAGCCTCAAGTCGGGCCCCATGCTGGCCCACACCCCGCCGCGGCTTCAAGCCTGCGATTTGCCGGCGAATCGTGCGACAATCGGCGACGATGGCTTTCTGGACACTGCGGGGAGGTCGTCCGCCCCATCGTCGACGGCTCGGATCGGCGAGGCGCTCAGTTCGCGTCGGCGGTGTTCACGATGACGGAATTCGCGGTGCAGTAGAAGCCCACGGCGCTCGTGCTGTAGCCCGCCACGATCGGGAACTTCACGGACGTCGGAGGAGCGGGATAGCCATAGAGTCCGACGATCGGGGACAGCGGAGAGCAACTATGATCCGGATCGTCGATTGTGATCTCGTAGTCGCCGGGATCGAGATTGAAGTACACGGCTCCTTCGTAGACCATGCTCGTCGCAGACGGGACGATGGCCGTGTTCGTCTGGTCGAGGAAATACGGCCCGTTGCCCGTCATCGGACTGAGGCTGATCTTGGCGCCGACGTCGCCGGTGGAGTCGGTGGGCCTACCGCTCGAGCCGGGAATGACGGCGACGACGGTGACCAATCCCTTGTTCGCTATATCGATGGAAACCGGCGTCATCGAAGGAACGCTGCTGGCCATCAGGAGCGGACTACCGGCCCCGCTGAGTCCGTCGATGTCCGTGTTCGGTGTCGCGATCGCCGTGAGAACCGGCACGTACCCATCCCTGCGGAAGGTGAGGGCGATATCGGATACGGCGGGCAGACCGGAGATGGTGAACATGCCGTTGGCATCGGTCGTCACGCAAGGGATGGCAGTATTTTGGTAGACGCACACGCTTACCCCCGCGAGGCTCTGGTAGCCGCCGTCACCGGCGCCCGGGTCGGACGGAGCCTCCTCGGATCCGGTGGCCACGTCGAAACCTGCGTCGCTCGGGCCGTCGAAACCTGCGTCGCTCGGGCTGTCGGCGCCCGCGTCGATGGCCCCTGCGCTCGCCCCGCCTTCGAGGCCATCGGTCGTGAGGAGAGGAGAAACGGCGACCTGCCACGTCAACTTGATCGTGCGCCCGGCTTCGCTGCTGGCCTCGTCGGCGCTCGACGCGTCCGGCGCTTCGCTGGCATCGGGCCTCGCCTCCTGCAGCGAATGGGCGTCGTTCGCAGAGGTGCATCCCACGACAAGGGCGCTCAGGGCGGCTCCCGCGAACGGCGAGATCGAAGCCAACGTCGTGAACGTTCGTTTGGTCGTCATGGCCATATCCTCGTCAGTCGCGCGAGCAGGTGAAGTCGTATGGCTGCATGGGGTCGTCGGCCGGAACCTCGACGCCAGTCAGGATGCACATCTCGCCCGTGTAGACTTCGTTCCGGAACGTCAGCACCTCGTCACTCGTATTGTCCACGGCGCACTCCCACTGGAGCGTATCGCCCGGCTCGACGAGGATGGGGCCCGAGCTTCCGCCCGCGGTCCGCGTCGCCCGGTTCGGGGGAGCGTTCGTATGCACGCTGTCATAGTGCAGCGATGCGGGCTCCGCCCAGTCGAACGCCTCGTACACCAGAGACGGTTGGTTCGCCGAAACCTTCCACGCGCTCAGGCGCGTCGCGTGCGCATGCATGTGCGCGGCGAGCGAGAGCACGCGGACCGGGCGGTCCGGACTGCAGGAATACGTGTACGTCTGCGAGGTACCCGGCGTGATGGAAAAGCCGAGGCCACCGGTGAGAAATACGTTTCCGCGAATGCCCTTCACCTGCGACGCATCGATGTAGAAATAGTTCAACCACGCTTCGCGCAAGATGGGTGTGACGGCGGTGTTGATGACGTGGAAGTTGATGACCGCCTGGGAGTTCGCGGGGAGATGGACCGCGAGGCCCTGGTTCTCGGGCGCGGGGTCTTCCAGCTCGTCGACCTTCGGCGTCTGCGATCCGCCGAGGAGACCTGGCGTCATGTCGTTCGTCTGACAGGTGCCGAAGCCGTCGGCCTGGGCCGTCGGGTTCACGTTGGCGATCACGTGGTGGCTCCCCTGCCGCATGTAAAACTCGTATCCAGAGACGTACGTGTCCTTGGAGTTCGGCGTCTTCATGTAGTCGCAGTCGACCGTCTCGTCGTTCGGGGCCAGCACGTAAGGCGCGACGTTCGCGGGGTCGGCATAGTCCGATGGACCGTAGTGAAGCTGAAATCCCTTGTCCGGAGCGGGGGGCGCGAGACACAGGTCGTCGCCGGGGAATCCGGAGTTCGTCGGACACCCGTCGCTGAGCATGCCGGGGCCCGACGCATCCGGTCCGGAGCGTCCCGGCCCACGGTCCGGTGCGCTCGGTGAGGTCGCAGAAGCGCTCGAGGCGGTCGAACTGCAGCCGGCGGCCCCGAGGAATCCCAAAACGGCGACGTGCGCCCATCTCGTTTTCATGACGGCTCTCCTTCGAGCAGCGCGCTTCCACCGGCACGCGTGAAGGAGAGTACGCCGAGGCCCGTGAGGCCGTCGTGAGCCGACCGTCAAATGCGACGGCGAGAGCCGTCAAATCGCCAGGGTGCGTTCGCCCGCGACCTGCGCCGAGAGAGCGGTCCAGAACGTCAGCTCGAGCGCGGAGGAGCCCCGGTGGGCGGCCCCGAAATAGCCCGCAGCGGCTACCGTGTCCCCCTGCGCGACGGCAACCTCGGCCAACGCAAAGACGGTGGCGGCGGCCTCCATCCTCGCGCCGACCAACTCGAAGCGCCGGAGGGCGTCCGTCAGCCGCTCTCGGCTGGCGTCGTAGTGGCCCGATGCCAGCTCGACTTTCCCGAGCGCGCGCAGCGCAATTCCCGGCAGGACCGGGTCGCCTTCGGGTGGCAGGGCGCCGAGCGCGCCCAGCGCGTACGCGCGGGCACGCTCCAGGTCGTTCATTGCCAGATGGCCCTCGGCGAGGGCCACCATCGCGAGGCCGGACCAGACGTGCACCGCGGCATCGCTGCTCGCGTCGGCGTAGGTCTCGAGCGCGGTCAGAGACGTACGGAACGCGTCGTCCAGCACGGGTCGGCCGGCAGCGAGCGGGGGCGCCCCAGCGGCCTGGAACATCGCCACGGTAGCGGTGGCTCGCACGAGCGACCAGTGGGCGTAGAAGGCGCTGTACGGATCCGGCGCGATGCCCACGGCTCGACGGCACGCCGCCAGACCGGCCTCGAAATCACCCCGGCACACGCACGCGATGATGCCGTAGAACGCCGTGCCCATCGCCTGAACCCGGGCGCATGCGGCCCGTTCGCCAATGGCGTTCGCGCGGGCGAAGGCATCGAGCGCCGGCTGCCAATCGCCCGCACTCAAATAGTTCGATCCGAGGTTGATCCACCCGAACCCGGTGGCCTCCGGATCGTCGCAAGCCTCGAGCTTGGCCACGGCCCTGAGGCCCTGCTCGATGCCGCGCGCGAATTGTCCCGTTCGCATGGCGTCGTAAGAAACCTGCGAGAGGGCCAACCCCGCGGCCGACCCGTCGCCGGTCCGTTCGGCCGCGACCAGGAGACGCGTGTCGTGCTCCTGGGTTCCGCGCCGGTTGCCGACCGAGGCGTGCGCGAAGGCCGTCAAGGCGTGGAACGAAGCGTTGAGCGTCGGATCGTCCAGCCGCTCCAGCGTGGCCCGGTGGGGGTCGAGCGTCGGATCCATCTCGGAAATGCGCCCCATATAGAGGAGGCACGCTGCACGGCGAACGGCGATCTCGACCAGGGCGGCGTCGCGATGCGACTCGGGGAGCGCCGCGCTCTGGTGCCGCGCCTCCTCGAGAGCGGCAAGCGCCTCTTCGAGGCCGCAGTTGCGCGTGGATCGGACCGCAAATCGCAGGAGATATCGGACGGCCTCGGCCGCTTCGCCGGCGCGGGCAAAGTGATATCCGATGGCGCCCGACGCGTCGTCGAGCCGGTAGGAACCAAGGTCCTCCATGGCGCGGGCGACCGCGCCATGGAGGACTCTTCGACGCGGCGAGAGCAAGCTCTCGTAGACGACTTCGCGGATGCGATCGTGGGTGAAATAGAACCCTTCGCCGGAGCTCTGCAGGAGGCGCGATCGAACGAGGTCCTCGACGGTCGCGGCGAGAAGGCGGTCGCCGGAATTGCAAGCGCGCGCGAGCAGCGTGAAGTCGAACTGCCGGCCGATGACGGCCGCAGTGGCCACGACCTCCCGGCTGAACCGACCGAGACCAGCCACGTGGCCGGCGATGAGGTCGCGAACGCGCAGGGGCACCGGCAAGCGGGTGACGTCCGGCGTGATCGCTCCGGGTTCGAGCCCGCGCACGGCCTCCACGACGACCAGAGGATTGCCCTCGCTGACGGCCCATATCTGGTCGAACGCCGCCGGATCGGCCATCGCCTCGGCACGCGGCGCGAGCGAGCGCAGGAGCGCGAGCGTGTCCTCGCGCGACAGTGGGCCCACCTGCACCTCCAGCAGTCGCTGCTCGCGGTCGATCTCCTGCAAGATGGTTCGGAGCAACGTCGCCCCGGCCATCTCTTCGGCGCGGACCGTCGCCATGAGACAGACGCTCGAAGACCTAGCGATGCGGCGCGCGAGAAAGGACAGGAGCCGCATGCTCATCGCGTCCGCCCAGTGCAGATCCTCGAGCAGGACCATCAAAGGGGCACGCTCCGCCATGCGCGTGAGCAGCTCGCCGACGGCATCGAACAGCGCTCGCGCGTCGTTCGAAGAGGGCGGAGGGGGCGCGGCGGGCTCACCGACCCGCGGTAGGATGCGCGAGATCTCTGCGCGCGACGCGGAGGACATCGGGCTCAGCGCCTCGTCCCACGATGCGGGTTCGCTCCGCAAGAGATCCGCCCAGAGCGCAAACGGAAGGACCCGCTCGGACTCGAAGCAGCGGCCGCGGATGTCCACGCCGCCTCGTTCGGCTGCTTTGCAGGCCATGGCCTCGAGGAGTCGCGTCTTTCCGACGCCGGCGTCACCCCTCAGCAGGACGAGCCGGCTCGAGCCGGTCCACGCCTCTTCGAGCGCCTTGTCGAGACCGCGGATCTCTGTGTCACGTCCGATGAGGACCGGACGCGGCCGCGCGACGGTCGGCGCTCGTGGTGCGGCGCGGATCGCGACGGATTCGCGCAGAAGATCGCGATGAAGCTGCTTGGTCTGCTCTTCGGGCTCGACTCCGAGCTCACGTTCGAGCGTCGCGGCGCACGTCGCGTACTGCTGCACGGCCTCCGCCCGCCGGCCATGCATCGCGTAGAGGCGCATCAACGCGCGATGGGTGCGCTCCTGCAAGGGCTCCAGCCGCAAGGAGTGGAGGGTGGTCTGGATCGCTCGGTCGACGCGCCCCGCCTGCGCCTGGAGCTCGGCGAGCCTCTCGAGACCTTCCCCGACGAGTTCTTGCAACCTCGCCCGTTCGGACGCGATCCATTCGTCGAAGGGGGCCGAGCCAGCGGCGAATCCTTCCAGAAAGGGCCCAACGCATACCGATGTGATGCGCTCGAGCGCTTCATGAGTTGCGTCCGCAACGCTGCGCTCGAGCGTCGTGACGTCGACCTGCACCTGCGAGTCGTCGAGCGCGATCGTCGCGTCGCTCGAACCCAGTGCGTGCGGTGCGTGCGACGACAACGACTTGCGGATCATGAGCAGCGCCTGCCGGAGGCTGGCTTGCGCCTGCACCTTGCCCGATTCCGGCCACAGCAAGGCATGGATTTTCTCGCGGTCGTGCACCCTTCCGGGCGTCAGTGCCAGGTAGGCAACGAGCGCTTGGGCTTTGCGCGTGGGCAGGTGGAGCGGGGACGGACCGATGCGTATTCGAAACCCGCCGAGGAGCGAGATCTCGATCCGACCCTCCGGGGGGCGTGGATGCCCTCCGGAGCTTGCTCGCTGGCCCCCCCCGGATTCCCAGCGGATCTGGCGTCGGCGGCCGGGCCTCCTTGCTGCAGGATCCGGCGCGCCGACAGCTTCCAGCCTGACTGTCAGCTCCATACGCAATCCACGCCCATCGGCAGTCCGTAGCCACTTCGTAGCCCGAGTTCCAGGCCGGTCGTCTTGGCCGGGCGAGATCGAGGAGGAGCGTCGGTGGGCACGTCATCCGGCGATTCCGGGACGGGAGGACGCGGTGGCTCGGCCCCGGCGGGAGCGACATCAGGAGACGCGAGGCCCGCCACCACGAACACTCGTTTCATCGATCGTACCTCGGGCGATAGGGGACCGTGGCCCGTGCACAGTGACCACGCGGAGCCGGCGGAGTGCGTTCTTGCAAAAGTCAGACGCATCGACACGATCCGTTTCGCGAGCCTAACGCCGAGTCGACGGCGCGAAATACTACTTAAGTAGTAGAGCCCCACCCACGCGCCGCCGGCGCAACGGTTTCCGGGAAGCCCCGGTTGAAACGATGGTATTCGTCGCTGCAGAATGAGCGCGCGCTGGCGACGACACTGTCGGTGGCGTTTTGCGCTCCAAGGAGAATTCTGTGAATAACCAAGGGCTCTCTTTCAACATCAATCTCATGAGACCCGTCGCGATTCTCGTTGTGCTCAACGTCGTCGCCTGTGCGGCCGCGGAAAAGCGAGTAAAAATGGATGCCGATCGCCCGATTGAAACGGATCGAGGGTATCGCCAGGATGGGCAACTACTCGAGACGAGGGACATGACCGACAAGCTCGAAAGGGAACCGGCCTCCACCTCGCACGTGCAACGATCACGCGCGCTGATGATCGTCTCGATCATCCTTGCAGGGGCCGGGGGCGCGCTGATCGGTGTGCCTCTGGGTCAAAAGTTGCGTGGCAGCGCGAACCCGACGTGGGAGCTGGCGTACGCGGGCGCCGGGGCCGTCGTCCTCTCCTTGCCTCTGGGATTCTGGAGCCAGAGCAGCATGACCAGCGCGATCGAGGCTCACAACAGTTTGCTGGGCGGCGCCCCGGTCGCCGGGTCACGATAGGCCAGCGGCAGACGGCGATGCACCTTCCAGGGCCGGGGCTCGTCGGGATTCGCGGGTCGAGATCAAGCGCTGCACTGCGTTGACCGCGACGCGTGCGTTCTCGAATCGCTCAACCGCGCCGCGATTGAGCCGCCTGTGCGATGAGGGCCGTGCGGCTCGCCACCCCCAACTTGTCGAAGATATTCTGAATGTGCTTTTTCACGGTCGCTTCGCGGCAGCCAAGCTCGGTCGCGATCACGCGATTGCTCCAGCCACGCGCAACCGCCGCGCTCACATCCTTCTCGCGCGGCGTCAGAGCCGCTTGCCAGACGCGCGGTATCGGGGCGTGGTGCGGTAGCTCCTGAAGGAGCAGCATCGCGTTCGCCGTTCCCAGGCGTTCTGGCAGAAGAAAGAACGATGCCTGCAGCGTCGCGTCGGCGCCCCGCTTGGTCCACTTCGCAGGCGCGTCCGACCCGGGTGGAAAGGCCATCGCGTGCGCAACGAGCGTTGCGAGCGGTTCCGGAAGAGCTCCGGCTCGCATCTCGTGAGGTGCAAACCACTTGTCGATCAGTCGCCCAGCGCCAGTCGTGCGCGCGACTTCGGTCGCTGGAGGTGTCAGAAGGACGATCGACTCCCCGCGGTCGCCGAGCAGGGTCTCGAGCGCAGTCCCCCAGCGCGCCGCGACACCTAGCCGGTGGCAGTTCCGGACGGCGTTCGCGATGGCGGGCACGACTCGCTGCATGGCCCCCCGCTCATGCGCAGAAAACGGGCGGCGCCTGTCTCGAAAGAGCGTCAGTCCGCTTTGCCACCCGTCGTCGGCATGCAGCATGACCCCCATGACCTGCTCCACGGGTGCGCCGACGTCGCGCGCATGACGGTACATGATGTTGGCCTCGAGCTCGGAGCGAGAAGCCATGTCTTCGTCCAGGAGCACCACGTTGGGCCGTGCGGCCACCGAGGGACGGACGAAATCATGTCGGATCATTTCAGGATAGGCCGCGAAGAAGGCCGGCGGGATCCTGGCCACGATCCATTCGAAGTCCTCGGGCCGCCCCGACCACGATATTCCGAGCGCTCCCGAGTCGGCGGAGACCAGCTGAAGGAGCAGTGGATACGCGCTGTCGAGCACCGCGTGCAGGTCCAACGAGCTCCCCAGGGCCTCCAGGATCGCCAGGGTCACCTTCCCCTCGCGAGAGCCCGACGCGGACGCGCGTGCCATGACGACCCCTCCGGGAGCGACCCTACCGTCGTTTCAAAGCGCAGTCCAGGTCGCCAGGCCCCCGAGGGGTCGACGCAGACGCGAGCCGCGAGAGATCGTGCTCGAGCGCGCGCTTCTCAGTGGCGCCGTCGCTCAGATAGGATCGCCGCTCCGCTGAGAATGGAACCGGCGACCCGTTCGAGCGCCTAAAGCGAACTCTGTGGACCTGCCGAAGCGGGTGAGGCGCTTGGTTCTCCTACGCCCGACCACGCCACGCAGGCCGTTGTTGAATAGGGGCTCGTATGCTTCGACGGGCGCAGTGATCCTCCCCCGCTTCCGAAACGGCGCCGGGGGAAGATCACGGGGCTGTACTGAGGCAAGACCAGCATGGGCCTTCCGCGCCACGAGGTCACGGGCGCGCGCCGGAACCTCGGCGGGGACGCACGCGAGCGC
>CZKU01000263.1_pt1 | contig 19874 bp, 8 predicted proteins | sample 1122471 | NCBI WGS metagenome assembly CZKU01 (sample SAMEA3539301, study PRJEB10725) | soil metagenome | biome: tundra; feature: field; material: soil | place: USA | collected 2010-05 | depth 0.15 m | reverse complement strand
CCCGCGTCGCCAGCTCGTCGCGGCTCGTGTCGAGGACGTACGTCTCGACCCCCCGCCGCACGCCGCGCTCGCTGGCGTTGCAGTGAATCGACACGAACAGATCCGCCCCGAAGGCGTTCGCGCGAGCGGTGCGCTCTTCGAGCGAGACGAAGCGGTCGTCGTCGCGGGTCAAGACGACCTCGATGCCCATCGCGCTCAAGATAGGCGCGGCCCGGCGCGCGATGTCGAGGGTCACGTCCTTCTCGCGGAGGCCGCCCGAGCCGACCGCGCCCGTGTCCTTGCCGCCGTGTCCGGGATCGAGCACGAGACGCGTGACGGCCCGCGGGCTCCGGCCGGTGACTCCGGGCGGGTGGTGCGCCAGGTCGACGACGATCCGGTAGGGATCGCGCATGACGAACGCCCTGCGGAACGCGCGGCCGTCGAGGTCGACCGAGATCCGCGAGCCCGTGCTGGTCGGGTCGGCGCGAATGCGTGAGACGACGCCGCGGCCGGGCGTATCGCGCGGCGCGGCGCCCACGTCGACGCCGTCGAGGTCGAGGAACGTGCGGGCCGACGCGCTGCCGCCGAGAACTTCGTCGTCGATCCGGTACGTGGCCGGCCGATCGAGAACGACCACGATCCGCGCCGCGTCCCGACCCGGCCACGACTCGATGCGCACGATCTGGGGCGGTCTGTCGGGAACCTGCGTCGACGAGGCGGGAGAAGCTCCGCCAAGCGGGCGCATCCCCGCGCCTGCCAGCCCGGCCTCGATGGCGTCGAGGACGTGTTGAGGCGGGCGGAACGCGATGAGCTCGACGAGAGCGTCTTCGAGGTCGCCGCGGCAGGTGTGCCGCGGGTCGTCGAGCCAGGGAGCGGCATCGTTGGCAGGCGCGTCGTGGAGCGGCGCGAAGCGACGCTGTGCGCGGTAAAGCTCAGTGTAAGTGACGGCGGCGTCGTGCGCGGCATCGCCTGCGAGACGCGCGCCCGCCAGGGCAGCTTCGCAAGCTCCGGGCGCCTCCGGGTCGCGCGATGCGGCTCGATAGAGATCGAGGGCCTCGTTGGCGTCGCGGTCCCGGCCCTCGACGCGCCACACGCGTTCGACGAGCCGCGCCGCGGCGCCGTGGAGGGTCGCGGCCCGGGCCCCCGTCCCCTCGCGGAGGGCGTGCGCTTCGATCGACTCCGCCAGCGCCAGGGCCTCCGCTCTCGCTGGAAGCTCGCCTTTGCCCTCGCCGAGAGCCCTCGCCCTAGGAAGTTCGTCGGGCGTTCCCTCGCCGCCGCCACCGCCACCGCCGCCGCTGTCGACGTCGCCCGAGGCCCGTGGCCCGCAGCCTGTGACGGCCAGCAGCGACCCGATCACGAGCCCCGTCGGCCCCCCGGTCCACAACGCCAATGCAACCGGCGTCGCCAAAGCGAGAGCGCCTAGCAGCGGGGAGGCCGTTCGCGTAAACTCGTTCACGTGTCCGAGCCCCCGCTGACGATACAACCGATCTACGCCGATCGCGCCACCGCGCAGACGTTCGCCGATGCGCGCACGATGGTGAACGCGTACCTCGCGCGCTTTGGCGAGCGCGCCGGCGCCAGCCTCGAGGCCCTCGATGCGAGCGGTTACACGCTCGTCAAGAAGGGCTCGGCCACGGTCGGCATCAACGTCCTCGAAGATCACGGCGTCCTCCTCTTCGTCGCCCCGGTGATGCCTGTGCCGAAGCTCTCGCCCGTGGCGCTCGAAGCGCTGTACCGGCGGCTCCTCGAGCTCTCGTTCCTGACCACGTCCGACGCGGCCTTCGCCGTTGACGGCGATCACGACGAGGTCGTCGTGAGGGCGCTGCGCAGGCTCTCGGGGCTCGACTACGAAGAGTTCGAAGATCTCCTCGAGACCGTCGGCAAAGTGGCCGACGAGTGGGACGACGTGCTCCGCGCGGAGTTCGGGACCAAGTAAGGGCGTCGACGCCTCGAGCGCCTCGAGCTCGCAGCGACAAGGCGTAGAGGAAAAAAGTTACGAAAAAATCCGGGCACCGGGAGCGATTCGAGAACGACGCCCTCGGATGAGATGCCCATCGTCTGCGCATTTGTTCGTCCGGCACTCGGATGTTACGCTCGTCGTGTCATGGCTTATCCTGGGGATCCGTCGGGCCCGCCCTCGAAAGGTGGGGCCTCCCTCGTGGCCGGCAGGCTCGCTCCGGATGACTTCGAGCAGCTTGCGGCAGCGTTCCGTCCGTCGTGGGAGTTCGACGAGGCGCCATTCACCGGGCCGGGATCGATGTCGCCCTCCGAGCTGCAGCTCCTTCAGAGCGCCGGCGGCACGCACGCCGACGTTCGCGCGCCTGCACCGCCGACGAACGGCATCCATCGGCACGCCGTCCCCAAGCCGACCGCGATGACCGCGCCACCGGAAGATTCGGTCATCGTCGCGAGCGCTCTCACGGCAGCCGACGCTCCTCCGCCTGTATCTGCGCCGGCGCCGACGCCGTTCGGGCCGCCCGTTTCCGTTCTTGCTCCGGTTACGTCTTCCGTACCGGGTGCAGCGCTCGTGGTTCCGGCGCGCTCGGGCTCGCCCGACCGGCTGGCCCAGACGCGCATCGTCCAGCATTCGGCCCCCGCGACCTTCCCTCTTGCGCTTGCGAAAGAGAGCACGGGCTCGTTCGATGTGGGGCGCCGCTCCAGGCGACCTCTCTGGATCGCCCTCGGGGCCGGTGCCGTGGCGCTCGCCGCCGTCGGCATCTGGTCAGCGTCCGGCAGCTCCGACGCGCCCGCCCCGGTCGCGACGATTGCGACCACCGCGCCCACGCGGCCTCCGCCCGATATCCCGCCCCCCCCCGACACGACGCCGCCGCAGGCCGCGCAGCCACCACCCGCGCCTGCGCCAACGGTCAAGACCGTTCCCGTCTCGGCGCTGGCCCAGGTTCCGATGCCCGTGCAGACGAGTTCTCCCCCGCCGGCGCGACCGGCAGTCGCACCCTCACCGCCACCGGCCCCCGCGCCGCGACCCATTGCACCGGCGCCCCGGCCGGTCGCGCGACCGAAGACAGGCGGCGGCGGTACCATCGTTCACGACGTGCCGTTCTGAACGAGCTTTACAGCAGGCAGGCGGTGCGGCGAGGATCGGGCGCGCCGGCGCCGCCGCGCCAAGCAAACCCATGAGAACACGCCCCCTTGCCGTTGCTTTGCTTCTCGCCTTCGCTCCGATCGCGAGCGCGTCGCCGTCGTGGGCTCAGGCCGCCGCGGAAGACCCGACGACCGACATGGCCCGCGCGCGGTTCAAAGAAGGCGTCGGCTTCTACGACAAGGGGCAGTTCGAGCAAGCGCGCGCCGCGTTCCTTCAGGCGTACGCGCTGAAGAAACACCCCGCCGTGCTGCTGAACCTCGCATGGAGCAGCTTGAAGAGCGCGCATACCCTCGAGGCTCAGCGTTATTTCAAGCAGTTCTTGACCGAGGGCAAAGACATCACCGACAAGCAGCGCGCCGACGCAAACGATGGTTTGAATCAGGCGAACGCCAAGCTCGGTCGCATCGACGTCGTGGCGGCCGCGGGCACCGAGATCACGGTCGACGGCGACAAGGCGGGCACGGCGCCGCTGACCGACCCGATCATGGTCGAGCCGGGCGCGCACACCGTAAAATTCAAGGGAACCGACGGCACGACCGACACCGACAGCGTGACGGTCCTTGCCGGCGAGAAGGCTGTCGCTCGCTTCGCCAAGACGGCGTCGCCCGCTCCCGCCGCAGTTCCACCCGCGGCTTCCGCGACCCCCGACAGCACACCGCCGTCCGAGCCGGCCGCGCCTCCCGCAGAGACGCCGCCGAATCCCGAGACACCGAAGGAGCCGCCCTCGTCCTCGCACAAGGGCCTCTTGTCGCCGCCATCGAACGTCGCGCCGGTCGTGATTGGCGGAATCCTCGTCCTCGCCGGGGTGGGGGTCGCCATTGCGATGGGGGCGGCAAAGTCGTCCGCGCAGACGAAGGCCAACGACACGGCTAACCAGATCAAAGGCATCGGAGGCACGTCGTGCAATCCGCCGTCGCCCGCGAACCTCGTCTCGACGATCTCGGGCGCTTGCGATCGGTTCGTCAGCGACAACAACGACGTGAACACCGACGCGACCATTGGCAACATCGCTGTCGGCGTGGGCGTGGTTGCCGGGGCCGCGACCGTCGTTTACTGGCTCCTCGCGGACAAGGGCGAAGATGCGCCCTCAACGAGCGCCACCCTTCCGTCTCTCACCCCCATGATCGGTCCGTCGACTGGCGGCTTCTCGCTGTCGGGTCGGTTCTAGTCTTCAAGCACCGACCGACGGCGTTCGTGGAACGGTGCCGCGTGGCTCTCGGAGGCAGCGCGCTCGACCGATCGCCATTTCGAGTCGCGGCGCGGCCCGGTCACGTCCCCGCTACTGCGGGTAGCGGATGGCCAGGATCGGCTCGGGACTGCCGGCGTCGGCGTCCGTGCCGCGCAAGAGAGCCGCGGCGAAGCAGCCGGTGGCGTCGCAACCCGCGTCGACCAGCGCGTCGGCGTGGACGTCGACCGTAGCCATCGTGAGCGGCGTCGATCGATCCGGCGCGAGCACCCGATACACCAGGCCATCGATCGGAGCCGCGTTCGCTGGCCGCTTTGCCTTTCGATGCGCCCACGCGACCACCGAGGCTCCCGGCGTCGCGGCCATCGCGCCCGCCGCCATTGCGCCCGTACCTATCGCGCCGATCCAGAATGGCCCTGGAACGCTCGCACAGTCGGCCTGGGCCAACAAGACGGCGCTCTCCTCCCCCGTCTTTCGATCGACCCGGAGCGCTCGGATGCTCAGAGCCCCCGATTCGCCCCCCGCGCACGGGTCGCTCGTTTCGCCTCGTGTTCTCGCTCGTCGTCGTCGCCGAAGTCCTTGTCTCGAATCGCGACCAGCGGAGGCCCGCCCGGCGCGGCGGGCGCGAAGGCGGTGGCCGTGACGTCGTCATCCCCGTCACCGAGATCGCCACCAGACCCGTCGTTGAGGCCACTAGCGCCGCGTCCACCACGCCTGGACGCGCCGATTCCCGGCCACACCCGAGCGCCACGCACGAGACGGAGAAACTGCGAAGACACGAAGACCCGAAGGATTCGAGGAGCGTCACAAACGTGCACCGGGAACCCAGAGAGCGTCTCATACGACTCGGCGAGCTCCAACTACTCTACGCGGCGTCTCGGACGCCCGCGCCCCAGCGCGCGCCGACAGCCGAATTTCTTCGCGTCTTCGTGCCTCTGCGGTTTCTTTCCCCTTGGGCCGTCAGGCGCCGACGAGGAGCTTTCGGAATGAGGTGCGCGGAAGGCCAGCGGCGCGGGCAGCGGCGCTCAGATTGCCTTCGCTGTCGCGCAGGAGCTCACGGGCTCGCTGGGGCGTCATGCACTTGGCGAGCTCGTGGCGGTCGCGTCGGAGCGCGCGGTCGATGTCGTCCGCGTCGATACGGCTCCTCTCGCGGCAGGCGTCGGCTGCCCTGCACAGGACGTTTCGAAGCTCACGGACGTTGCCCGGCCAGTTGTGCGCAGCGAGACGAGCGAGCGCGCCGCCGGTGAGCGAGCGATCGCCCACGTCGGCCACGAGCTGGCGCAGAAGCACTCGCCCGATGACACCGATGTCACCGCGGCGCTCACGAAGCGGCGGGACGTGGATCACGAAGCACTCGAGACGATGATAGAGGTCACGCCGGAAGCCTCCGCTCGCGACGCGCTGATCGAGGCGCGCGTGCGTTGCGGCGACGACCCGCACGTTGGCGCGGCGGCCGCCGCCCGCGCCGCCGACCCGTCGGACCTCGTATCCATCGAGCGCTCGGAGAATCTTTGGCTGCGCCTCGAGCGGCAAGTCGCCGATCTCGTCGAGGAACAACGTACCGCCGTCGGCGTCGGCAAAGGCTCCCTCCCGGCGTACGTGAGCCCCCGTGAAGGCTCCGCGCTCGTGCCCGAAAAGCTCGCTCTCGACGAGCTCGCGAGGCACGGCCGTCACGTTGATAGCGACGAAGGGCCGCTCGCGCCGCGGCCCCTCGGCGTGCAGCGCGCGAGCGAGGAGCTCTTTCCCCGTGCCGCTCTCACCCGCGATGAGCACCGGCAGCCCGTGACGTGCGAGCCGGCGCACCTGGTCGGCGAGCCTTCGCATGGCGATCGAGGACCCCGCCATCCCGGAGAGGGGTTCCCCTGGTGGGCTCTGGGCGTCGGCCTCGTCGGCCGCGAAGACGACGAGGGTCGAGCGGCCGATGGTCACGACGGTGCCCGGTTGCCCGCGCGCCTCACGGACCCGGGCGCTGCCGACGTAGGTGCCATTCTTCGAGTCGAGGTCTTCGATGAAGACAGCTCCCTCCCGCACTGTCAGCGCGCAGTGACGGCCGCTCACGGTCGGATCGACGACGATGAGATCCGCCGACGGAGCCGTGCCGACGATCAGCTGTTCGGCTGACAGCGAGACCCGGCGGGCGACCGTCTCGTCCTGGAGCTCGACGACCCAGGAACCGCGGATCAAAGGCGGGGTGATGTCGAGCGTCGCTACGGGCTGCGCGTCGTCTTCGGCCGGCAAGGAAAGGACAGGCTCCACCCCCCAATGTCGGCCCGAGACCAAGAGATGTTGCTTACAAAACGACGGGCGACGCGCAGCCCCCAAGCAAAGCGTAGAGCGCTTTTCCTCTAAGTTGCGCGGGTCCGGTTCGGTGGTCGCCGCGCGGAGGCGTACTCGGTCACGTTCGCGTACGCCGAGCACGGCGAGCGCCGAGACCGGCCCGCGCAACGACGAGGAAAAGTGCTCTACCCGACGGCGATGCCAAGCATCTTGCGCAAGACGAAGTACTGCTCGCTCACCGAGAACATGAGGAGCTCCTTCATCTTTTCCGCCGGAGCCAGGTCTCCCGGCAGCTGAGGCTCCGCGCCGATGATCTTCTTGGCGATCTCGAGGTCGGCGCACAGCAAGAGGCCCGCGCGGCTCGCAGTGATCTCGGTGGCCTGCATCCAGCGCTTCAAGTCGGCCTTGGCGCCGTCTTCGATCCACTTCTGCACGACGAGCTTCAGCGACTCGCGGTGCACCGGCTGCATGTGCTTCGCGAGCTCCATCGCGGTGGCGTTGACGGCCTGCGCCATCTCGCCCGGAACCGAGAAGTCGTTCATCACGATCTTCACGCCCGCGAAGAGGATCACCTTGAGCTCGTTGAGCGTCGGGAAGAGGTTCTTGATGTAGTGCTCGCCGCGGTAGCCCGACAGGTGCTTGCCCACGATGAACGTGAGCTCCTGCGGCGTGAACCCGGTGAGCACGGTCTGACCGGCGATGCTCGCCGGCGGCGTCGCGGTCACCGCGGTCAGCGCGCCTTGCACGTCGTTTCGGACGTAGAGCTCGGGCGTCGGGACGCCGAGCACCTGCGCCGCCCAGCCGAACGTCTTGGCGAACGTCACAGTGCTCGTCGCCGGGTCTTGCTTGAAGCGGCGATCGAGCGTCGGAAGCTGCTTCTGCGCGCGGAGCTGGTTGGTCTTTGCGACAATGGCGGCGGGCGTCAGCATCTCGAAGATCTTGCCGATGAAGAGGTTCTCGTCCTTGTGGAAGAGGCTCTTCACCCACCCCTCGTTGTCGAGGCGGCTCTTGACCTGGATCATCCCCTTGGGGCGGTAGTCTTCGAAGAGGCGCTGCTCTTCGTCGTCGGCCTTCCGGAGGAACGAGAGCGCCGCGCACATGCACCAAGCCCGGTCGTACTCCTTGCCTCGCAGATAGAGCTTGTAGAGGCTCCGGTACGGGTCGACCCGCAGCGGGTCCTTCTGGAGAACGAGCGCGTGCTCGCTTACGGCGGCCTCGATCTGATCGGTCGCCTCGTAGAGCTCCGCGAGGATCTGCCGCTCGACGACCTCGTCGCCTTTGAAGCGCGTCGCCATCTTGAAGGCCTCGATGGCGCTGTTCGTGTCCTTCAAGCGGTCGCGGTAGATGAGACCCAGGTTGTGCCAGAGGTTGAACTCGAGATCCGGGTTCGACACGTTCGCGGTCGACATCCGGCGGAGCATCTTGCGGAACGCGCGCTCGAGGGCCTTGAAGTCCTTCTTCGAGGTGAGGATCTTGTTGATGCGCTCGAAGGCCTCGAGATACTGCGGGTTGAGGTCGAGCGCCTCGCCGAAGAGCTCCACGGCGCGATCCTGGTCGCTCTCCTTGTCGCGATAAAGCTGGGCCATCGCATAGAGGAATTTCGACTTGCGGACGGGATCCTTCTCGCTGTCGGCGATAGCCTGCAGCGTGTCGATCATCTTCGCCCAGTTCTCGGTCGCCTGGTAGAGCGCGATGAGCTTGTGGAGCAGCCCCGGGTTCTGGGGCTGCAGCTCGCGCGCCTCTTCGAGCGCTTCGATCGCCCTCAGCGGGCTCTTGTCTTGATCGCTCCAGACGTCGGCGATCTCGTTCAACATCCGGAAGCGGTCTTCGCCGTCGAAGACGTTGTCGAGGATCTGTCGTTTGTACGCGACGACCTGCTTCCAGTCCTTGAGCTCGTTGTAGAGCGAGACGAGCGCCTCGAGCGTCGGCGCGTACGCCGGATCGACCGAGAGCGACTTCTCGAAGTTGTTGATCGCCTGCTTGGCCTGGCCCTGCTCGCGCTTGATGCAGCCGAGCTTGTGATAGACGTCGGCCCTGGCGGCCGCCTCGTCCTCCCCGAGCGCGGTGAGCACCTTCTGGTAGTTGGTGAGCGCCGCGCCCCAGTCCTTGAGCCGGAAGCACACCTCGCCGAGCCCGCGGATGGTCCGTTGATCGGTGAGATCGAGCTGGTGCGCCGCGGTGTACGCCTTGAGGGCCTTGTCGTCCTTGTTGAGCGCCGCGCAGACCTGCCCCAGCTTGCTCTGAAGGGCGTGCTGCTCGCTGCGTTCGCGCTTGCCGCTCTTTCGCACGAGTAGATCGAGCAGCGGTTCGGCCTTGGCCCAGTCTTGCTGCGCGATGTACTCGTCGACGAGCGGCATCGCCGCGTCTTCGTTCTCGCCGTCGGCCTCGTACGCCGCCTCCCACGCGAGCACCGCGCTCGGGTGATCGCCGAGCATCTGGTCGCGCAGCTTGCCGAGCTCCACCAGGAGCCGCGCGCGCTGGCGTGGAGACGTCGTATAGCTCTGCTCCTGATCGTAGTAGCGCGCGGCCTTGTCGTGATCGGACGCGTCGATGGCGATCTGGCGGAGCGCCGAGATCGTCGGGAGGTGCGAGGGGTCGAGGTCGAGCGCCATCTCGTAGCGCTCCTGCGCCGAGACGCGATCCCCGAGCTTCTCGTCGTGCGCCTTGCCGATGCGATAGAACGACTCGACGCGCTGCTTCGTGTCCTGCGTCAGCTCTGCGACGCGGGTCATGAACTCGATCGACTGCGCGCCGTCGCCGAGCTTGTCGTAGAGCTTGGCGAGCGACTCGAGCGCTGGAACGTTCTGGTCGTCGAGGTCGATGATGTTCTTGTAAGCGTCGATCGCGCGATCCGAGTCCTCGACCTCGTCGGCGTACACCTGCGCGATCGAGCCGTAGAGATCGACCTTGGTCTTGCGCTCGGAGGTCGCCGAGATGTGCCGATCGTAGGTGTTGACGAGATCGAGCCACTGCCGGAGCTTCCGGTAGCTGCGTTCGAGCTTGAAGTACGCCTCTTCGTTGTTCGGGTCGATCTCGAGGACTTGCTCGAGACGCTTGGCCGAGAGGTCGGCCTTGAGGAAGTGCTCCTCGTGCATCGTCGCGAGCTGCATCAAGACGTCGATCTTCTCGCGCTCGGTCGTGACGACGTCGAGCTGGCTATCGAGAACGGCGACGAGCTCGGCCCACTGCTCGAGGGTCTGGTAGACGCGGGTGAGCCCGCGGAGGGCCGGCAGGTTCGTGGCGTCGAGGTCGAGCACCTCGCGATACACCTGCGCCGCGCGGCCGGCGTCGCCGAGGCTCGTCTCGTAGAGCTGGGCGATGCGGAGCTTGGCGGCTTGCGTCTCGGCGGGTTCGTGGAGAGCGGGGACCTTTCGCTGGAGGACGTCGACCAGCTCCCGGTTCTGGTTCCGCGCGGCGTAGATGCGTTCGAGGTTGCCGAGCGCCGGCAGGAAGTACGGGTCGACCTCGAGCGCGCGCTGAAAGTGCGCGATTGCCTGGTCGGTCTGCTGCATCTGCCCGTCGAGGAGCTCGCCGAGATCGTTGAGCGTCTCCTTGCGATCGAGGTCGTTCGTCGCGACGTCGAGGGCGCGCGTGAGAGTCGCACCCATCTGTTGCCAATTCGCGGCCTTCTTGTAGAGGCTCGCGAGCTGGCGCATCGCGCCGACGTTCAGCGGATCGAGCTGGATGATCTGCGCGTAATACGGCTGCGCGTACTCGGGGTGACCGAGGTCGTCGCCGTACCACTTGGCCAGGTGCAGGCAGAGACGGATCTTCTCTTTGGGCTCCGTCTGCTGCTTCAGCCAGCCGTTGACCGTCTGGATCACTTCGGCCCAGCGGCCCGTCGCCTGCGCCATCCGCTCGAGGTACCGAGCGGTCTCGCGGTCGTGGAAGTCCATCGACAGCGCGTTGACGAGCGCGTCGAGTGCCTGGTTCTTGTCGTCGAGCTTCTCCTCGAAGACCCGCGCGATCTTCCGGAGGATCTCGGTCTGCTGGCCAACCTCTTCGCGCGTCTCGAGGCGCGCGAGATAGAGCTCGACGAGGGGCTCCCAGCGGGCCGCGGCCGTGTGGAGCTTCTCGAGCTCGATGAAGGCCTCGTCGTGGGCCGCGTCGATCTCGAGGATGCGCTCGTGTGCCGCGCGCGCGCCGTCCGGGTCGCCGACCTGCTCGCGCCAGAGAGCCGCCGCGCCGCGGAGCTCTTCGATCTGCTCCGACGCCTCGCCGAGCGCCTCGGCCCGGCGCATCTTCACGCCGATGACGTCGGTCCACTTCTCGTCGGTGCGGTAGATCGCCTCGAGCGCGTCCATGGCCTCGAAGTCGGGGCCCACGTCGAGGAGCTTCGTCCAGGCTTCGGCGGCGTCGAACGGCTGCTGCAGCTCGGTGCCGTAGGTCTTACCGAGCTCGCGGAAGATCTCCTTGAGCTCCTCGGGATCGAGGAACGACGCCGCTCGATCGACGAGCTGGTGAAGCGCCGCGACGAGCTCGTTGGGCTCGGCCTGGCGGCGGCGGATGCCGGCAATAGCCCGCAGCGCGCCCAGGTTCGCGTAGTCGATGTCGAGGACGCGGTTCCAGTCTTCGAGCGCCGCGTCGTCGCGACCGAGCTTCTCGCTCGTCGTTCGGGCGCGGCGCGTGAGGATGGTGACGCGGTCTTCGTCGCTGGACGCGATGTCGAACTCGCGCTCGAGGATGTCGACGAGACGCGACCACGCGGACGACGACTCGTAGAGATCGGCGAGCGCGTGGAGCGCCTCGGGATCTTCGCCGCGGAGGTCGAGCACGACCTTCCACGTCTCGATGGCCTTCTCCGGTTGCCCGAGCTTGTCGGCCGCGAGGTGCGCGATCTTCGCGCGGATCTCGGCCTCGGCCGAGTCGCCGGAGGCGGTCTCGAGCTCGCGCTGATACACGGCGTCGAGCTCGCGCCAGGCGCCCTGCTGCTCGTAGATGCGAGCGAGAGCGGCGATGGCGCCGTCGTGCGTCTTGTCGAGATCGTCGAAGATCCGTCGGTACGCGCGGATCGCGTTCCCGAGGTCGTTCAGGCGCGTATCGTAGAGCTCACCGAGGCGCGGGTAGAGATCGACGAGATCGAGCGTGTCGCTCGTGGCCTGCACCCGCATCTCGAGGATCTGCGCGAGGTCGGACCACGACTCGGTCGAGAGGTAGATTCGATCGAGGTTCGCGAGGGCCTCGGTGTCCGTCGCGTCGATACCGAGGACGTACTTGTACGTCTCTTCGGCCTTGGTCACGTCGCCCAGCTCGTCTTCGAACGTCCGCGCGAGGCGGCGCCCGACGGCCTTCTGTACCGCGGGATCGGTGTGGGCGCCGAGCACGTCGGCATACGCGTTCGCGAGCGTCTCCCAGCCGCCGTCGACGCTGGCCGCGAGGCGAGGCGCCTCTTCGTTCGTCTTCTCGTCGAGCGGGAACTCCCGGAGCGCGCGGATGTAGACCTCGAGCGTCTTCGCCGCGTCGAGGAGCTTCTCTTCGGAGAGCTCGGCGAGCCGGTAGTAAGCCGCGAGCCGCTCTTCTTCGCCCTTCGTGTGAGCGAGCTGCGCTTCGTAGACGAGCGAGATCTTCTCCCACTCGCCCATCGACCGGTAGAGGGGCTCGAGGATTTCGCCGACCTCGGCCTGCTTGATGCCCTCGGAGAAGAGCTGCTCGAGGGCCTCGAGCGTCGCCGCGTGCTCCGGGGCCGCGCCGATGACCTCGCGGTAGGCGCTGAGGGCGCCGTCGACGTCGCCGAGCTTGGTCTGGAGGACCTGCCCGAGACGGTGCTTCAACTCGAGCACTTCGTCGGGCGAGTCGGTTGCTTCGGCCTCGCGCGCGAGGACGTTCGCGAGCTCCGCCCAGCGGCCGGTCTGGCCGTAGAGTCGATCGAGCGCGCGGATCGCCGTGAGGTTGTCGGGGGCGGCCGCGAGGACCTTGCGGTAACGGGCGATCGCGCCGTCGACGTCTTCGAGCTGAACCTCGAAGACCTGCGCGTTACGGAGCCCGAGCTCGACGAGGCGGTCGTGCTCTTGACGCTGCGCGAGGTCGTCGACTTGCGCGTCGTAGAGCTGGGCCACGTTCGGCCAGCGGTTCACGACCATCGCGAGGCGCTCGAGGTTGCCGAGCGTCTGCTCGTTGCCGTCGTCCATCGGCAGGGCGCGGGCGTAGGTCTCGAACGCGGACGTGTGATCGCCGATCGCGTCTTCGTAGAGGCGTGCGATGCGGTGGAGGAGATCGACCTTCTGGAAGGGATCGGTCGCCCGCCGGACCTGCACTTCGTGCACGCGAATGAGCTTCAGCCAGTCGCTCGTCGCCTCGTAGACCGGCTCGAGCACCGCCGCGGCGCCGAGCGGATCACCATCGCCGTCCTTGAGGCCCTCGAGCGCCTTGAGGGTCGGCTCGTGGTCCATCTGGCGCTGCAGGATGTTGCTGTAGAGCTCGACCGCCCGGGGCACGTCTTCGAGGTGCTTCTCGTAGAGCTCGGCGATCCGATACTGGAAGCTGGTCGCTTCGTTCGGGTCACCCGTCATGTCGCTCTCGCGCGTCAGGACCGACATGAGCTCCGGCCAGTTCTGGGCGCGCTCGTAGAGCACGTCGAGGCGTGACAGGGCCTGGAGATCGTCGGGATCGATCTCGAGGATCCTCGTGTACGTGTCGATGGCGCGAGGCACGTCGCCGAGCTCGCGCTCGTAGACGGCGCCGACCTGGTAGTGAATTGCCTTCTTCTCGTCGACGTCGGCGACGAGGTCGGCCTTGCGCGCGTACACCGTGAGGAGATCTTGCCAGCGCGAGAGATCGAGGTACCGCTTGACCAGCGCGTCGATGGCGCGCAGCTCGTCGGAGTCGATCTCGAGCACCTTGCTGTAGACAGCGATCGCCTGCTCGGGGCGATTGAGCACGTCCTCTTCGATCGACGCGGCCTGGAAGAGCGCGTCCTTCTTCTCCCCCGGCCCTTCGAGGATCTCCGATTTTCGCTGCAGGATGATCGACAGCTCGGCGTACCGCTCGGAGGCGCGGAACAAGCGCTCGAGCGACTCGGCGGCCGCGAGGCTCAACGGATCGATCTCGAGCACCTTGCGGTAGAGCGCGATCGACGTGTCGAGGTTACCGAGGTCCGTCTCTTGGACCCGCGCGCTCATCATGTAGAGCGCGCTGGCCAGCGACGCATCTTCGATCTCGGCCGCCAGCTCTTCGAATACCGCGGCCAGGTCTTCGAAGCGGCCGGTCGCGCGGGCGACGCGATCGATCTGCTGCTGCGTAGCCTCGTTCGACGGGTCCTCCTTCAGGGCCCGGGCCAAGGTGGTGAAGGCCGGAGTGAGCTCGCCCGCCGCGTCTTCGTAGAGGGCGGCGATCTGGTGGAGGAGCTCCACGCGGCGCGTGACGTCGTCGCTGCGCCGGACCTGGACTTCGTGCGCGCCGACGAGCTTCTGCCAGTCGCCCACGTGCCGGTACAGCGGCTCGAGGAGATCGGCGATCGTGAGCTCGTACCGCCCGTCGTGGCCAAGGCGCTCGAGGGACGCGAGCGCCTGGGCGTTCGTCGGCGCGCGCTCCAGCACCTGGCGGTACCCTTCGATGGCGACGTCGACGAGACCCATCTCGCGCTCCTGGAGCGCCGAGAGGCGGAGCATCAGGGCGAGCTGCGCGTCGTCGTCCGCCGCGAGCGCGAGCTGCGCCTCGAGGTTCTCCGCGAGGTCGCTCCACATCTTCTGGCGCGTGAAGAGATCGTCGAGCGCCCGGAGCGCGCGATCGCTCCCGGGCTCGAGGTCGAGCACCTTCTTGTACGCCGCGACGGCGTCTTCGGGCCTCCCGAGCCGCTCGTCGTAAATCTGCGCGGTGGTCGCGTAGAGCGCCTCGCGGTCTCGCGCGTCGCCCGTCTGCTCGATACGACGCTCGACGACGCCGATGAGGTCTTCCCAGCGCTGCGTTCGGGTGAAGAGGTGGTCGAGCGCGGCGAGAGCCTCGGCGTCGGCCGGATCGAGCGCGAGAACCTTGTAGTAAGCCTGCGCCGCCCTGTCGACGTCGCCCAGGCGATCGTCGATGCCCGCAATCCGCATCCAGTAATCGCGCGCGAGCAGCGCGTCGGTGAGGCTCGCGGCGAGGTCGCCGTAGAGCGTCACGAGCTCTTCTTGTGCGCCGGAGCTCTCCGCGATGCGCTCGATCTCGTCGCGCGTCTCGGGGAGCGCCGGGTCGTCGCGCAGCGCCGACGCCAGGACCGCGAAGGCGTGCGCGGCGTCGTTGACGCGCTCGGCGCTGATGCGGGCGGCCTTGCGCTTCAGGGCGACGCGCTTCTCGAGGTCGCCCTCGGCGCCGCTCAGGATCTCGAGCGCGCGGATCAGGCGCGGCCAGTCGCCGCGCTCTTCGTAGATCGACTCGAGGATCGACGCGGCCTCGGACCGGAGATCGCCCTCGAGCATCGCCTCGAGCGCGCCGCGAGCGCCTTCGTGGGTCGGCTCGACGAACAGGATCTCGCGGTAGTTCTCGAGCGCGCCGGCCGGCTCACCGAGGTGGCGTTCGAGCGTCGACCCGAGGCGGAACTTGAGATCGACGAGCTCGACCTCGGTGACGTCGAGCTCGATGCGACGGCGCAGGACGTCGACGTACGGCTCCCAGCGACCGAGACGGCCGTAGAGGACGTCGAGCGCGGCGAGCGCGGTCGCGTCGGTCGGCTCGTCTTCGAGGACCTGCACGTACGTGTCGATCGCGCGATCGACGTCCTTGATCTCGTTCTCGTAGAGGCGGGCGATCTCGGCGTTGATGGCCTTCTTCTCTTCCGGCGTGGTCGAGAGTTCGCGCTTCTTCTCGTAGATGCCGAGGAGCTCGCCGAAGCGTGACGTCTGCCGATAGAGCCGCTCGAGGGCTGCGATCGACTCGACGTTTTCGCCGTCGGCCTCGTAGACGGCGCGATACACCTCGAGGGCGTCGTCGACCATCTGCAGGCTGTCGACGAGGACGCGGCCCAGGCGCAGTCGGAGCATGATCCCGACGTCCCGGCTGCCGTCGTGATCGGCCGCCGCGATCGCGTGCCGGTACGACGTCACGACTTCGTCCCAGCTGCCCGTCACCTTGGCGGCGCGCTCGAGATCCTCGCTCGTGCGCTCGTCGCCCGGAGCGAGCTCGAAGGCGGATCGATAGCGATCGAACGCCTTCTGCGGATCGCGGACCTTGCCCTCGTAGAGGATGGCGACTTCGCGATAGAGCTCGAGCTTCGCGACCGGATCTTGCTCGTGACCGAGCTTGACCTCGATGGCGTTGCCGAGGGCCTTGGCGTTGTTGGCGGCCGTGTAGATCGGGATGAGCGCTTCGGCCGCCTGGAGGTTGTCGGCCTCGAGCTCGAGGATCTTCTCGTAGGCCTTCGCGGCACGATCGAGCTTTTGCTTCTTGTCGCCCCAGAGCTGGGCGATCTTGAAGAGGAGCGAGATCTTCGGCTGCGGGCTCGTTTCCTTGGCTTCTTGCTGCTCGAGGACGCGTATGAACTCGTCCCACTTGCCGCTCTCGGCGTAGAAGACCTCGAGGTCGTCCCAGCGGCCGAGGGAGAGGTACTTCTTCTTGACGGCGTCTTGCGCGCGGCGGTCGTTCGGGTCGAGCGTGAGCAGAATCCGCCACGCGTTGACGGCGCCCTCGTCGTTGTTCAGGCGATCGCCATAGATTGTGCCGAGCTTCGTCAACACCTGGATCTTGGCCGAGGCTTCGTACGTCACCTCGGCCTGCTGCTCGAGGACGCTCGCGAGCTTCTCGAAGTCCTTCGCCCGCTCGTAGAGCCCGGCGAGGGCTCCGAGCGCCTCGGCGTTGGTCTCGTCGTTGGCGAGGACCTCTTGCCAGAGCTCGATGCAGACCTCGGGCTTCTTCACGCGCTCGGTCGCGAGCTTCGCGATCTCGAGGAACTTCGCCGCGCGAGCGGCGCCCGCCGGCATGCGCTCGGCCTCGCGTCGCTGCAGACCGAGGAGCTTCTCCCAGTCGCGGCGCTTCTCGTACATCTGCCGCAGGTATTCGACGGCCTGCCCGTTGTCGGGATCGATGGCGAGGACGGCTTCGTACGCCTTCACCGCCTCGGCCTGGTTCGCGAACTTCGTGATGTAGAGATCGGCCGCCTTTGAGTAGAGCGCGACCTTCTCGGCCGGATTGCCGACCATGCCGGCGAGCTGCAGCAGCGTCTTGACGTACTCGTTGTAGCGCTTCGACGACTCCTGCTTTTCAGCGATCTGACGGAGCTCGGCGACCTTGGCCTCGTCGACGGCGCCGGCCGGCTCGGGCGCTGCGGCGGCCGCAGCGACTGGAGCGGGAGCCGGCGTTGCCGGAGCGGGAGCAGGCGTCGCGGGCGCGGCGGCGACCGAAGCCTCGTCGACGACCGGAGCGGGCGTTGCGGCCTGACGTGCGACGGCGGGTTGCCGGATCGGATCCGACGGCGGGGCTTGCACCGCGGGCGCGGCCACCGCGTCGGTCGGCTTCAAGGTCTCGCCGATCTGCGCTTCGAACGCGCGCAATTGCGGGTGCTCGGGCGAGACCGCGCTCAGGCGCTCGAACGACGAGCGCGCGCGAATGAGGTTACCGAGCTGTCTCCAGGCGATCGTCCCGGCCTGGGCGAGCAGGAACGTGCTGTCTCCGTTCTCGACGCGCGTCGCCGCTTCCTCTGCGAGCTCGAGGACGCGGCTCCAGTCGCCCGCCTTCTTGCCGTAGGCCTCGCGAAGGTAGAAGAACGCGCCCTCGTTCTGGGGGTTGAGCTTCAGCGCCTCCTCGAGGAAGCGAGAGCCGATCTCGACGTTCTGATGGCGGAGCACCCATCGCGTGCCGAACGCGAGCGCCATCGCGCCGCGGTCTTGCGGGTCGCGGATCTGCTCGAGCGCCGCGTGCTGGGCCTGCTCGAGCGCGTCGAAGCGCCCTTGTTCGGCGAGGAGCCCTTCGTAGAGCGCAGCGATCTGCTTGTCTCCCGGGTTCGCAGCGTACGCACGCGCGAGGAGCGCCTCGGCCTCGTCGGCTGCGAAGCGTCGCGCCACGCGCGTCGCTCGCAGGAAGGCGCGTCCCTTGCCTGGCGACCCGACGCCGTCGTTCGCTTCATTCGCCAGGCCGAGCAACGTCTTGACGCGGCCTTTCCACGTGCCGGCGTCGACCTGCGCGTCTTCGAGGCAGCCGCTGGCCCCCGGGTTCTTTCCGCCGCTCGAGCCGAGCGCGCGCGCGTAGGTCGCCGCGGCCTTCTCCCACTCACCCTGGTCGCACAACACATCGCCGAGTTCGACGAGCAACGCGCTGGCGCGCGCCCCGTCTGGTCCCGCCTTGAGCTCCAGCTCGAGGAGCTTCTGGACCATATTAAGCTTGCCGAGGCCCCAGTAGACGCTTCGCGCCGACTCGAGGCTCTCGATCAAGGCCGGGTTGAGCTTGTACGCGTCCTGAAAGTGCTTGAGCGCCTTCACCCCGGCGAGAAACTTCGTCTCGAGCACGCGACCGAGCTTGAGATGGAACTGCGCCTTGTCGGCGTTTTGCGCCGAAGACGCGATCCCCTTCTCGAGCTCCTCAACGAGGCTCTGCCAGTCTCGGACGTTCTCCAGATACGAAAGACGCTCCTCTAGCTCCATCGATCGCCTCGGTTCGTTCGACCGCTCAAGTGAAAGTTACCGCGCCCTTCGCGCGCAAGTCGTACTTGCCCGTCACGACCAACGACCCGGCGCCTTCGGGAGGCACGGACCGCACCAATGCAAACGGTACGCTGACGACGCGGAGGCTGCTGAGAATAACAGAGTCGTGGTCCCGAAGTGGGCGGCCTCATGGCTCCTTCTCCGGGCCACACTATACCGCCGCGGCCGCACGTTTCTGTTATCGATTTTCGATGCGGCCTCGCCCCCCACGCCGGGCGCTGCGCTCGAGAGTCGGCTCGGCGCACCGATCGAGCGCGTACCCTGTGGCGCCGCGGCAAGCGTCGAGCGCGGCAGCGTGACAGCCGGCGCAGCAACGACGTCTGCGAGCGGGGCAAAGTAGAGGCGCTCAATCCCCCACACCGTGTCGCAGTTCCGCAGATCGAACGCCCCGGAACGTGTGGGCAGGGGCGCTCGCCCCGGAGATGAATTCGCGACCGCGAGCGCTGACGGGGCGGGAGGGACCCTACTGGAGAGAGCCGCCGACGCGCCGTGCGATCTCCTGGGACTGCGCGCACTGATCGGCGTAGTTCTTCGCAGCAGCACCCTTGCAGGTGATCTTCCAGAACGACTGCAGCTGCTGGACGGCTTCGTTCTTCTTCGGGGGGTTCAGCTCCGCGTAAGCGGACCCCAGGTAGAAGTACGCCTCTTTGTGGTCGTTGCACTTGTTGCTCTCGCACGACTTCTTGGCCGCTTCGTACTCCGTGACCGCGCGGGAAAAATCACCCTTGGTCTCGTACGCATCGCCGAGCAGGGTGTGGATGTTGAAGAGGTGCTTGTCGTCTTCCTTGGCGAACGACAGGCCTTCCTTCAGCACCTGCTCGACGAGATCGTAGAACATCAGTCGGCGGTACTCGTCTGCAAGGGTCACGTAGTACTGCGTCTGATCGGGCTGCGTCTGAATGGCCTTCGTCCAGTTCTGCATCGCACCGACCTCGTCGTCGGTGTGGATGAGCACCCAGGCGAGCTCGCCGTAGGCCTCGCCGTAGTTGGGGTCGAGCGCGATCGCCTGCTGGAACGGCGCCTTGGCGTCGTTCCAGTTGCCACCGGCCTCGGCAAGCTTCTCGAGCGCGTAGCCCTGACGGAAGTAGTAGTCGGCGTGGGTCTTCTTGCCCTCGGACTTCTCGGCGGCCTCTTCCGCGTGCGTGCACGCGGTGGCCATCTTCTGCCAGTCTTCCTTCTTTTCGTAGGCCAAGACGAGCTTCCACCAGATGCGCGGGTTGTCCGCGTCGAGCTTGGTGGCTTGATCGTACTTCGAGATCGCCTCGTCGACGTTGGCGCTCTTGGCCTGATCACCCTCGTTGGCGAGGTTGACGGCTTCGATGTTGTTGCGGCTGCAACCGACGGAGGCGGCGACGGCAAGCGCTGCGGTCGCGACGAGAGGCCCGACAATGAGGCATTTTTCGCTCATGGCGCGCGGGAGTCTACGAGAAGCGCGCGCGCGCCGTCCAGGTGATATCAGCGGCGAAGGTAAGGAGACGCGCGTGAGGCGAGATGCTCCCGTCACGGGGCTTGTCGTCGTCGATGTCGCACTGTTGCTCACGTCTTCGGCTCACGTCTTCGGCTCACGTCTTCGGCTCACGTCTTCGGCTCACGTCTTCGGCTCACGTCCGGAGAGAGAGATTGGCCGCAGAGGCGCAGAGGCGGTTCCGGTAGGGACGACCCGTTCCACCTCACGATGAGGTGACTCGGGTCGCCCCCCGGGCAGATCCGGACGTGCAGAATT
>CZKU01000531.1_pt1 | contig 20499 bp, 21 predicted proteins | sample 1122471 | NCBI WGS metagenome assembly CZKU01 (sample SAMEA3539301, study PRJEB10725) | soil metagenome | biome: tundra; feature: field; material: soil | place: USA | collected 2010-05 | depth 0.15 m | reverse complement strand
CTCGCCCTGGCCCGCCACGGGACGCTCGGCTCGACGACCGAGGCTACCGCGACGCCGGACGACGTGTTGCCCACCGCCGCCTCCACTTCTCGGACACCGCCACACCCAGCGGCGTTGGGCCGCGCGCGTCTGGCCGGGGAGGAGGACGCCGACACCGAGGACATGGCCGCCGAGGAGGCCCGCCAGATCATCGCACGGTCGCGCGCTGCGTATGCGGCCTGCGCGACGTATGCCGACGAAGGGACAATCGACACGGCGTTTCGCGGCAAACACCAGTTCCTGAATCAAGTCGTGTTTCGGACGGCATTCGCCGGTCCCAATGCCGTCCGGAGCTGTCACGAGCCCCTCGGTATGTGACAAGCGGCCGACCTAATTGGGAGATGCATCCTTCCGCGTGACGGAGGGCCCGCTCCTCGAAGACTCACTGCTGAAGCTGGAGACTCTTGAGCGGATCGACCGGATCGATCGCCGCAGGCGCCGGGCGGGGCGGGGGAACGGCGGGGCCGGTGGGGCCTTCCCTGGGGGTCGCCGGCGCGTGCGTCGGGCCGCTCGCGTGCTTCCCTTTCAGCGGGGCAGCCGTCGCGATCGTCGCGGCTGGAACCTGCGCGGAGGGCGCCTCGGTCACGGCCGGGACGATCGCCCCCTCTTCGGGCGCGAGGGCCACGGGCTTCGCGGGCTCCGGCGCCTTCACGGACGCGGGCGGATCGGTCGGACCGACGGTCGCCGCGGCGGCCGCGGGCGGGCCGCTGGTCGTCGCGGAGCGCGTCGCCATCAGAGCGACGCCGCCGATCACCGCCAGAGCCCCCGCCATGATCGCGACGCGGTTGCGCCGCCGCTCTCCTCCGGTGGTCGTCCGGCCCACGGGCGGCATCGTCCCGGGAGCGCGCATCGTCCCGTCGATGCCGGGCGACGAGGTCGCGGTGCCCGACCCGGGCGGCCCCGAGCCCATGACGCCGCTGATCCGGTCCACGGAGGCGCGCGCCCGGTCGGGGGCGAAGGGCAAGAGCGCCCACGCCAGCTCCGCGACGTTGGCGTACCGCCGATCGCGCTCCTTCTCGAGGCACCGCAGGAGGACGGCCTCGAGCGCCTGCGGCACGTCGGGCCGGAAGCTGCGAACCGCCTGCGGTACGCGGACCGCGATCTTCACCGCGATCTCGCCGAACGTGTCGCCCGGGAAGGGGACGGCGCCGGTCAGGAGCTCGAAGAGGATGACCCCGAGCGCCCAGAGATCGGTGCGCGTGTCGACGTCCTTCGCGCTCTGCACCTGCTCCGGCGACATGTAGAGCGGCGAACCCATGACGGCGCTCGTCCGGGTCACCGACATTCCCGAATCCGAAGGGTGGCTGCCGCCGGTGACCTTGGAGATCCCGAAGTCGAGCACCTTGATGACGAACTGCCCGTCGTTGCGCCGGATGCAGAAGAGGTTGGCGGGCTTGAGGTCGCGATGCACGATGCCCATGCTGTGGGCGTCGGCGATGGCTACGCAGGCCTGCAGCAGGAAGTCGACCGCCTGGTCTACGGGGAGCGGGCCCCGCGATCGCAGCCACCCCGAGAGGTCCTCGCCCTCGAGGAACTCCATGACCATGTAGGGCGCGCCGTTCTCGAGCGTGCCGACGTCGAGCACGCGAGCGACGTGCTCGCTCGTGATCTTCACGGCGGCGCGGGCCTCCCGTGCGAAGCGAGCGACGGACTCGTGGTCATCGAACAGCGCCGGCAGCAGGAATTTGATGGCGACCTTGTAGTCGAGGTCGAGGTGACGCGCGGCGACGACGACGCCCATGCCCCCGACGCCGAGCACGCGCTCGACGCGGTACTTGCCCGCGAGGACCGCGCCTTCGCTCACTCCCGCCGCCAATCGAACGTCCACTGCCAATGCGGCCGCTTTCCAGAGAAGGGGAGCCCGGGCGGCGTCGAGACGTGCAGCACGGCAGGCGCGTGGAGCGCGGCGCAGGCGTGCGGAGCGCACCAGGCCTGCACGGGAGGCGGCAGCGCGGGGGCGGCCACGTGCGTGTGCAACGTGGATCCCACGTGCAAGGCGTCGGGCGCCACGTGCGCCGGTGGCGCGACGCTCGACGGGTGCAGTCAAGACGCGCAGGGGTGCTTCTACGCGGCGACGACGTCGCCGTGCACGAACGGCGCGTGCTTCGGGGGCGCAGGGAGCGCGCAGTGCTGCACGAACGCGTGCACGAACGCGTCGACGCGATGCGGCGGCCTGGGCGTCCAGACGTGCAGTGTGCAGGGCAACGGGTGCACGGCGTGGAACGCCGGAACGGCGTGCGCGAGCGCGCACCAGAGCTGCACCGGCGCCGGCACCTGCACGTGCAACGCGGACCCGAACTGCACGAGCGCGTCGAACGTCTGCCAGGGCACCACGCTCGACACGTGCGCGAAGGACGCGCAGGGCTGCTTCTACACCGCGAGCTCGGCGGCCTGCGGCACGAACAAGACGTGCCAGGCGGGGGCGTGCATCTGCCAGGCCGCGTTCACCGCGTGCGGGACCACCTGCGTCAACGTCCAGAACGACAACAGCAACTGCGGCGGGTGCGGCCACGTGTGCCCCACGCTCTCTTCGCCGAGCACCGGGTCCACGTGCGCGAGCAAGGTATGCTCGGGCAACGTCGGCGGCGCCGTTGCGGTGGCCGGCTCGGCCGCGCTCGACACGGGCGACACCACCGTCTACGCGATCCGTGCCGTCACGCCCAACGCGGCCGGGACGTTCGTCACGCTCGATCTCACCGTCGGGTCGAACGCCGCGGTGGGAACAACGACGTACATCGTGCTGGGTCTGTACTCGGACGCCGGGGGCGTGCCGGGTAATCTCCTTTTCTATTCGGACTCCGGGGCCACGACCAGTCAGTTCGCCAATCCCGCTGCCCTCTTCGACTTCCAGTCGTCGGGCGGCTTCTACCAGACCGGCTTCACCGGAGCGCTCACCGCGAACACGACGTACTGGGTCTACCTCAAGGGGTACTACGACAACGAAGGCAACGCGCCCGACGCGATCATCACGGGCCTGAGCAGCAGCCCGTGCCAGGCGGGCGAGTGGCTCAACGTCGCCGCGCCGGGAATGTGGTCCTTCACGCAGGGTGGTCAGGCTTTGACGTGCCCCGGAAATATCGAGGCCTCGATCATCGAGACGTTTCCCTGAGCTCGGATCAGTCGCCTCGCGACGACTGACCCGGAGCGTCTTCTGGCCTAGTGCCCGCCCGCTCGCGGCCTTCGACCAGTCGGGCACTCCGCCGAAGACGCCGTTCAGGTAGACCGCGGTCGCCGAGGGCGCCCAGACCTTGAACGTCGCCCCGCCCGCGACCAGCGTCGCGCCCATGGGGGTGTTCGCGGTGAGGTTCGCCTGGGACAGGGCCATGTCGGTGCGAAGAACCTATCGTATCGCCACGAACTCGGACCATCCCTCGCGCTCCACGTGCGCGAGGTGGCCATGGCCGCTCCGACCCGGCGGCGCGTCGACAAACCGCGTAGGCTTTCCGGATGGGGATCGGGGGCCACGGAAGCGTCGCGTGGCTCGGCTGCGTCGCGCTGCTCTGGGGATGCAGCGATCCGGTCCCTCGACGCCTCGCGGGCGACGACGCCGGGGACGCCGGGGTGAACGAGCCTGCAGACGCCGCCGGGTCGGCAGGGACTCGCATCGACCTGCCCGCAGGGAGTTGCCCCAGGGCCCTTACCTTCGAGGCGGGCACACCACCCGACGCCGGCCTGAACGTCCACATGGCCGGCACGTGCGACCCCCACTCTCAGTGCTTCTTTCCGGACTCGATCGCCTGCGACGACGCCGGCGTCGCGTGGACCTCGTTCACTGTGTGCGCGTGCGACGGCACCGGGACCCCTTCGGCGAGTACGTCCGTCGGCTGGTTGTGCTCGACGGATACGTGGAGCCCCAGTTACTGCACTGCTCCCGTCAGCTGTCCTGCCGATCCCCTCCCCTACGCGAGCACCGGCGACGCCGGAGTGGTGCTCCCCGCCGGACCTTGTCACAACGGCGACGACTGTCTCGTGCGCACCCGGGAGCAGTGCGGGGACGGGACCGCCGGCACCACGTCGGGCTACGCCTGCGGGTGCCCGTACGCGGGACTTGGGACGTGGAGCTGCGACCTCCGGTGGTCGACCCTGACCTCGTGCGGGGCCGACGCGGCCGCAATCGATGGCGGCGTCCGTGATGGCGGCGACGCCGGCACGGGCTTCATTCACGTCGAGGGGGACGGCGCGCCCTACGACCTGGCCGACAGCCTCCTCTTCTTCAACCCCGTGGCGTGCGACGGCGACGCGACCCTGAGCGGTTGCCTCGCGGCTCACACCGCGCCGTGTCTTTCGACCGACGTCACGCCGGGAAATACGGGGACGTACGCGGACCGAAACGGCGACATCTGGACGCTCACGTCGACGGATATCCGGCCTGCGCCCGGTCAGGATTCGATCGGAGGCCCCGTCGCCGAGGGCACGCTCGAGGCCACGGCGGTGCGCGGTGACGCCGTGCTCCACCTGGTCTTCACTTTCCAGACGCCCTTCCGGGCCGTGATCTGTTGAGGGACGGACCTCAGGCCACCGTCTGGAGCCAGTCGAGGATGACGCCGTTCACCTCGTCGGGCTTCTCTTGATGGAGGAAGTGGCCAGCGTTCTCGACTCGCACGACGCGCATGCCGCCCACGAAGTCCGCGCTGCGCATCGCCGAGTCGTGCAGGCGCGTGTCCATGCAGCGGTCGAGGGCGCCGGTCAGGGCCAGCGTCGAGACCTCGATGGGCCGGGCGAGCTGCGCCTGCGCCTCGCGCGCGTCGCGGGACCACACGTCGAACATCGCACGGTAGTATCCGAGCGCCGCATGCAGGACCCCGGGCCGGCGAAGGGTCGACTTCAGCGCGGCCACCTCGTCGGCGGGCAGGTGCCAGCCTGGCGACCAGTCCCGCCAGAGCCTCTCGATGAACGCATAGTCACGCCGCGCGAGCGCGGCCTCGGCCACGCCGCGCATCTGGAAGAAGAACATGTACCAGGATTTCGCGAGCTGACTCGGGAGCCGGACGTACTCTTGCAGGAGGCGACCCGGGTGAGCGACCGCGAGGGTCGTGAGCGAGCGCAGGCGCTCGGGCCAGATCGCGGCGACGTAGTACCCGATGACGGCGCCCCAGTCGTGGCCGACGAGGTGGACCCGATCGAGGCCGAGGTACTCGATCCACGACGCGACGTCTTCGGCCATGCGCACCAGGCGATAGTCGCCGTCCGCGGGCTGCGACGTCGGCTCGTAGCCCCGCAGCGTCACCGGAGGCCTTCGGGTCGGTTCCGTCTGCCGAGGTCATGAATGCGCGCTCCCCCCTTCCGGGCGCACGACGCCCCGGCCGTATCGTAGCTCCCGGTGGTCTCTCGACCACCTCCCGCTTCATCCCGACTTCGGCGACGGTCCGCAGGCCGCGGCGCGCCGGAGGAGCAGCTCGCGCTCGCGCACGTTGCCCGTGAGCGACGCGGCGCGCTCGAACTCGGTTCGCGCCTCGCCCGCGCGTCCCACCTTCACGAGCAGATCGGCCCGCACGCTGGGCAAGAGGTGGTAGCCCTCGAGCGCCGGATCGGAGGCGAGCTCGTCGACCATGGCCAGCCCCTGGGCAGGACCGAACGCCATCGAGACGGCGACGGCGCGATTGAGCTCCACGACGGGCGACGGCTCGACCTCCGAGAGCACCTCGTAGAGCACCACGATGCGCGCCCAGTTCGTCTCGTCGGGCGTGCGAGCTCGCGCGTGGCACGCCGCGATCGCGGCCTGCAGCGCGTAGGGACCCCGGCCGCCGCCGAGCGCCTCGGCGCGCGCGAGCGCGGTGAGCCCTCGCCGGATGAGGAGCTGGTCCCAGCGGCTCCGGTCTTGATCGAGCAGCAGGACCGGGCGACCCGCGGGGCCGACGCGTGCCGCCGAGCGGGACGCCTGGATCTCCATGAGCGCAACGAGGCCGTGGACCTCCGCCTCTCCCGGGACGAGCTCGGCGAGGATGCGACCGAGCCGCAGAGCATCCTCGCAGAGGCCGGGCCGCATCCAGTCGTCCCCCGCCGACGCCGCGTACCCCTCGTTGAAGACGAGGTAGACGACCTCGAGCACGGACGACAGGCGGGCGACGAGCTCGGGGCCGCGGGGGACCTCGAAGGAAACGCGCGCCTCGGCCAGGGTGCGCTTGGCCCGCACGATGCGGGCCGCGAGGGTCGGCGCAGGCACGAGGAACGCGCGGGCGATCTCCTCGGTCGTGAGCCCCCCCAGCAAGCGAAGCGTGAGCGCGACGCGCGCGTCGTTCGAGAGGACCGGGTGGCACGACGTGAAGACGAGGCGCAGCAGATCGTCGCCGACGTCCTCGTCGATCGCGGCCTCGGGATCCGGCGCCGCGCGCTCCTGATCGGCCTCGAGGGTGTGACGCACCTCTTCGTGCTTGCGCTCCACTCGCCGGCCCCTGCGCAGCACGTCCAGCGCGCGGTTCTTCGCCGTGGCCATGAGCCAGGCTCCCGGGTTGTCCGGAACGCCTGACTCGGGCCACCGCTCGAGGGCCGTGACGAGCGCGTCCTGCGCGAGCTCTTCGGCGAGGCCCACGTCACGCACCATCCGCGCAAGACCGGCGATGAGTCGTGCCGACTCGATCCTCCAGACGGCTTCGATGGCGCGATGCGTAGCGGAGGCCGTCACGGCCACCGACTAGTACCCTGCCGCAGAGTTCGCGCAAGCCGACCGCCCCGGCGCTCATTTCTTCGCGAGGCCCTCCATCACGCGCTTCTCGGCCGCCTCGTCGCGGACCTCGACGGGAAAGTCTGTCATCTCGAACACCTGTCGAACCTCGATCATGTCGCCCTCGGGCGCGGGGCACCGCGACGCCCACTCGACCGCCTCTTCCTTCGACTTCGCCTGGATCAGCCAGTAGCCGCCGATGACCTCCTTCGCCTCGGTGAAGGGACCGTCGGACACTCTGGGCTTTCCCCCGCCGAATCGAACGCGCGCGCCCTTCGAGCTCGCCTGGAGACCGTCGAGGGCCAGGAGCACACCTGCCTTCGTGAGCTCCTCGTTGTATTTCATCATCGCCGAGACGAGCTTCGCGTCCGGGAGAACCCCGGCTTCGGCCGCCGCGTTCGGGTACATCAGCATCATGAATCGCATGGTCGTGTCTCCTTCGGGTTGGGAGCCTCCCGTCCTGACGCTGCCGCGCAGACTGGCTCCGGGAGGGCGACGATCGGGGGTGGGCGGAATCGACATCGGGAGCGACTTTATTTTCGGTGCCTGGCCAGCGCACCGGGGTGGGCCGTCGTGGCGATGCGGCCCACCGGGGTTTATCGTGCGCGAGCCGTGAGGCTCGCTCCTTGAATGCCGCCGTCGGCAACGACGTGGTCGACCTCACCGATCCCGCGATCGGCAGGCATCACGAGAACGAACGCTTCGTAGCCCGGGTCTGCTCGGAGGACGAGCGGCTTCGTGTCTCGACGGCCCGCGACCTCTGGAGCCTGTTCGCGGCCAATGAGGCGGCGTACAAGGCGCTCGTGAAGCTCGGCGGTGCGCCCGGCTTCGGTCATCGCACGCTTCGCGTCGCCCCGGACCTCGCGAGCATCGCCTGGGGCGACCGGCGGCTCGCCCTGGTGGTCACGGGCGACGGCGACCACGTGCACGCGGTCGCATGGATCGGGGGCGGCCGACCCATCGCGCGCGTGGCCCGCGCCGGCGCGTCCGGACGGGGGGAGAGCGAGGATGCGCGCGGCGTCCTGCGGGACCTTGTCGCGGAGGCGATCGGATGCGCTGCGGGTGAGCTCGAGGTCGTCCGCGACCGGGTAGCAGGCGCGTGGGACGGCTTCGGACCACCGCGCGTCGTGCGCGCGGGCGCGCCCGTCGACGCCGACGTGAGCCTCTCTCACGACGGGGGTCTCGTCGCCGCGGCGGCCCTCTTCGGAGCCGAGCGCATCGACTCCTGAGCGCACGTCAGGGAGGGGCGACCGTGAGTCCCTTCCGGACCGGCGCGAGGCACCGGCTCTCAGTGCAAGCCTGATATCGCACGTAGACCGCGATGGCGGTCGGGGCGGCCGCCTGCACCGGCGCGCGATGCAGCGGGAGCCGGACCTCGGCGGTCCCGTCGAACACGGACAGCGCTCCAACCCTCGTCGCAGCGGGATAGACCGGCGCCCCGAACTCGAGGCCCTCGGCGGACGCGCGCACGACCGTCGGGATCGAGAAGGGGTCGGGCGGGTGGTCCGACACGATGTGATACCCGGGGGCGATCGCGAGACGGACGACGAGCATCTCGGCCGGCTCCGGACGCTCCGGCGGCCGCACTGCCGCGGAGAGGTCCACCACCCGGTCGGGCGCGAGCAGATCCCCGGGCGCGCGACGCACCGGCTCCGCCGCGATCACCGTGGAGCCCCGCATCTGCCGGTCCAGCTCCACGCGAACCCCGCGGAACGAGGGGTCGAAGTGGGCCGTGTCCGGCAGCAGGAAGACGCGAATGACCCCCGCCGGGTCGATCACGAGCGTCGCGTCGAACAGCACCTGCGCGCGATCGGTGAACGAGGGCTGCGCCCGCGGAGGGGCGAACCGGATGGCGGCGGCCCCGGTTCGATCCTGAAGAGCGATGAGCGACGGGGCCACCCGCTGCCGCGCATACGCGCTCCAGACCTCCGGCTCTTCCTGGAGGTCCACGACGAGCACCTTGACGTTCCGCGGGGCAAAATCGACCGAGAGCTCGCCCAGATGGGCGATCTCCGCGTCGCAGTACGGGCACCAGGTCCCCGTGAAGTGAAGCTCGACCCACGCTCCGCGCAGCGACGACAGCCGGACGGTCCCTCCCGCCAGCGCGGGGAGCTCGAAGTCAGGGGCCGGCTCTCCGGGTTGCGGCGACCCCATCTCCGGTCGAACGGACCCCCGCAGGCCGGGCCGCTCCGACATCGCGGAGGGTCCTGGACGCGGGGTCGGCGCGGCGGCGCACCCGGTCACGCCGGCGGTCAGCGCGGCGAGAATCACCGCGAAGACACCGAAGACGAGCCCGGCCGCGCGCGCCGTCGCGGCCAGGCTCCGCGGGATCATCCCCGGCTCCCGCTGGCGCTCCGCAGCAGATCGTCGACCGCGCGACGCACGAAGACGAGGTCCGCATCGAAGTTCGCCGTATCGGCCATCGTGAAGAAGCGGATGCGGCCCCCGGCGTCGATGACCAGGTTGGAGGTGACGAGCACCGCCGCCCGGTCCTTGATCGCAGGCTGGGCGCGATCGGGGGTGTACGAGGCGACGACTTCGCCCGTGCGGTCGCGCAGGACCGGGATCGGCATCGGGACACGGGCGAGATACCGTGCGTACCCCTCGTCTGCCTCCTTGATGTCGACGGCCAGGACCTTCACGTTCTGACCCCGGTACTGGTCGGCCAGGCTCGCCAGGTGCGGCTGCTCGGCCTGCGAGAACGGGCACCACGACGTGACGAACGCGAGGACCACGACGGAGCCGCGCAGGTCCGAGAGCTTCACCTTCGCACCACGCTGATCGGTGAGCTCGAAGTCGGGCGCCGCGTCGCCGGGATGGGGGCTGCCCATCTCCGGCGTCACCGCGATGCTCGCCGCCAGGGGCGCGGGAGCCGGGGCCGCCGCCTGCGGCGCGTCGGCAGGTGTCCGCGCGCCTCCGCATCGCGACGGCAAGCGCGGCACGGGCGGGCTTCCAGCACGATATTGAACGGCATCTCCGTCGCACGCCGGAGGCTCCCGAAGCCCCCGCCCTTCACGACCACCTCGCGCAGGCGCGCCTCGCCGGCCTGCGCGCCGAGCGCCGGGCCCCCCTGCGACAGGGAATGCGGGACGCACAGCATGGTGGACGCCGAGTAGAAGACGCGGCCCACCGGGTTGTGGTTCTTCTCGGGCGAGTCGGCTGCGAACGGCTCGACGATCATTCACGTACCGCTCTTCGCGAGGGTCTCGCGCACGTGCTTCGCCGCGCCCACGGGGTCCTCCATGTCGTGGAGGCAATCGAAGGAGGGTAGTCAGCCGTAGCCGATCCGGCGGACCAAGCGCATTGCCGAGGCCCCAAGCTGTCACGAGCCCCTCGGTATGTGACAAGCGGCCGACCTAATTGGCGCCTCTCGCGAGGTCTGCCTCTCTCGTCGCCGCGGTGCCCGAGCGAATGGCAGAGTGTCTATTGGCTCGTGGGTGGCAAGCCGAGTATCGGCGGTAGCGTCGTATCCTCGACGCAAACGCCGAAGTCGAAGAAGAGGAACTCGAGCGCCTTCTCCTCCGGAGACATGTCGCCTCCGGTGCAGGATGCCGGAATCGCGGCGGTGCTCGTCGCTCCGTTCGCTCCGACGTGAACGTCGGTGACGATGGCGCGCCCGCACCAGGTGTGGCCGAACGAGTTCCCCCCGTCCTGGACAGGGACGTCGACCGAGAAGGTCTCGACGGGACCGACCGCGCCAGCCGTGTCGCCGCCGTCGTCGCCGGCGTCGGTGGTCCCCGCATCGCCGCCATCGCCGGAACCCACGTCGCCCGCGAAGACCCATCGCCTGGTGGTCACCGGATTCACCGCGGACAGGGCGCCGCTAACGTCCTCGGGGTCGATGGCGATCGCCCCGGTCGAGTCGAGGGCGCCCACCGCGGCGAGCCACTTCGCGTACGATTGTCCCCCCGGGAACGTCGTGTCCGCCCGAGAAGAGCCGTGTCCTCCGGCGTCGGTCATGATCCAGTCGGCGACACCCTGAAAGTCCGGCGGGCCGTTCTCGAACCACGTCTGCTGATCGTGAACGGCGATGAGGCGCCCCCCTTCGTAGAGCCAGTCGTGCATCGGCGTCATGTCGGGCTTGGTCTGGTTGTTCTCTCCGCACTCGCAGCCGAGACCCACGAAGTCATAGGCCTCGAGCGCCGCCTTCGTGGTCCAGAGAGGGCAGGGGCCGGATGCGCCGGTGCAGTCGCCGGCCGGCCCGGCGCCTCCGCCGAGCAGGTCGGGACCCGGCCCGGCCCCGCGGTACACGTGGACCCGACCGTGGCCGGCCGGGCCGGTGAACTCCTGCGGGTCGATCCCGACGCGAGCGAGAAAGCACGCGAGTCGGTCGCACGACCCCGTGAGCAGGGCCATCTGCGGCATGTCGCCTTCGAGCCGGCTCCGCGGAAGGCGCGTGAGTTCGGCCGGCACCTGCGTCGTCAGGCATGGCGCCACGTTGGGTACGAAGGTCTCGCGCCGCCATTTCCCGACCTGGACAACGAGCGGAACGCTCGGCCCCGGGGGCACACCACGGAGCGTGAACGCGCCGTTCTCGTCAGTCAACGTCGCCGCAGCGAACTCTCCGATCACCGTCGTGCACGAGTTGCAGGTGTTCGTCCCCGGAGCGATCGGCCGAAGGGATCCCTCAGGGACGAACACGACGGCGTTGTAGAGCGGATTCTTGCCGGCCGGATCGTAGACAACGCCGGTCAGTTCGGCTGAGCATGTCGACGCGTCCGGCACCCCCATGCATCCGAACGGGCCGGGAATCGTGCACGCGCCGCTGGCGTCGTCGAACGGGTTCACGCCCATGCCGAAGGTCGCGTCGCCAGAGGGGGTGAGCGAGGCCTCGCCCGACTCGCTGGCCGCGTCGCCCGTCTCGACCGCATGGGCGCTTCCGCACCCCGAAGACAGGAGACTGACGACCAGCGCGGACGCGAAGATCGCGCCGCCGATGGCGGTGTGCATGAGTGACCCCTCGTCTTTGCAATCTACCTCTCGCGAGGGGCTCGAGCCAGGAGGCGTGTAAGCGGTCCAAAGCTCAATTGAGACGGCGGCTTGTAACACACCGACCCCCTCGTTACGCGCGAGCGGCCTCTGGCGCCCTTTGACAGGCGTACAGCGCTAGGATTCCCTGTCGCCCCGACGAAGCTCACGAGATCCTGCGGCCGGAGCCGCCATGTTGCTGAATTCATGGCCTCGAGTAGCCGCGCGTCAGGGCTTCACGAATTTCGCCACGAAGCGGTCGCTGGTTCCGCGCCTCTCACCGGCGTCACTCGGCGAGTCGCTCCAGTCGCGTGTGTCGGCGGGGTTACGCAGGAAGTCGGCGTCGGCGGCGTGCATGAAGCCGGCACGCTCCACGTCGCGGATCACCGACAGCTCGTCGATGCGGTGGAGCGTCTTCACGTCGGATTTGCCGTGACCCTCGAGGGCGCTGTGGTCGACGACGACGTACTGCCCGCCGTGCTTGAGCGAATCGAACACGGCCTTGTTCATCTTGTCCCGGTCGGCGCCCACCCAGATCGAGTCGTGGTACCAGAGCATGATCACGACGGCGTCCAGGCTCTTGGCGTCGGGCGGCAGCGGGGCGTCGAGCTCGCGGTCCGAGCGCACCACGTTCTTCATCGCGGGCCTGGCCAGCCGCTCCGCCCAGGGCTTGTCGATGAACTTGAGAAACATCGCGTTGTTCTGCGCCCACACCTTCCCCGTGGGCCCGACGGCACGAGCCAGTAGCTCCGTGGTGTAGCCGCCGCCGGCAGACAGCTCGGCGACGCGCATCCCCGGTCTGAGACCGAGGAACGCCAGCAGCTCGCCGGGGTGCCGGCTCGCGTCGAGCTGCCGGTCGGCGTCGGTCCGGTCCTTCGCGTCGACGATCGCCTGGATCGGGCGTGGGACCGGCTCGTGCGTAGCCGCGGGACGACGATGCAGCGCCTCATCGACCTGCGCCTTGGTTGACCCCGCCTTGTCTTTCGGTTGCGCGACGCTTGTCATGTGACTCTCTCCTTGATGACGGTTCCAGTTCTCTGCCTGCTCATGGGTGTGGTCCTTTTGGATTCGTTCGTCCGCAGGTGCTTCGAGCCTGATCCGTCGGCGGCCTTTCACATCTCCTGGAGCGTGCGGTGCACCATCTGCACGCAGATCGAGCCCTCACCGACGGCGGAGGCCACGCGCTTGACGCTGCTCGATCGGGCGTCACCAATACAGAACACGCCGGGGATGCTGCTCTCCATGAGGTACGGAGGGCGGGGCAGCGGCCATCTGGGACTCGCAAGATCTTCGGGGCGCAGCTCGAGGCCGGTCTTCACGAACATCTTCTCGTCAAGGGACACGCAGCGTTCGAGCCAGCCCGTGTTGGGATCTGCGCCGGTCATCAGAAACAGACTGCGGATGCTGCGCGTCTCCCGCTCACCGCTGTCGAGGTGGCGCCATCCGAGCCGCTGGAGGCCATCGTCGCCCTCGAGCGCGTCGATCTGGGTGCGCGCAAGCACGGTGACGTTGGTTGCGTCCTCGATGCGCTGGATCAAGTAGCGCGACATGCTGGCGGCAAGGCTGGGACCGCGCACCAGCATGGTTACCTGCTTCGCGGTGGTCGCGAGGAAAACCGCGGCCTGCCCCGCAGAGTTGGCTCCGCCCACGATGGCGACTTCCTCGCCTCTGCAGAGCTGAGCCTCGACGTGGGTGGCCGAGTAGAAGACGCCGGCCCCCTCGAAGCGCGCGAGCGACGGGAGCTCGGGCCTTCGGTACCTCACTCCGCTGGCGATGACAACGCTTCGAGTTCGCAGGACCTGACCGTCCGCCAGATGGAGGCAGTAAGGCCGCCTGTCGCAGTCGAGGCGGGCGACCGTGCGGCCGATGGCGACCTCGGCCCCGAACCTTTCTGCCTGCACTAGCGCGCGCGCCGACAGCGCCTGCCCGGAGATCCCGGTCGGAAAACCAAGGTAGTTCTCGATGCGAGAGCTTGTGCCCGCCTGCCCACCAGGCGCCGTGCTCTCCAGCACCAGCACATCGAGCCCCTCGGACGCGGCGTAGACCGCCGCGGAGAGCCCCGCCGGCCCCGCGCCGACGATCACAACGTCGCGCACCTCCTTTGGATCGAACTCCGCGCTCAGGCCGATCTGCAACGCCAGCGACTCGATCGTCGGGTTCTTGAGGAGGTGGCCGCCGCTGCACACGAGCACCGGCACGTCGTTGACGCCGATGTGAAACCTGTCGAGCAGCTCCTGCACGCTCGGGTCTGTCTCGACGTCCTCGTACGTGAATGGTTGCCCGTTGCGGCTCAGGAAGTCACGGATGCGCTGCGTGCTCCCCGACTGTCGCGAGCCGAGCAGCACCAGGTCGTTGTTGTCCGCGGAGATCAGCGCTCCCCGCCTCAGGATGAAGGCGCGCATCAGGATCTCGCTCAGCTCCGAGTCCCGCTGCACCAGGGTATGCAGGGCGGCACGGTCGACGACGATGACCTCTCCGTCGCTGGTCACACGCACGCGCTCCAGGTTGCGTCGGGCCGACAGCATGTTGACCTCGCCGGTGAACTCCCCCGGTTGGTACACCCAGACCGGCTCCTCGCGATCGCCGATCAATCGTACGACGGCGACCGCGCCGGACACTACGACGAAGAGAGGCGTGTTCTGTTCGCCCACGTCGAACAGCACCTCCCCGGCGCGGACGTTGCGCCGCTGTCCGCTGCCGGAAATGCGGTCGATCTGCGCCGACGTGAGCCGGGGGAACATCTGCGCCGTGCGGTCCGCGATGGCCATGGTGTCCGTCAATCCCTCCCTCGCACAACCGACTTTACGAATCTTTCGTCTGGTATCGGTTCCACTATTTCGGAAGCCTTCTGAAGCAAATCCGCCAATCCCGCGTGCCCGCGGTGCGTGCCGGCCAGCGGCCAGTCCTCGCCCGGAATGATCCACTCAAGATCTTCGACAGACAACGCCAGCAGACCTTGCTTATCGCCGCCCATTGCTGCAAAACAATCCTTCACAATCTGGACATTCTCTTGTGTGGGGGTGCTCATCGAACTTTCTCCATTTCCGTTACATCGGATAGTTGGTCTGATCTAATCGGATACGATCGCGTCCCTACAGTCGGACGGTCTCTACTCCCTGTCCTGCCGCAGGATTTCCAGGCCGAGCCGCAGCGTGCTATCAGCGTTAGCGTCGCCCAAGCGCTGTCTTCGTAGGCGAACAGGTTGAGAGCGAAGCCGGCCTGCCACGCCTCGTCCGGGATGGACGCGGTGCCTTGCGGGAACCCGCTCGCGCCGCCCGCGTTGTTCACGAGGATGTCGAGGCCGCCGAGGGCTTCGAGCACTCCGGCGGCTATGGCCTTCACCCCAGAGGCGGAGGCGACATCGCCCGCGACGAACGCGGCGCCGGCGGGCAAGGTCTCACCACGAGAGCGCGCCGTCACCACGACCTTCGCGCCGGCGTCGAGCAGGCGCTGCGCGATCGCCGCGCCGATGCCGCGGGTGCCTCCGGTGACGAGCGCACGACGGCCGATGAGTTCCTTGGAGAAGTCGAGCTTGTTGGACATGAGATTCCTTTCGTCGAGGGCGATGATCGGAGCGCGGCTTACTGCCGGCGTCGAAATTTGCGATCACGATTCATCAGTCGAACTGGACCACGTCCTTAAAGATCAGGCGACCCCAGCTATTTCCGCGCGCCTGCACAAGCAGTCCACCCTCCGAAAGGCCGCCAAGTTTGATCGGCGAGAAACCGAGATTTTCCGCAAGCGCACCAATCTCCGTTGCGGCGCCCTCATCGTCGCTCGCCAGGAACACGACTCTCCTGCCACCATGTACGGCCGGATCTTGGTCAAGGACGGCAGCGACCAAATGGTTAAAGCCCTTAACCAGTCTTCCACCAGTGAAGGCCTGCGCGACGACCTTGGAAGAAGGCTGTCCTCCCAGTTCCTCAGGAGACACGCCGTAGGCATTGGTCACATCGATAATGGTCTTTCCCTTCCAGGTCGGCAGCGCCTTCGCGACATCCCGGTGCGACTCGAAACGGACAGCCAAAAAGACGGTGTCCGCCGCCTTGACGGCTTCCGCCAGCTTTTTGGGGATAATCGTAGGTCCGATCGCGGCCGCATCGGCTGCAAAGCTTTCCGGGTCGCGCGTGGTTGCCACGGACACTTCGATGCCCTTGCGGGCAAACGCCTTGGCAAGAGCGTGGCCGATCTTGCCGAAGCCGATAATTGCGTAGCTCATAATGTTCTCCTTCAGTTTACCGAGCCCGACGGCGCTCCGAATAGTCGAATGAAGTGCCGGGCGTAGCGCGTCAGAGTTGCGCTAGGCCGCCGTCGACGGCGACCTCGCTGGCGGTCATGAAGCTGCTGTCCGACGATGCGAGAAAGGCAGCCGCCGCCCCGACCTCCGCCGGATCGGCCATGCGCTGGAGCGCAGTCATCGCGCCGTAGGCCTTCAGGCCCTCCTCGCCCAGCGCTTCCTTCGCGAGTTCGGTCGCCGCCGCCCCAGGCGACAGCACGTTTACCCGGATGCCGGTGCCCTTCAGGTCCTCCGCCCAGGTCCGCGCGAGGTTGCGCACTGCCGCCTTGCTCGCGCTGTAGACGCTCATTGTCGGGGCGCCCGTGGTGCCGGCGCTCGAGCCGGTCAGGATGATCGAACCGCCCTTGCCCATCAGCGGCAGCGCCTTCTGGACCGTGAAGATCGTACCCTTCACATTGGTGTCGAAGGTCTCGTCAATGTGCTCGGCGGTGATCTTGCCGAGCGGAAGCGGGCTTCCCACCCCGGCATTGGCGAAGACGACGTCGAGGGTTCCGCGCTCGGCCTTCACCGCCGCGTAGAGTCGGTCGAGGTCGGCCTCATCCGAGACCGAGCCCTTCACCGCGCGGGCATTGGGCCCGAGGTCGGCTACCGCGGCGTCGAGCGCTTCCTGCCGGCGGCCGAAGATGAAGACGAAGGCGCCCTCTTCGATGAAGCGCTTTGCCGCGGCGAGGCCGATGCCGGTAGCGCCACCGGTGATCACGGCGGTCTTTCCATTCAGTCTGGTCATGTCGTGCATCCCTCGTTGGATTTGTACGGAGGCAGGGAACTGCTTACTTGAGCACTCGCAGCTTGGGCACATCGCGCGCGCCCTGTACGGCACGGCAAGGACGACCATGTCGCCGGCCGGGGCAGTGCCGAATGTCCCGGCCGTGGCCCCGCCGCCGAGCGCGGCGGCAAGGCCCTTAGCCTTAGCCTTGGCCGCGTCGCGGCGGTGAGCTCGACGGCGTTGCCGCCCGCGACCGCGCGAGCGGCTATGGCACGGGCCATGCCCCCTAGGCCGACGAAACTGACGCTGCTCAGGGTTACCTTGGTTTTCATGGGTCGTCTCTCCATTGGCCGTAGGACGTCGACACGGATGACCACGCGCTCGCGCAAGAGAGAGGGTAGGAGCGCACCAACTGTTCGACTTGGGCGAAATGCGCAACCCGGCACAATTGGGATCCCCTCCGCGGGGGCAAGTGCCGACCGAGTCCGATAGCCTCGTGCGCGGCAAGGTCGATACGAAATCAGGCTCTCGCCGGAAGCGAGTCGGTGGCCCGCGACGGACGTCGCCACTGCTCCCCGGCGATGAAGCCGATCGACTCGCTCGCGATCACCGTATCCAGCCGGTGTGCTTGCGCGACGGAGCAAATTTTGTGGGGCGACGGACGCGGCGTGTGCATTTCGGCGGTGTGCCTGAGAAGTGCCCGTCGCCGATGCGACCGGTCGCGCGTACCGCGTACGTCGGCACGGACCGATCACCGCCCTACGTGACTTCCGTTCGCCCGCTCCGAACGGAGGCGCCGACCAGCCCGGACTAATTGCGTCAGCCTACTGCCCTCGCGTATGCCCCAGGTGTGACGCCGCGGTGCTTCACGAAGTGGCGGTTCAGTTGGCTCTGGTCATAGAACCCAACTGCGTGTGCGGTCTCTCCGCAGTCATAGCCGCGCCGAAGTCGGTCGCGTGCTGGTTGAAGACGGAGGTGCGCGAGGTACTGATGCGGCGTGAAACCGAACGCCGCTCGGAAGCCTCGAATCAACCGCTGCTTCGTGCCGCATTCGGCCGTCTGCACGAGGTCGTCGAGTGTCACTGCCTCGCTGGACCTCGCATGCAACAGATCGCGGGCGCGGCCAAGACCGACCGTCGGCGCATAGTATCCTTCGTCTTGGCTGCCGGTTCCGCAAACTGCGCGATCAGCGTTCCAATGAAGCTTGACTGGCATGCTTTGGCTTCGCTTGACAGGCATGCTTTGGCTTCCAGATGGCGTAGTGCGGGAAGCGGCTCGATAATCGCAAGCATCTCTGCGCGGACACGAGCCACGAACCCCTCTCCAGCAACCGAACACTCGGGCCGGAAGTCTTCTGGCATCCGAGTGATTCCAATAGGCGCGACCCTAAACTACGGACCTCGCATAACGTCCTGGCGTGATTCCGTAGTGCCTGATGAAGTGTCGATTCATTTGACTCTGATCATAGAATCCGACGGCGTGAGCCACTTCTCCGCAGTCGTGGCCGTACCGCAGGAGTTGGCGTGCCTGGTTTAGGCGAAGGTGAGTCAGATAACGGTGCGGCGTGAATCCGAACGCAACGAGGAAACTCCGAATCAGCTGTTGCCTCGTTGTGGCCCCGCTCGCCAGCCTGAGATCCTCAAGCGTCACTGACTCGCGGTACCTACCGTGTAGAACGTCTCGCGCGCGAGCGAGGCCTGCCTTGGGGCAGTCACTGCTTGCTGCTTCTCTCGTGGGTTCGCGCCATTGGGTGATGCAGCTGACAATGAACCTCGATACGACTGCCTCGGCGGCACGATCGCAGTCATTGCGAAGTGTGCCGATTGTGGCAAGTAATTCTTCGCTGAGCGCAGATCGTGGCACCACGACTGTCCGCCAGTGAACCGGCTTCACATACCCAAAGTGTTCGAGTGCCACTTGCGAGATCAGATTAGGCGAGACGAAAAGAATGATGCCGCTTGACGGCCCGGAAATTGCGAAGGTTTCGCCAGGTTCAGACAGCATGACCGCTCCAGGGGGCGCGTCGTGCGCGCGGCCTCGGTAGTAGACGCGAGAAGGAACCGCTGCCGGCTGGAATGCGAACGCATACGTGCCACTGAGCCCTCTGTGCGAAGGGGAATCGCGGTGCTCGAGCACTTCGACATCTGGCAACGCCGAACGCCGCCAGAACCCACGTTCCGCGACGCCGCCTGAGTTAGGTCTAGTCGTTGGCGTGGCATCCGTTGCTCGCATCGTCGTGCCCCTTCATGGTCAGCAAAGTCGCATGCGCGCTGCCCGCAGCAGCTCGCTCACACGGTGGCCAGAGGATCCGGGCAGAGGCGTCTGCACTATCTGCGCCACCTGCTCCTGCCGATCCCGGAAGCCCCTGAAGGCGCAAGATTCGCGCGTTGCGTCTTCGAACCCCCGCCCGCTGGGACGCAGGACTACCCAAGCACGTTCGCAAAGCGCCACGCCGTGGGCTTTTTGCAACCGCGAGAAAGCGTCTGCAAGGTCGGCTCTGCTACCCGCGCGAGTTCTTCCCCAAGGCCAACTACGGCGTCCCGCCGTCGCTGATCAACGCGCTCGACTTCCTCGCGTCCGAGTGGCCTACAAGGCGGCAGGCTTCGTGAGCTACGGGGGCCGTTCTGGCTACTTCGAGGATCGGCGAGGAATCCAGGGCGTCGGCGCTACCTTTGAGCGCCATGCTCGAAGCCGTCCTCGCGCTCGCCGCCGCCGTGGCGGACGCCTTTCGCCCGCGCTGGGCGTTGCTCACGGAGATCGCCCTGCTCCGCCACCAACTCGCCGTCCTGCAACGCTCGGTGGCCAGGCCGCGCGTGATGCGGTTCGACCGAATCGTCTTGGTCGCACTCGCCGCCGTCACCCCGACGTGGAGGAACGTCCTGCGCATCGTCCAACCCGAGACCCTTCTTCGCTGGCACCGCGCCGGCTTCAAGGCTCTTTGGCGGTGGCGGAGCCGAACGCACCTCGCGTCGCGCCTCGCCGCGGAGATGGTTGCGCTGATCCGGTCGATGGCCTCCGCGAACAGACTCTGGGGCGCCGAGAGGATCCGAGGAGAACTGCTCAAGCTCGGCGTCAAGGTCAGCAAGCGCACGATCCAAAAAATACATGCGGGCCGCGCGGCCCGCCAGACCGCGAGGGCAGCGCTGGTCCACGTTTCTACGAAACCACGCCCCGGAAATCTGGGCCTGCGACTTTCTACAAGCCCATGACGTGTTCTTCCGCTCGATCTTCGCGTTCGTGTTCATTGAGCTCGCCACCCGCAAGGTCGTGCTCGCGGCGACGACGCGCTTCCCGTCGCAGGCGTGGGTCACGCAGCAGCTTCGTAACGCGACCCCCTGCGGCGCGGGGCCACGGTTCCTGATTCGCGACGGCGACGACAAGTTCGGGACCGCCTTCGATGCGCTCGCGCGCGCCACCGGCATCCGAGTGGTCCGCACGGCGGTGCGCGCGCCGAACATGAACGCCGTCTGCGAGCGCTTTCTCGGGTCGCTGCGGCGCGAGTGCCTCGACCACGTTCTCGTGCTGGACGGCCGCCACTTCCAGCGCGTCGTCGCCGAGTACGTCCGCTACCACAACGCCGCGCGCCCTCACCAAGGGATCCATCAGCAGACCCCGGTCCCCGCAGAGCGCCCTGCCGAGGGGAACATCGTGGCCTTCCCAGTGCTCGGTGGGCTCCATCACGACTATCGAAGGGCCGCATGAGACAGCCCGGAGCTCGCGAGTTTCTCGCGGATCCGTGAAGGTCGCGGTAGGGACGGCCCTTGCTTGCGGGCTCGGGCCGCCCCCCGCACGGATCCCAGCGAGCGGCACTACCGCACTGGGCTCTTG
>CZKU01000136.1_pt2 | contig 20548 bp, 13 predicted proteins | sample 1122471 | NCBI WGS metagenome assembly CZKU01 (sample SAMEA3539301, study PRJEB10725) | soil metagenome | biome: tundra; feature: field; material: soil | place: USA | collected 2010-05 | depth 0.15 m | reverse complement strand
GAACTCCTGAAGCGTGACCCGGCCGAAGTCCTCGCACTCCGCGAGGAGGTACTGATCCACGTGACCGGGTTCTTTCGCGAGCCCGAGGGGTTCGAGGCGCTCCGGACGCTCGTCTTTCCGAAGCTTTGCGAGGACCGAACCCGCGACGTTCCGATCCGCGTGTGGGTTCCCGGTTGCTCGACCGGCGAGGAGGTCTACTCGATCGCCATCTGCTTGCTCGAGTTTCTGGAGGAAACGCACACGGACCTGCCGATCAAGATCTTCGGAACGGACCTGAGCCTCGTTACGATCGAGAAGGCCCGCGAGGGCCGATTCGCCGAGAGCATCGAGCGCGACGTCTCGCAGGCGCGGCTCCAGCGCTTCTTTTCGAAGAGCGAGGCCGGCTACCAGATTCGACGAGACGTGCGCGACATGTGCGTCTTTGCTCAGCACGATGTCACGCGCGACCCACCATTTTCGGCCATGGATCTCGTCAGTTGCCGCAACCTGATGATCTACCTCGGCCCGGAGCTGCAGGACCGGGTCCTCGCGCTGCTCCACTTCGCCTTGAAGGAACCTGGGTTCCTCGTACTGGGCAGCGCGGAGACCGTCCGCGCCTTCGTGGGCTTTGCCGCATTGGACGGCAAGAACAAGATTTACGCGCGCACCTCGGCGGCACCGCGGATCGCGTTCGACTTCACAGTGCCGCGACCGACGTTCGACCTTTCCCGGGCCAGCCCCGGCGCGGCGATCTCGCTGGATCGCGCCACCGGCGCGAGATCCAGCCCGGCCGAGGTCCAGCGCGAAGCGGATCGCCTCGTCCTCGCAGCCTTCGCCCCCCCGGGCGTCGTCATTACCAATGACCTCGCGATCGTCGAGTTCCGGGGACGCACGGGCCCGTTCCTCGAGCACGCGGCGGGCGTGGCGAGCCTCGATCTGCTCCGCACGGCCCGCGAAGAGCTGAAGCTCCCGCTTCGCCGCGCGATCGACAAGGCCCGATCCACGCAGAGCCCCGCGCGAGAGGCCGGCCTGACGCTCGTCATCGAAGAGGAGCGTCACGCGATCGCGCTGGACGTCATTCCATTCATCGTCCACGCGCCGCAGCAGCGCCTCTTCCTCGTGCTCTTCAAGGACTTGACCGCGAAGGAGGCCGAGACGGAGGCGCTAACGGCTACGGGCGCCCCTGCCGCCGAGCCACCCACCGACATTGCGGTGGGGCAGGAGCTGGCATCGACGCGGCAATACCTCGAATCGGTCATCGAGCAGCTCGAGGCGACCAACGAGGAGCTGAGAGCCGCCAACGAGGAGATCGTCTCGAGCAACGAGGAGCTCCGAAGCACGAACGACGAGCTTCAGAACACGAAGGAGGAGCTCCAGGCGGCCAACGAGGAGCTCCGCACCGTCAACGACGAGTTGAGCGAGCGGAGTGCCGAGGCGATCCGGCTCAGCGACGATCTCACGAACGTCCTCACCAGCAGCGAGATCCCGATCCTCATCGTCGGGCGGGACCTGCGCTTGCGGAGGTTCACGCCCGCGGCAGGGAGGGTGTTTGGGCTGCTCGGCACGGACCTCGGCCGTCCAGTGACCGACGTCCGACAGATCGTCGCGATCGCGCCGGCCCTGATGCCTCTCATCCCGGAGGTCCTCGAGCACCTCGGTCCTGCGGACTGCGCCATCCAGGACGCTGGCGGGCGCTGGTATCACGTCTCGGTGCGTCCGTACGTGACGCTCGACGGTCGGATCGACGGGACGGTGATCTCCGCACGCGATGTCGATGCCGAGAAGAAAGGGGCCGAACGTCTAGCGGCCGCGGGGAAATATGCGGAGGGCATCGTCGAGACCGTTCGCGACGGACTCGTGGTGCTCGATCGCAATCTCCGTGTGAGCTCGGCGAACACGGCCTTTCAGCGCGCGTTCCACCTGGCGCCGAAGGACATCGAGGGACGGCGTCTCGACGAGCTCGGGCACCTGGAGCTTTCCACGCCAGCGCTGGGAAGCCTTCTCGGGGGGCTCGGCCGAGGCGACGCAACCGAAGACTTTCGCCTCGAGCACAGCGACGGGGCCGGGGGCCCGCGGGTGTTCCTGCTCCACGCTCGCCACATCGAGGGCGCGGACCTCGTGCTGCTCGCCTTCCAGGACGTCACCGAAGCCGAACGTACGAGGAGCGCCCGCGCGGAGCTGAGCTTTCGTGACGCGCTGACGGGTGCGGCGGAGGGGGTCCTCATGGTCGACTCCGCCGGGCGGGTCCTCTTCGCCAATCCGGCGGCGGCCCGGGTCTTCGGCTACGAGAGCGAGGGGCTCACCGGTCTGTCGGTCGACGTGCTGTTGCCCTGGGCCCTTCGAGAACTCCACCCGGAGCACCGCGGGGAGTACCTGGCGGCGCCCTCGCCACGTCCGATGGGGCGCGACGGCGATCTCTTCGGCCGGCGGAAGGACGGGGCAGAGTTCCCGATCGAGGTCTCGCTCAGTACGTTGAAGCGAGAGGACGGGCCGGTCGTCGTGGCGTTCGTGACGGACGTCACCCCGCGCCGCGAAGCGGAGCGCCAAATCCGCGCGTATCAGGATCGGGTCCGGCGCATGGCTTTCGACGCCGCCCTGACCGAAGAGCGGGAGCGACGGCGCATCGCCATCGAGCTGCACGATCGGATCGGGCACGCTCTCGCCCTGGCCCAGATCAAGCTGAGCGCCGTTCGCGGGGACCTTTCGGGCGCGCCCCGGGCGGCCGTCGACGGGGCGGTGGAGCTCGTCGAGCAGGCGATCACCGACCAGCGCACGCTGATCTTCGACCTGAGCCCACCCGTGCTTTATGATCTCGGCCTCAAGGAGGCCATCGCCTGGTTCGCGGAGGACGTCGAGAAGCGCCATGGGGTCCAGATCGAAGTGGTCGACGACGGAGCGTACAAGCCGCTGGACGACGCCTCCAAGGCGGTCGTCTTTCGCGCGGTCCGCGAGCTCATCGTGAACGTCCTCAAACACGGGAAGGCACCGGCGAAGGCGTCGCTTCGGCGTACGGACGATCTCCTCGAAGTCGAAGTGGAGGACTCCGGCGTCGGCTTCGATCCGGCCGCTCCGACCGACCGAGCCGGCGGTGGAGGTTTCGGCCTTCTCAGCGTCCGCGAGCAGATTGCTAGCCTGGGCGGTACGCTGAAGATCGACTCCGCGCCGCAGCAGGGCACCCGCGTGAGCGTCCGTGTTCCACTGCTAACGAGGGGGATCCCGCCGCACCACGAGGTCCCTGAACTGCCTCCCGGGGGGGGCGCGCCGTGAAAGTCGTTCTCGCCGACGATCACAGGATGATGCGGGACGGGCTCCGGGCCGTGCTCGAGAGGGCCGGGGTGGAGGTGGTCGGCGAGGCCTCGAACGGCCACGAGGCCATCGCAGAGGTCAAACGCCTTCGCCCGGAAGTCCTCGTGGTCGATATCGCGATGCCCGAGCTGAACGGCATCGACACCACACGGCGTGTCACCGCCGAGCTGCCGGGCATCAAGGTCATCGCGCTGAGCATGAACTCCGATCGGCGCTACGTGATCGCGATGCTCGAGGCAGGCGCCAGTGGCTACTTGCTGAAAAATGCGGCCTCTGACGAACTCCTGAACGCTCTGGCGGTCGTGACTCGCGGCCAGACTTACCTGAGTCCAGCGATCGCGGGAAGCGTGGTCGAGCAAGCCGTGGGGAGAGCGCCATCGTGGCGCCGAGAGGCCGAGAGGCAGCTCAGTGCGAGGGAGCGTGAGGTGCTGCAGCTCATCGCGGAGGGCAAGTCCTCCAAAGGGATCGCCGCAACCCTCGAGATCGCCGTTACGACGGTCGAGACCCATCGTCGCCAGATCATGGACAAGCTAAACCTGCGGACCGTCGCGGAGCTGACCAAGTACGCGATCCGTGAGGGCCTGACGTCCGCGGAGGGGTGAGGCGGGGTGGCTGACCGAGTGGTCGCGTTCGGGGGCGGGGTGCTGGCCGTCGGCCAGGGCCTGCGCGCCAGCTCCTCGCACTCGCGCCCGACCGCCGGGAGCTTGAGCGGCGACCACGTTGTCAGCCTTCACGGGCTTGACGATGAAGCCATCGGCGTCGAGGGCCGCGAGCTGCGTCCATTCCTTTGGCCCTCCCGATGCCGTGAGCACGATAATGGGCATCGCCGCCCGGGAAGTCCGTTGCCGCAGGAGCCTGATGAGATCCATGCCGTCGATCGCCGGCAATGCGAGATGGCCGGATCGCGATCCTAATCTAACTCCGCTCGGCCGGAGATCGGCGCATCAGCGGCCATCGTTCGGGTGTCCGTCGATCTTGTCGCCCTCCTTCTCGAGCTTTTGGCCGGTCTTGTCGAGTGCGCGTCGGGTGTCCGTCTTCACCCCCTGCCAGGTGTTGTGGCAGGCCGTGACCGTAAGCATCTGCACGGCGGCGGCCACGACAAGAGCCGGCTGGAACGGATTCATGACCGGCCCTCAGGCAACCTCGGTGCCAATCGCAGGGCGGCGGAGACCCAGATCCATGCGCGATCTCACGGCGCAGCGTCCCCGCTGCATCCTCGTGGAAAAGTACGCTCCGAGCGCGAGCGCAACCATTGCGCCTGTGCGCAAACTCGTCTTACCGACAGCGACGATTGCATTCCACGCCGCGCGTTTTGGTGGTTCTCGCTTTGCAAACGCGGCGGTCGTGAAGTCCCTCTGTCGACTGCCTGCCGAGTGATTCTCGCAAACGAGAACCGGCAGTGCTCCCCGGTGGACCCGTCGACGCGCGGCGCCCGAGGCGTGCGCGGACAACGCTCCTGGTCTCGCACCGTTCGAGCGGTGGATCCACATTTGCTTCTCATCGGGATGGAGGCGGATGCGCATCGGGCGCATCAAGCCAAATGTAAACCGTTCTTCAGCGAGAGAACCATGGGCGAACTCATCGACAAGGTTAAGGGCAAGATCAAACACGTCGCGGGGAGCATTTCCGGCGACAAATCTCTGGAGGGCGAAGGCGAGATGGATGAAGCCAAAGGCAAAGTGAAAGGCGCCGTGGAGGACATCAAGCACGCCGTCAAGCAAGCCGTGAAGAAATAGAGGCTCACGGAGCGTGGAATTGCGCGGGTGCCGCCCAACCAACCAACTTACGGAGATTCTCATGTTGCTCATCATTCTTCTCGTGGTGTTCCTCTTGGCTCTCGGCGGGGGTAGTTGGGGGCACTCGCGCTATGGGTACGCCGGTCCTCGCATCCTCGCGACGGCGCGCAACGCGACTCGGACTGCTCGCATCGATGACGCTCGCGCTCGCATTGTGCGCCGGCGCCTCCCAGTATTTGGGGTGATCTTCGGCGGCGAGACTGCCATCACGCGTGCGTACCAGCCGAGCTCGTAAGAAGCGTCGGGTCGCGCGGACAGACCATGCCCCGGAAGATCGGGCACCAGCACGTGCCCCCGATCAAGAGGTGGCGCCGCTCGCCGTCGGGTCGAATGCGCAGCACCTCGTAGTCCGTGAATTTCTCGCCCTTCAGTGCGCGCATGAGCGGGCGCTGCTCGTGCGGGAGAGGGTGGCCCTCGAGATCGTGCGCCTCGAGCGACTGGAACGCGTCGAGCGAGCGCAGGTCGCCATCCCCGAAGCCGAGGATGGTTCGCGCGGCGTCGTTCATCATCATCACGTGACCTCTCCCGTCGCAGATGGCGACGCCTTCGCCCAGGTTCTCGAGCAGCGCGTTGAGCTGCGCGCTATGGCGCGCCTCGGCTTCCGCGTGCTCCTGCTCGCGGACGCTGCTCAAGACGAGGCGCTCGTTGAGCGTTCGATAGAGTTCGTTCTGTTCGACCTTCGCGCGGCGTCGCGCGATCGAGCGCTCGACGCGCCAGAGGACCACGTCGTACTCCAGAGGCTTGACGAGGTAGTCTTCTGCTCCGGCCCGCAAGCTTTCTACGACCGACTGCATTTCGGAAGAGGCCGTCACGACGATGACCGGCAGATCGGGCTCGATGGCGTGGAGGCTCTGACACAGCTCCACCCCATCCATCCGTGGCATCTGCAGGTCGGTCAGAACGAGGTCCGGCGGCGCGCGCCTCGCTTCGGCGAGTGCGTCCACGCCGTCCGCAGCGGCGGAAACCGAGAACCCATCGTCGCGCAGTGCCCTCTCGAGCGCCCGGCGCGCGCTCTCGTCGTCGTCGACCACGAGGACATGCCCGCGCGGCGCCGGCGCAAGTCGCCCTGGGTCTGGCTCACGGGGACGACACTATCCCGATCTCGATCGCTCTGGGCAAAGGCCATGACCTCCTCTCGCGACTGTCGCGCAAAAAATTGACGGTGAAGGCGTTCTATTCAGCAGCCACTTGCCAAACGGCGGCGAGGCTCGCGACGTTCTCGGTCCGCATGGCGAGTGGCCCAGCCACGTTCCGTGCCATTCGCAACGCGCGGCGTCATCCTCGTTCGTTCGTCGGCAGAACCGCTTCAGGGCTCGCCGGAGAGGTAGGGGGAGACGCGCTGGAGCGAGTCGTCCGCGAGGGCGCATCTTTTTCGCCGGTGAGCAATTCCTTGCCAAGCCGTACGCGGACCTCGTGTTCGCCGGCGATGCCCGGATCGAGACGGACCCGGTTCGAATCGAGCGGCGCACCATCGAGGGTGACCGCGGCGACGCCCGTGCCGACGGCGTCGGGGTTCTCGACGATGACGTGGATTCGCTGCGCCCCCAGTCGAATCCACGCTTCGAACCCTTTCCAGGCCGGAGGGATGCACGGATCGATACGCAGCTCGCCCTCCTCTCTCCGCAGCCCGAGGATGCCTTCCACGCCGAGCCGCCAAGCCCACGCCGCCGCTCCCGTGTACCAGGTCCAGCCTCCTCGGCCGACCCAGGGCGCAGCGCCGTAGACATCGCCCGCGAGCACGTACGGCTCGACTCGATAGTGGTCCGATTCTTCGCGAGTGCGAGCCCGCAGGATCGGATTGAGCAGGCGGAAGATGCGCTCTGCGCGCTCTCCGTCTCCCAGGGCGGCGTACGCCCAACCGAGCCAGGTGGCCGCGTGCGTGTACTGGCCGCCGTTTTCGCGAATGCCCGGAGGATACGCACGGATGTATCCGGGATCGTGCGCCGTAGTGTCGAACGGCGGCGACAGCAAGAGCACCAGCCTGTCCGCCTCGCGGACGAGCCGCTCGTCGGCCGCGCGCACCGCGAGGCGCGCACGCCCCGCCCCCGCCGCGGTCTCGTCAGTCACCCCGGTCAGGTTGGCTGTGGCCGAGAGCACCGCCCACGACTGCGCGATGGAATCGATCCGGCACTCGCGTTCCTTCGCGGAGCCAAGGAGAGAACCGTCGTCGTGGAACGCGCGCAGGTACCAGGCGCCGTCCCACGCGCTCGCCTCGATCTTCGCGCGCAAGGACACCGCCCGACTCCGCCAGGAGCTGGCCAGCTTGCCCTCGCCTTTCCAGTCGCAGAGCACGGCGAACCGGTGCATCGTTGCGCACAGGAACCAGCCGAGCCAGACGCTCTCGCCGCGCCCCTCGGCGCCCACGCGGTTCATCCCGTCGTTCCAGTCACCGCCGCCCATGAGAGGGAGGCCGTGTCGCCCCTCGGTGGCCGCGCGCTCGAGTGCCCTCCGGCAGTGTTCGAAGAGAGACCCGGTATTCGACGAGATCGCGAACTCAGCGTACCTGTCGTGCTCGTCCTTGCGCAGGGGCTCCCCGCTCAAGAACGGCACTTGCTCGCTGAGGATCGACCGATCGCCAGTGGCGAGGACGTACTCGGCCGTGACGAAGGGGAGCCAGGCCATGTCGTCGGAGCATCGTGTTCGCACGCCGCGGCCTGCGGGTGGATGCCACCAGTGCAGGACGTCCCCCTCCTCGAACTGGTGCCTGGCGGCCTCGAGGATGTGCGCGCGTACGCGCTCGGGCGCCCCGTGAAGCAGCGCCAGGACGTCCTGGAGCTGGTCCCGATACCCGAAAGCGCCGCTGGATTGGTAGAAGCCCGTGCGCCCGAAGAAGCGCGAGGAGAGCGTCTGGTACAGCAGCCATCGGTTCAGCAGGAGGTCCATGGCCGGCTCCGGCGTCTTGACCCGCACGCCTCCGAGCAGCCCGCCCCAGAACGCGGTCAATTCGCTCCACGCGGATTCGATGGCCGCTGGTTCTCGAAAGCGAGCCACGCACGCGAGCGCTTCGTTGCGATCGGCAGCTTGTCCGAGGACGAAGTGCGTCTCGATCGACCCTCCCGGCGCGAGTTCGAGGTGCACCTGGATGACGGCGCACGGGTCGGCTCCGGCCTCGAGCGTTCCGGCGAGCCCCCACCTCTCCAGTGCATCGGGCCGTGCGTAGTCGCCGCCGCGACCGAGGAACTCGACGCGGTCGGCCGTGAACCCGTGCACCTCGAGCGCCGACGCGAGGAATGCGACGCGATCTCCGAAATCGGCGTTCCAGTTGCAACGCGCCAAGAGACAGGCGTGCTCTGCGTCGAACTCGCTCGCGATGTACGGCCGCTGCTCCTCGCGCACGCTTCCGAGAACCCACTCGGCGTAGTACGTCGCGGTCAGGCGTCTGGGCCGGGCGAGCGTGTTCTTGAGCCGAAGCTTCGCCACTTTGAGGGATGCGCCGGGGGGCACGAAGATCGTGAGCTCCTGCGCGAGGCCATGGCTCTCTCTCGAATACGTCGTGTAACCTGCGCCGTGCCGCACCAGCGTCTCGGCGTCGCCCCCCGCCGGTAGCGGGGTTGGCGACCAGACAGCAGCGGTCTCTTCGTCGCGAAGGTACAGGGCCTCGGAGGGCGTATCGAAGACCGGGTCGTTCCTCCACGGTGTGAGCCGGTTCTCTCCTGCGTTGAGCGACCAGGTCGACCCAAGGGAAGACTCGCTGACGAGACAGCCGAAGCTCGGATTCGCCAGGACGTTGCACCACGGCGCCGGGGTGGGGGCGCCGGGCCGGACGCTGATCACGTACTCGCTCCCGTCCGCGGTGAATCCACCTGCCGCGTTGTCGAAGACCGTAGGGGGTCTCGGCGGTGCGATGGGGCTCCCCTCGTCCGCGAGGGTCGATTCGAAGAGAGGCAACTTCGGTGGCTTCTCGACGCGCCTGTCCATCCGGAACCCGAGGGATCGGTCCCGCGTATCGAGCAGGACGCGAGCGCTCGCTTCGAGGTGTCTTTGCTCGTCGCCCTGGAGCTGATCGGCCGCGAGCACGAAGACGCCCCCGTGCCGATTGAGCCATTCTTCTACGTCGCTCTGCGCGAGGACGCTCCGGAGCGTCCCCGCTCCCTCGGCGACATACGCCGAGGCCCGCTCGTCGATGAGGACGAGGTCGAGGCGGACGCCGCACGCTCGGAGGTAGCGCTGCGCGGCGATCGTCTCTCGTAGAATCGGCGCTTGCGCGTCGTCGACGCGCATCAGCACGATGGGGTCGTCGCCGGAGATCCCGCGGCCCCAGAGGCGACGCTTGCACGGACGCCCTTCAGCGATCACGTCCGACGGGGCTCGCAGCGTCGGATCGGCGAAGAGGAGGGCGGAAAAGAGCTGCTGAAGGGCAGGCAACAGCTCGGGCTCGAGACGCGCTCGCGCCAGGCGTCGCCAGCTTGCCTGCTCGGCATCTCGGAGAGCCCAGCGCACCGCGTGCATCGAGCCATACTGGCGGGCGAGCTCGAGGGCCGAACCGCGCGAACGGCTCACGCTCGTCACGAAGGCGAGCGTCACCGTCCCTTTCGGCTTCAGCTCGACCCTTGCCATCAGGCTCATGACCGGGTCGAGCACCGCGCCCACGTGGCCGCGGAGTGCCTGCCCCGTGGCCGCCAGCGCCTTAGGAGCGCGCGCGTTCAGGCAGCGCCCGAAGAAGGCCGCGCGGTCCGTCTCGTAGCCGGCGAAGGTCACCGCGGCGCCCTCTCTCACGAGCCGATGCACGAGCACCGCGCGGTCGTCCGTCGTCCCTTGGGGACGGCGCGCGAAGAACAGCGCATCGAGGTCCGGGAGGAACTCGCTCTCGACGAACAACCGCGCGAACGCGGGGTGTGACGCCGCCTGGGATGCCGGCAGGAGAACGGGCTCGCCTGCGCTCGTGACTGCGAGTCGTCGCGTCCGATCGGTCTCATTGTGAAGCGTGATCTGGCGCACCTCGACGTCGTCGCCGGGCGCGACGGCGACGTCGACGTGCACCGAGATCCCTTGGTCTCGCTGGTGGAACTCGGTCTTGTGCGCGGCGAAGGCCGTCCGACCCCGATCCGAGGTCGCCGGCCACACCCGACCGGTCTCTTCGTCGCGCAGGTAGAGGCGAACGCCATCGCCGCTCCCGACCACATCTGGCGTGAAGCGGGTGATCGTCAGGCCCTCGAACCGCAGCCCGCCGCCGCCGGAATCGGTCAAGACGCTCGAGAGGCGACCGTTGCCGAGAACGAACGCCTGCGGTCCCCGGTGCGCCTCGGGCACCCACGGAGACGGGGCGCTCGCCGGTACCACCGGAGGAGCGGCGGCTGCGCTCTCGGGCGTCTCGGGCATGGGCCACTCGCGGGGCGCGGTCGCGGGGGCGTGCTCGTTGAGCAGGAACTCGCCCGTCTGGACCTCCCTGTCCGCGTGAAACCGCGTGACCATGATCTGATCGTTCAGGAGGTTGTTGATCGCGACGAGGAGCATCCCCTGGTGATGGGCCATGTACGAGCGCACGACGGCGAACGATTGCCCGGCCGACTGCGTTCGCTCGGGGTGCATGTCTACGGCTTCGAAGAGCCCGTACGTCCCGCGCATCCCCATCGCTTCGAGCCGTGCGATGTTGTCGAGCACCGCCCGCGGTCGGACGGACACGGCGAGCAGGGAAGCGTACGGGGCAACCACGACGTCGTCCTCGAGGCCGCGCCTGAAGCCGAGGCCAGGGACGCCGAACGATTGATATTGGTAAGTCTGATGCGCGTCGAGGCGCGCGTAAGCGGACTCGGAGATGCCCCAGGGCGCGCCTGTCTTCTTGCCATACTCGATCTGCGCTTCGACCGCGAGCTCGCAGGTTCGTGCGAGCAAGGTGCCCTCACGACTGCGCATCAAGAGGGCAGGCATCAGGTACTCGAACATCGTGCCACCCCACGACAAGAGGAGCGGGGCGCCGGAGATCTGGGTCATCGGCCGGCCGAGCGTCGCCCAGTGGGAGTCCGGCACGTCCCCCTTCACGATGGCGAGGTAGCTCGCGAGCCGCGCCTCCGAAGCCAGGAGATCGTAATAGTTGTCGTCGTGCTGATCCTGCGTGGCGTTGTAGCCGATGCGAAAGAGCTTGCGCTCCCCGTCGTAGAGGAGCCTGAAATCCATCGCACGCACCTCTTCTTCGGCACGCGTGGCGAGCTCGAGCAGCTCATCGATCAGCGTCGTGGCGCGCGCCTTGGAGCGCTGGAGCGCTTCTCTGACTCGCCCCGCAGACGCCTCGAGGTCGCGGGAGAGCTCCCCGCGCTCGCGCCGCTCCCCTTCCCAGCGATCGACCTCTGCCAGGAGACCTCCGGCTGCGGCCGGGACCTGGTTCAGCAGGAGTCGAGTCGGCAGCGCGAGAGCGCTCACTGCGGGCTCGCGTCCCAGGGCGAGCCAAGGGAGCAGCAGATCGATCTCGTGCCGCATCTGCTGTAGCTGATGATGGAAGCGAACCATCGAGGTGCGAAGCGCGCCGAGGGTGTCGCTGTCGCGACTGACCGCGCCGGTCTCGACCAGCGCGAGCACCTCGCGATCGAGCTCGGCGGACGTCTCGTCGCACAGGAGTCGGAGCGTCGCGTAGGCGTCGTGGGGATCGCTGCGTCCCTCGGCGAAGCCGCGCCGCATGCGAGCGAGGACGGCTCGCAGTGGGTGCGCGTCGGCCTCGGCGACCGATCGCACGGCCTCCTCGAGGAGGTCGAGCGAGTCGGCGAGGCCGTCCCACGCCGCGGCGCGAAGGACGGGCGCGCCCGTGACGTCCCGGCACCCTTGCTTGAGCGCCACCAGGCATCCAGCGAAGTTCCCGCTGTCCACGGTAGAGACGTACCGTGGAAGAAGTGGCTGAAGATTCGTCGTCTCGTACCAGTTGAGGAGGTGCCCCTGATAGTGAGCGAGTCGCTTGATGCTCTCGAACGCGCTCCGGACGCGAAGAGAAAGCTCGCTCGGACCCAGGTAACCGAGGTCGTATGCCGCCAGCGTCGAGAGGAGCATCATTCCGATGTTGGTCGGTGACGTGCGGTGAGCCGTTTGCTCGCGCGGAGCTTCTTGGTAGTTGTCGATGGGGAGCCACTGCTCGTTGGGGCCCACGAACACGTCGAAGAAGCGCCACGTTCTACGGGCCAGGAGGCGGAGCTGGCGCCGGTCGCCGGGCCGCAGCTCCTCCTCGCGAGACTTCGACGGCCGGCTCACCCACCGCGCGACCTCGGGCGCGAGGAGCCAGAGCACCAGGATCGGCGCGGCCACGAGGATGGCCGCGGGCCTCGCGAGCGCGACGAGCGTCGCGGTCGACACGGCGAGAGCCGGGGCTCCGATCATCTCGCGCCAGTGGAGCGCGCGCGGCGATCGCGCGTCGAGCCTGAACGCCGTGTGCGCCGCAGAAGTCCACTGGAGGAGATGCTTGCGGGTGATCGTCATCCGGATGACCACGCGGACGATGGCGTCCACCACGACGGCCGCTTCGTGGGGAAGGAAGGCGATCGCCAGGACGCAGCGTCCGAGGTTCAGGGCACGTCTCCGGCGACTGCCGAGGAGCGCAGGGAAGCTGGGCACGAGGAGGATGGCGAGCGCACCGAGCGTCCAGTACAGCGGCGCGCCCGGCAACCAGGAGAGACCCGAGACGAGGAGCAGAAACAGCAGCGGGCTCGTCAGGCTCCGGCGGAGGTTGTCCAGGATCTTCCACCGGTCGATGGCCGCGAGCGGGCTCTTGAACCGCTGGCCGTCTGCCGAGGGCACCCTGGAGAACAGCCATGGAACAAGCTGCCAGTCGCCGCGCACCCACCGGTGCATGCGCCGCGCGTACGCGGCATACTGAGATGGGTATTGTTCGAAGAGAACGATATCGGTCGCGAGCGCGGTTCGCCCGTGGATTCCCTCGAAGAGGTCGTGGCTGGCGAGGGCGTTCTCCGGAACGCGGCCCTCGACGCTGCGCATGAACGCATCGACGTCGTAGATCCCTTTGCCGACGTAGATCCCGGCGCCGAAGAGGTCCTGATACGACTCGGAGACTGCGTGCGTGTAGATGTCGAACCCGATGTCGCCCGCGAAGATGCGCGCGAAGAGAGTCTGGCGCGAGCTCGACGGAGACATCTCGATCCGTGGTTGCACGATCGTGTACCCGGAGGTGACTCGCCCGGTGTCGTCGAACGTCGCGCGGTTGAGCGGGTGCGCGAGGAGCCCGACAAGCCGGCGCGCGGCCCCCATCGGAAGTTGGGTGTCGGTGTCCACCGTGATGACGAAGCGGACTCCGGTGAGCCCGTCGGGGGCGCCGACGTGGCGCGCGAAGCTCGTGTCTCCTGCCCCCCGGAGGAGTCGATTGAGCTCATGGAGCTTTCCTCGCTTGCGCTCCCAGCCCATGAACCGCTCCTCGGCGGGATTCCAGACGGGCGCACGGTGCAAGAGGTGAAACGGACCCGACATGCCCTTCTGGTACTTGATGTTGAGCGCGTCGATTCCCGCCGCGGCGCCGTCGACGAGCGTGGTATCCGCCGGCATCGTCTCGGAGTCCACGTCGTCCGTGAGGAGCGCGAACCCGAGCCTCGGATCGGGGTTGGACAGGTAGTGGAGCTCGATCTGCGCCAGCATCCAGTCGACGTCCTCGCGCCGCCCGAGAAGTGCGGGGATCACCACGAGGGTCCGGAGATCGTCGGGGATTCCTTTCGTGAAGTCGAGCTTGGGCAAGATCCGCGGCGGAAGGAGGCGAGCCAGAGCCCATTGCAAGATCGTGATCGCTACGATCGATGCGGGGACGACGGCAAGCAAGAGGCTCCCTGCGACCGAGAGGGGGCGGGCCCCGCTTCGCACGAGGCCCCACCCGAGCACGATGAGCGGGACGCCGGTCAAGAACGCGATAGCCGAGAAATACGAGAGCGTCGGCCGGCGTGTGAGCGCGCGGCGGAGGCGTGCGAGTCCCTGGGGGCGATACCCGAATCGCTCCTCGAGTACGCGCAGTCCCCCGCCGACCAGGTAGTAGCCGACGTGACTGGAGCGCGAGTCCGGGGTGCTCGCGCCTGCGAGCTCGATGGCGCAGTTCGCCACGTCCGTCTCTGCGGCCCCCGTGACCCAGGCGAGTTCCTCGACCGACTTGCGGTACGCATCGCAGGTCTCGAAGTCCATTCGCCCGTAGATGCGAGCCGGGTCCCTCAGCAGGACGGCTTCCACCCGGCTCGTCTTCTCGAAGAACGTCTTCCAGTCGATCTCGGCGAACAGGCGCAGGGCGCGGATCGACCGCTCCACGCCGGCTCCGGGATCGAGGCCGGACGACTCGACGTCCAGCGGGACCCTCCGGGCAGGGGCCCGCTCCAGGCGACCATGAATCGGGACGTCCAGCTCTTCGAGAAAATGGAGCAGACCGTGCAGCACCGAGAGGCGCAGCATCGTCGGCAGTGCCCAGAGCTCGGCGATCGTGAGCGGTGATACGTCCTCGTAAGCGTTGACGTAGGCTTGCAGCGCGCCGAGGTCGAGCTCGATGCTGCTCCTCGCTACGAGCGCCCGCGCGAGGGCATCGACGCGCGACACTCCCTTCGCGGGCCCGCTTGCGAGCTCGGGCAGCCGCCTGAGGAAGCCGGGCGGAAGCTCCTGCGCGGCCTGCCGCGCGACACGGCGGATCAAGTAGTAGTTGTCGAGGAACCACTCGGCCGCCTTCTCGAGTTTGACCTCTTCGAAATGGCTCGAAGAGAAGAACCTCCGGGCGCGCTCGAGGGCGCGCCCGATCCGTGACGGCGACAGGTCGATCAGGTTCGCGATCCCCGGTTCGGCGCGCCGCTGGTGTCGCTGCCCCTCGGCGAGCTCACGCGCCTCGACTTCGAGCGCCGTGCCCTTCGTGGAGTCATGCGCCTGCGCGTCTCCCGCCAGTGCCGCGCTCAAGCCCCCCCCGCCGGAGGATAAGAGGCGCGGAGCCGTGGAGCGCGCTGGTCTCTCTCGCGCCCCCCGAGCTCGGAGTCGCCGAGATCCTGGAGAACGAGGAGGGGAACGAGCGAGTGGGTGAGGAGATGGGCCGCGACGCTCCCGAAGGTCAACGCCGAGTTGCAGGTAACGCCGTGCGCGGAAAGCACCACGAGGTCGCTCCCGTCCTGCTCCGAGAGATCGACGAGGGCCTGCTTTTCATCCGCGCTGCGCAGGACAACGGTACGCACGGAAGCCCCCTCGCGTGTCAGTTGATCACGCAGGCTCTCCAGGTATTGCTTGGCGCTGACCTCGAGGCGCTCGGCGAGCGCTCGCGCAGCCTCGAGGTCGTCCGACGTGTGAAGCACCGAGGTCGGAACTGGGTTCCGAACGATCAGAGCGAGAAGGAGCTCAGCATCGTGTTCTTTCGCAATTCGCACCGCGGTTGGCAAAACGCTCTCGGTTCGGAGCGATCCATCGAGCGGTACGAGGATACGTTTCGGGGACACGGCACCGGCGCCCGCGGGAGTCGAGCGTGCGATGAGCACCGAGCCGCGGGTCACGGCAAGAACCTGGAGTGCGGTGCTGCCCAGATTCCACGCCGCGGCACCGCGTTCCCCGTGACTCCCGAGCACCGTGAGATCCGCATCGAGCTCTCGCGCCACGGCCGTGATGCGCTCCGCGGGGTGACCTTGCTCGATCCGGATCTCGACCTGCTGTCCCGACGCCCTCGTCCCCTCCTTCGCGAGCCGACCCATGAATGCGCTGGCTTCTTGACGGGCGATCTCCCAATCCAGCACGTCCGTGGCATGGGGCCCGGGCCGCTCGTAAGGAGGCTGCATCACGTGCAGGAGCGTGATGGCGCTTCCGAGGCTCTTCGAGACGGCGACGGCGTGCTGCAAGCAGGCCTCAGAGAGCGGGGAGCGGTCGATGCACACGAGAATGCGGCGAATCGCGTGGGCGTCGCGAGGCAGCGCGCGCGGCGGAACCGCTTGGGGATGAGGGGCCTCGCGGTACCCGATGCTCGTCTTCTCGACCAGATTGCCCATTTGCGGACCCTACCTTTCAAGAATCTCGCCAACGCGCGCCGCGGCCACGGTCGACGCCTTCGAAGGAGCGAGCGACTCGACGCCCGGGACGCAGGAGGCCGGGACCTGCCCGGGCCCCGACGAAATTTATTCGCGTCGGCGCGTGTCTTGCGCTCGTCTCCTCGTAAGCTCCCTTGCGCCGCTTCGGCCATCCCCTCGCCAGGCCGAGAGCGAGGTGCCCGCGCGCGAAACCTGTACCCTGCGAGACACACGACCTACCACCGCCGGCAGCATGTGGGCGCGGCTCGAGAGGAACCGTGTTGGGCGACACGCCGGGGAGTATGTGTCGCGAGCCGCCAGGCGCTGCGCGCGCACGAAACCTGCTTTCCTCGGAGGGAAGGAGGTTCTCCCCAGTGCAAGTCCCCCTTCAACTCACGTTCCGAGGCATGGCGCACTCGGACACGCTGGCCGCCCATATCCGGCTTCGCGCCGAGAAGCTCGAGCGCCTGTTCGATCGCATCGTCTCCTGTCACGTCGTCGTCGAGCTGGCGGGCCACCATCATCGCTACGGCGACCGCTTCCAGGTCTCCATCAACCTCGGTCTTCCAGGGCACGAGATCTTCGTCGGACGCGCGCCGTCGAACGACCAGGGGCCCGAGACGGCCTCCCGGGCAGCCGACCGGGCGTTTGACGACGCCGGCCGGGAGCTCGAGCACTGGGTGAAGCGCCAGCGCACGCAACGCCACAACGAATCGGCGAACCGGAGGACTCCGTGAACAATGTCTGGGTCTTGCTCGGCGACGCCTCGAAAGCGCGGGTGTTCGAGATCCGGGACGGAGATCCGACGTGGCACGCCGTAGAGCTCGTCCTTCACGAAGGGTCGCGCAGCAAGGCCAGCGAGCTCGTGGGCGGTCCGTCCGGCACCCGATCCTCGGAGGGCAGGTCGGTGCATCACAACGCGCTCGCCCCCGCCTCTTCGCCTAAGGAGGTCGAGAAAAGTGGCTTCGCGCACACGCTGGCGACGACGCTCGACCAGGCCATGCGCTCCGCGCGCTTCCGTAAGTGGGTGCTGGTGGCGCCGCCCCATTTCCTCGGGCTGATGAGAAAGGAGCTGACGAGCGAGCTCGAAAAGCACCTGCTGACGACGGTCGCCAAGGACTACAACGACCTAGCCGTCCACGAGCTGTCCGAGCGACTGCGCGACGCCGTGCGCGTCCCCGTGAGCGACGAGGAGAGCTTCCGCGAGGACAGGAAGCGCCCACACTAGGCATGCGTGGTGCTTTGAGCTGCGGAACGTGAGGGTCACGAGGGAGAGCCAATGCCAGCCATGAAACAAGTGACCGGGATCTTCGCAACGTTGCTTCTTGGCACCGGCGCGCTGCTCGGATGTGGCGGGAGCGCGGCGACGAATGCGCCGCCCGTGTCCGCCGCGGGCGCGAGCGCAGAGGAAGAGGACGCGACGGCCGGTCTCGTCGAGCACCACCGCCATCACCACCATGCAGCATCGCGTGCAGGGGAGTCCCGCACGGCGGAACTACGAGCCCGCATCGCGTCCATCCGGAGGCGGACGCGGGGGAGGCGGTGCACGCGGCGGTAGAGGCGGTCGCCGCTAGACGATCTCGAGATGCCTGAACACGGGGCCTTTGACGAAATCCACGAGGAACGCGAAGGCCACCGCCCCCACGAGCGTGGCTCCGATGACGACCGAGGGAAGAGGCGCCATGGCGAGCCCCCGGTTCGCCTCGAGAGCCTCTCCGACGGGGCGGCTACGCCTTTCTCTTCCCCTGCTTCCATGATCTGCCGGCAGCTCCAGGAGGCATCGTCTCACCATGAGGACCAGTCAGCGCGAGCCGTCACGAGCTTGCTCGCTTTTCGCGAGCTCCACGAGCCTGGACTCGCGGCGGAGCGTCTGCCCGCCCTCGAGGGCGCCCGCCGGGAAACAACGGTGTCGATGCGCCCGAGCACCCGCGTTGCATCTTCGTCGTGACGCAGGTCGAACCTACCGCGCACACAGCGCGAGCCACGAGCCAGGAGAAGAGCGATGAAGATCAACAAGAACCTGGGGACTCCATCCTCACTGACTGCCAGGCGCCGCACGGCGCACGAGGCGGAAGGCGGGGCGTCAGGCGCTCTTGTGGGAGCCATCGTCGGAGTCTCCGCGGGACCGCCGGGGGCGATTGCGGGTGCGATCATGGGTGGGATTGCCGGGGCGCTCGCCGGCGCCGTGATGGATCAGGAGGCCTCCTCGAGGGAGCGGCAGATGCGCGAGCTTGACGAGGGCATCGGCGTAAGCGGCGGCGATCTGGAAGCGCCAGAGCTCGAATACCCGCAGGCCACGAGCTTTGCTCCTTGGGAAGCGGCGCCATCGGAACCCGCTCCGGTGGAGAAACCTTGGGCCGACGGCGTCGACTTCTGGGTGCGCCACCTAATGGTTGCAACGGTCCATGGAAGATTCACCACCTGGCGCGGCGCTCTGCTCTTCGACGAGCTGGCTCCGGAGAACTCGCGCCTCGAGGTCGAGATCGACGCAGCGAGCATCGACACGAAGGAGCCGCAGCGCGACGCGCACTTGCGGTCGGCTGACTTCTTCGACGTGGAAAAGTACCCGAAGCTCGTCTTCCGGAGTACGAAGGTCGAGCGCGCCGGCGACGACTTCAAGGTCACGGGAGACCTGACGATGCGCGGAGTCACCAGGCTGGTGACGCTCGATGTCGAGTACGCCGATCGTGCAAAGCACCGACCGATGGGGGAGCGAGCTCGCTTCTTTGCGCGCGGCTCGCTGAACCGCAAGGACTGGGCCTTGAATTGGAACCAGATCCTCGACACGGGCGGGCTCGCCATCGGCGATACTATCGAGATCCACCTCGGGATCGAAGCCACGAAGGCTTCATGAATCCCGCGCCACGCCATCGCCGCGGTGTCCATTCTGCGGGAGAAATTGCCCGACCCGAGAATCCGCGTAGTCGACGTTGTCGACCTCATGAGGTTGCAAACAGCAGCTCAAGGCAAGCTGGTCGAGCACAAGCATTCTCGGCGCGGTCGTATCGGTCCGAGGCAGTGTCATGGAGGTACAGTTCGACACGCGGCCGCTCCCGATCTACTCGGCGCTTTGCGCTGGAGATCGAGGCCGAATCCTCATCGAGGTGGACCTTCACGTCCGTGCATGCACGCGCAATCCCTGCGCCGCGCGCCATCGCGATCGCCCGCCGTTCGCTCGGATGATCGCTGCAGGGAACGAATCCTGCTCGACGCCTGCGGATCCTCTCTGATCGTCGCGTGCGCGCCGAAACGTTCGCGCAATACGAGATCCATCCAATGCCCCAGATCGGATCGCGCTGACCGAGAAGATCGACCCGAACGCGGGGCTCTACTCGGACATCGGCCTGTACGGTGCCCTCGGCTTCGCCGCGCTCGACTCGCTGTCGTCGGGCCTCCAGCACCGCTGGAACGCCCCTCTGGTCGACTTGGTGATGTACTCGGAATCGCTGACGCTCGCGCTGGCCTTCGACGACATCGTGAAGATCGCCGTGCGACGGCCGCGTCCGATCGACTACCTCCCCGAGAACGCCAACAACACCACGAACACCGACCTGGCGCTGTCGTTCTTCTCGGGCCACGCCGCGGTGGTCGCCGCGATGTCTGGAACGGCGACGTACCTCGCGTTCGTCCACTCTCCGCGCTCTCCTCGCCCCTGGATCACGCTGGCGGCCGGCACCCTCCTCACCGCGTTCGTGGGCTACGAGCGCGTCCGCGCCGGAGCGCACTTCCCGACGGACGTCATGATGGGAGGGCTGGCCGGCGCGGCGACCGGCGTACTCGTCCCTCACTTGCATTTCACGAAGACCGCGAGCGCGCCCATCTGGATCGATCTCGCGCCCGCGCCGCGCGGGACCGGCGCGAGCCTCGGAGTCCGCGGCCTCTTCTGAGATGGCTACCAGCGGGGCAGCAGCCGGCGAGGACTTGCGACGAGCTCGATGCGCGGCCCGTCCGTTGCACGAAGGGCTGCATGCGGAAGACCACGCTCTATCTCTTGGCCGTGCTCACGGTGTCCGGCTGCAAGGCGACGAGTTCCGGCGAAACAGCCGGGATGGGCCGCGTGACCGAAGCACCGACGACCGCCAACGGCGAAACCTCGGAGGCGGCGGTTCGAGCCAGTATGCACGGGCATGACAAGCACGGGGACGCGATGCGAGACGCGATGGTGCGCGGGGATCTCGACGGGGCGAAGGGCGAGGCCAAGCTCCTCGTGGAGCTGCGGGTCGCGGGGCCCACGAGCGGGCTCTTTCGCCATCTGCTCGGCGCGATGAAGGACGCAGCGGCGCAGGCCGCCGGTGCCAGCGACCTGAAGGGCGCAGGCCACGACGTCGCGATGGTCGCGAAGACGTGCGGCGATTGCCACCAGGTGTTCGGGCGTCCGGGGATGATCGTCGGCCAGCCGGCCGCACCGGCCTCCGGGGTCCGCGCGTCCATGCAGCGCCACCAGTGGGCCGCCAAGCAGCTATGGGAGGGGCTCGTCGTCCCCTCCGACGACGCGTGGAGCGCGGGTGCTCTTGCGCTGGCAGACGCTCCCCTCGC
>CZKU01000177.1_pt1 | contig 20797 bp, 33 predicted proteins | sample 1122471 | NCBI WGS metagenome assembly CZKU01 (sample SAMEA3539301, study PRJEB10725) | soil metagenome | biome: tundra; feature: field; material: soil | place: USA | collected 2010-05 | depth 0.15 m | reverse complement strand
ACGATCGCCTACGCGATGTCCTGAGCCCCGGCCACTTCTCGGCCGACACCTCGATGCACCGATTTCTCCGGATCTAGGCGGCCGTTAACAACGCGTCCGTCGACGCGCGTCGACCACGAGGTCGCGCGCGATCTCGAGGGCCCACGGCAAGACATCGGAATCGGTGGCGTAGTCCGTGTGGGCCTCGTGCAAGCGAAGCAGCGTCTGCCGAGCGAGCTCGTGGCTCTGGGCCCTGTCGCCGGTCTGGCCCGCGAAGTACTGCAGCAGCCGTGCGCAGACGAGCGTGGACGGTTGGTACCCAGACATCGTTCATTCCAGGGGTCGTTGCGCGAAAGAATACCGCGGTTCCTGGTTCCCGCCACCGAGCGAGCTTTTGCGCGCCCGGGCCTCGGCGTCATGGATGGGGGCGTGCTATCTCCGTCGCTCGTGACGGTGGGATGGAATTTCGAGCGTCGTCGGGACACTTGCACGCAGTTTCTCATCGGCGTGTCCGTGCTCACCAGGGGTCTCGCGGAGCGTGACACCAGCCTCGAGGCCGTGCGCAGCCGGATGCGCCTCTCGCCCGAGGAAGCGCTGTTCGCAGCCAGGCGGCTCTCCGAAGAGAAGCTCATCGCATTCGACCCCGCCGGCGCGGTGCGATCGAACGCTCACGGCCTGGAGCGTACCGAAGAGCTGACAGGCGCCGTGCGGGCCAGGGCGCAGCGCTTCGAGGATGTGGCCCGAACGCTCGGTACAGGTGGCCCTCCTCTCGCCGTGCTTGCGGCCGTCATCCGCGCGGACGGAGCGCCACTCGCGTGCCGTGGTCCCGACCCCGCCGCGACCTATCGGCTCGCCCTGATTGCCGACGTGGTCACGCTCGAACGCCAGAACGCCGAGGGAGCATTCGACTCCGTGCGGTGAGACGGCCTTGGCTGGTGCCGAGAATCGCGACCACCGCGGGGCTGGGAAACGGCCGGTCTCCGGTCACAGCGGGGAACGGCCACGAGGCCTTCGCAACCTCGCGCCGTTCCTTGCCGCTTCGCGCTCACTGGATGTGAGCATTCCCGACGTCGAACAGCACGTTGTCGACGGACACCTGGCAGCCGTTCGAGCTCGAGTAGTGGTTCTGCACGGAAGCGCCCGCCCAGAACGTCGGTGCGTGATAGGGAACAGCCGGTCCAGGCTGAGGACCGCCGCCGACCCCGATTCCGGCGGGGCTCACGCCGTAGCCGCCCTCGGAGGGCAAGTCGGCCCACATCGTGAAGGTCTGCCACTCATCGGGGGGGAAAAAGCCAGAGTCCCCCTGGCCGCTAAAAATGGTGGCACCCCCGTCCGAGCTGTACGTCATCTCGAGCGTTCCCGCGGAGAGAAGGATACCGCCATCACTCGTCGTTGCAGGCGTCACGTACATGGCCATGCCGTACGATTCGGTCGGGTACTCCACGCCCATGATCATGATTCGATCGTAGTCGCCGTTCGCAAAGCAGTTCGAATCGACGCGGATATCCGCCTGCATCCGGAAGTGCGCCCCGGTCTGCCGGAGGCCATGAGAACCGGACGCAGCGGCGACGCCTCCGTCGCCGGTCAACGCGGGCGTCGCGGTCAGCATGGCCCGCGGTGGCGACGAGAAATTCGCGCTCTTCGTCGAAGGTGGGGGTAGCGGATCGGGGGACCTCGGGCGCAGCGCCGCTCGTCGTGGTTTCGCGACCTTACGAACATTGGTCGTGGAGGCTGTGGGGACCGGCAGTCTCCACAGCGCCTCCGAGCGGGCCCGGCGTCCTGGCACGGCTCATGCGCTGCACCGCATGGAACCTGCCTCTCGCAAGCGAAAGCGCCGCCGATCCGCTGCCCCCGCTTTCGACGAAGAGCCGAAATTCGTCGTGTCGGCCGTCACCGTCGCACCGGGAGTCCATGCGACGGTCATCTGCCCGGGCACCCCCTCCGTGAAGTCTTCGCAGAAGTCGTGCGTGCCCTGCTCCGCGCACCACGTGGCGGGCCCCGCATCCTGCCCGCCGTCGCCTGCAGTCGCGTCGGCGACGGTCGCGTCGCCTCCAGCGCCGCCGTCGTTCGGCCACGACTTGCCGCAGGCGCCGACCAGGATGCTCACGTCGTTGGTGCCGATGTTCGTCACGGCGAGATCGACCTTCCCATCGCCGTCGAAGTCGCCGGTCGCCAGCGCGAGCGGAGAATTGTCGACGGGATACGCGCCCGGCGACCCGAGCGTTCCGTCACCGTTCCCGGCGAGAACGCTGACGGTGTTGACCGTCCCGCCGCGATTCACGGCGACGATGTCGGCCTTGCCGTCGCCAGTGGCATCGACGATGGCGACGCTGTACGTGTTCTTTGTCCTCTCGCTGGAGAGGCGGCGGATCCTGCATGTCAACGTGACGGCGCACCCGTACGCCGCGTGGGCCGCCCAGCAGATCGTCGAGGTGGTCGGGCCCGATGCCCATGTGGTCCGTCTGATTCGCGACCGCGACGCAATCTTCGGCAGGGCCTTCGACGCGCGAGTGCGAAACCTTGGGATCGAACAGCTCCGCACCTCGCCGAGGTCCCCTTGGCAGAATGGCTACGCCGAACGGTGGGTAGGCACTCTTCGTCGAGAGCTCCTCGATCACGTGGTTGTGCTCGGTGAGCGTCATCTCCTGCACCTGGTCCGCCAGCACGCCGCCTACTACAACGAGGACCGCCCGCACATCGGACTCGACGGCGACGCGCCGGTCACCCGCGCGGTCGAGCCGAGAGAGCTCGGAAGGGTGGTTGCACTGCCGAGGGTCCGCGGCCTTCACCCTCGGTATGTCCGACGGGCGGCGTGACCCGCGCGCTCCCCGCGGCTTGGACGTCTTTCTCGCCAGCACAACATCACGGGTGAAGGCCCCCGTTCCGCCCCGAGATGCTGGTGTGGATGGACGCCGACGGCAAGATCGTCGGCCAGTACCCGGCGAGCCCAGCGAGGTGCGGCCGGCGGCGAGCGAATCGAGACCATGACGCACCCGGCGCGGCGCCGTCCGCGGGAGCCGAATCGCGCCCCGATGGCCTCGTTCAATCTCGCCGCGACTCTCCGCACAGGCGACCCCGCGCTCGACGTGGCGTCGGAGATCGACGAGAAGCTAGCGGCCACTGAGAGCATCTGGCCGGCGGAGAAAGAGAGGAGTCGTACCTCTCCCCGGCCTTCCATCCCCACGCGATGGCCGCGCTCTTCCGTGCGGCGGCGAAGCTCTATCGCGCGAGCCGGGGGATTGGTGCACGACGACGCTCCCCTGTTCTCGGTAAGGATCGAGGCTGGGCCTCCGCGAGGCTTCCCTCATGGGGAAGTTGGCGGAGCTGAGCGGCGGAGGTGATCGCTCTGGCGCTGCCGCAGGTGCTGGAGGCAAAAAAAGGCGAAGTAGCGTCCGGGCAGGTGTCGGCCAGCTGTTGCCGCGCACGTTCGTTGCGGGTGAGCCGAGCCGGCTCTTTGATGGCCATCATCGAAGGCGCGCGGAGCCCTTAAGGCAGTCGATGGCCATCACCGGGTATGCGCGTGTCGCCGCACGCCCGATGATGGGTCTCGGCCCGTTCAGAAGATGTCGTCGTCGAGCGGGTTGAGCGCGTCGTCAGCCAGGATTCTACGGACAGCGCGGTCGATGGGGTCTCCGGTAGGCTCGCAAGCGAGATGGGGATGCGCGGCGACGAGCGCGTTTCGCGCGAGTGCGGTCAAGGCCACCAGGGCGGCGACCGCTGCGCGCTCGGGCGCCCGGATGAGGGTGAAGACGGGAGGAACGAGGCGGGTCACGAGCGATCCTCCGGCGCGAGGGATTTGACGACACGCGAGACGACGTCGCGGTCGACAGCCTTACGCTTCTTGCGCGCGGCGGCGCGGAGGCACGCCGTGGCGATGCGATCGAGATCGCGGAGGGCCCCGGCGGTCGCCTCGTGCAGCAACGCGACGGCGTCGGAAGCAAAGAGCTCGCGCGAGCCCGCGGCGCGCTCGAGGCGGAGCCGGACGTAGTCGGAACGAGATCCGGTTGTAAACGTTGTGCCCGATGTACTTCTCGTCGGTCAGCACCTGGTGGACGGTGGCCCGCGACCATTGGCCGCTCTCACTCGAATTCAGAATCGCCGCGATCTGTGCCTCGTTGCGCCGCTCGTCGATGAAGAGGCGGTAGATCCGACGAACGACGTCGATCTCCTCGACGGGGCCCGGGACCAGGGTCACGCGATCCGTCTGGATGCTCTTGTGCTCCCCCCGCGCAAGGACGCCCTTCGCGTGACCTGCCTGATCGACGAGCATTCGGCGAAGGCCGAATCCGGCGGCGCCGCCCTGCCGGAAGCCGATCTGAATCAGGCGGCACTGACCCTTGAAGACCTTGGCGGAGAGCTCGCGGCTGTACTCGCCCGCCATCGCGCGCTTGACGGTCTTGATGATGGTCGAGCCGACGGTCCCGTCGTTCGTGAACTGCTCGGCGCAGTACTGCACCGTGATGCCGGCTTTCTTGCACGTGTACTCGTAGAAAGCGCTCTCATCGGAATCCTGGAACCGCCCCCAGCGGCTGACGTCGTAGACCAGGATCGTCGAGAAGTCGGCGTTCCCGGCCCTCACGATATCGAGGATCTCTTTGAGCGCGTCGCGGCCCTGGATGCGCAAGCCGCTCTTCCCGGCATCCGCGAATGTGCGGACGATCTCCATGTCGTGCTTTGCCGCGTACTCGCGGATCACGTCGGTCTGGTTCTCTGTCGAGTACTGTTGATCCTCCGTCGACATGCGCACGTACTGGGCGGCGCGGATCTTCGTCGTCATGGCCGGTGGCTCCTCCAGTGAAGAGGTGGTGACCCCGATCGCGTCGCTCTGCGCGGCGACTGATCGCTTGGTACCGGAACTCCGCGGCCATAAAAGGTAGGATCGACACGGAGGCTTCACATCAGCCGCACGCCCCGCTCGAGTGCGTGGAGGGCGCTCGCGATGTCTTCCAGAGCGTGGACACCCAGCACACGACCCGCGGTGAAGAGCCGTTTTCACTGCTCCCGACGGGTGCGGCTCGGCGTCGTCTACGGTCGGTCCCACGGAGCCGGCGCGCTCACGCGCGAGGAGGAGTACGATCCGTTTGGTGCGGATAAGAAGGTGCGGCGGCTCGCGGACGTCGGGGTGGGAGCCCGCCCAAACGGTGCGACCCCTGGGTGGCCGGAGCTCTTGATGGCAACGGGGGCTCGCTGGCCTTTGGGCATCGACATCGGATACTCCGAACGAAGAGCGTCGCTTGGTCTGGCGTCGCTGGTCGATGTCTTCGCGCCGTTCGGCCTTGCACCCACGAGCTACGCCGCGGCCGACGGTCGCTGCATCTTCCGTGTCGAGACTCGGTTGGTTGACTGCCTCGCGTGGGCTCAGCGCCTGCCCGAGGCGATGCGCCGTTCCGTTCTTGCGACGATCGACGGTCCGATCACACCTGGCGGCGCGCCGCGGGAGCAGCGGTACGTGGACGGGCAGTGTCAGCGCGGGCACTGCCAGTATCGTTGCCCACCGAGTTCGGTTGTCGGAGGTGGGCGCGCTCTGGTCGACGCGTCTTACAAGGTCCTTGCCGCGCTTGGTTCAACTCGGACGATCTTGATGTCGCCATCGGTGCCAGAGGCGGAAGGCGCGCTCGTGGCCGAGGTAAACCCAACCTTGGGACTGGCGTGGCTCGTTCGGCGCGTCGACGATTGGAGGGTCTTGCCGAGTCGCAACCGACACAAGCGAAAGCTGCCTCCCGTCGTCATCAACGGCCGCGAGGTCCGCGCCAAGTCCGAATATTACTGGGAAGCTGGCGGCAACCGCCAAGTGGCCGCGGCGTTGCGCGCACCCGGGGTTGCCACCATCCGACACCACGAAGCCGAAGCGGCCCTCTACTCACTCGCGGTCGCGGCGGCGCTTCTGGGACTGGCTGCCCCCGAATACTCCACCATCTGCATCGGTCGACCGGATGGCGTTTTCCACCTCCTCGGGCCGATCGATAGGACCTGGCGGGATGAGCAGACCCGCATCGGGGGTCCTGGTGCTCAGCCATGAATTCCCCGGAGAGGCATGGCATTACGGGGCATGGAAGTAGAGCTGGCAACGGGGCACCGGCTCTACCCGCTTCACGCCCCAGACTAGGAGATCGCCATGACGCTCGTTGAACTGTACGAGGCGCTGCTCGAAGAGGCAGCCCGCCGCAAGGTGAGCATCCGCTACTCGTGGTAGCGTTCCGGAGTCCCGCCAGCGTTCCGAGGGGCTGATCTCCCGGGATTCGCAGCACCTCGCCCCGCGCGATGGCCGACGTCGAACACTTCCTCCCTGGTTCGCGGGCCAGCTCGCGCGCCGCGTGCCGCTTCGAACGCCCGACAAAGGGAAACCCCGGGGCTGGGGAGCACCTCGGGGTCGAAGGTCGGGGGAAGGAAGGAGGCTACTGCGCCTCGGTCTATTCTTCGGCAGTCAGCCGCCGGATGGACCATTCCGGCTGCGCCCCGCCGCCGCAGAAGGCGACACCGGGCTCGAAGCGTTCGATGGTGCGCCGCTCGGAGGCCGTCAGCGTGTCGGCGTTCACGGCGAAGAACGCGGCGAGCATCCGTTCGTCGAGGATGTCGATGTCCTCGATCCCCTCGAGCGCCCGGAAAGCGGGGGTCGCTCATCGGTTCAACTCGGCCATCAGCGCCTCGACCGTCTTGAAGCGCCGACCGCCTCCGCGGCGAGACTCCTTCATCGCGGCTGCAGTCTTCTTGTTCGGGATGAAGCCCTCTGACGCTTCCCACTGCGGCCACACCAGCACGGCTGGGTGGACCCGCAGCGCGCGCGCCAGGCGCTCCGCGCGCTTGACGCCAAGCGGCGTGCGCCCGTCCTCGATGGCCGCGAGGATCGACCGCGTGATGCCGGCGGCCTTCGCGAGATCGAGCGGGCTCATCTCCTGAAGCACTCGCGTCGTCCGCACCATCTCGCCCGGGGTCATCTTGATCCGCACCCGCGTCGGTCGGGCCTTTTTTATCGATGCCATCGGCTCACCTCTTCCCGCAGTCGATGAGGTAGCGCCGACCGTCGAGCACGATGGCGACTTCGAGCTCGCCGCCGACGGCCAAGGCGTAGCGGGTCAGGCTCGACAGGTGGACCCCGTCGCCGGTCGCGACGCGCGTCTCGAGGCGCGAGACCTCGGCCTGCGGGACCCCGGCGGCGGCGGCCACTTCGACCTGGGTCTTCCCCGCGGCGCGGCGGACTGCCGACAGGGGTAGCTGCTCGTGGCCCTTGCGGCGCCGGACGACCCGCTTGGCGCGGGCGAAGTCCACTTCGGGCATATCGGGATCGCTCTTCTTCGTACTTGCGTTGCTCATGGCGGGTGGCCTTTCGGGCCATGATGATGCGCGTGGTTTGGTGGATCTCGTTCTCGGTGGTCACGACGAAGAGGATGCGCGCGTAGGACATGCAGAGGGAGTTGACGCGAGGCGGCTTGCTGGGGGTGGGGCCCGGCTCGGCGTACTCGTACGGGTCGGTCGCGAGCGCGTCGGCGGCCTCCTCGAAGCGGCCTTGCTGACTGCCGCCTTGGCTTCGAGCCACTCGAAGTCGCCGTAGATGATGGTCATCACAGATGGAGCCTATAACACAAAATATATATGGCAGCCAGTCTATCGCAGGCGGGGATCGACAGCCGCCGCGGCCTCACTATCGGGATCGGCCGATGGACCCAAAGGACCTGGAACGCGCGCCCCGGCTGGCGGGTTCTCTTGCCCAACGCCATTCGAGCTCCTGCACGACACGTTTGCAGCCGGGCCATCGCGACAAAGCGCCGCCGAAGCGGGCTACGTTGCGGGCTTGCTGCGGAGCGTCCGAGGAACCGCGGGCCGCGCCGACTTCCCCCGGGAGGCGGCACGGGGGGTCGGCGCGCGACTGAGCTTCTCCGACGGCTCCGGTCGGGAAATGCTCTTGCGCAGCGTCACTCCATCGGCGAGCCGATCGAATCTCCGCATTTCGTCGTCGGTCCACCCGAGATGTTTCAGCAGGTACCGCACGATGCGAGCGGCAGAGACGCCCCTGTTGAAGGCGAGGGGCGTGGGCGCAGAGCGCATCGACAGCCGCGCAGACGGCAGCCCAGGGACGGCCCGCGCGCGCCTTGGCGCCCATCTCGAGGAGCTGCTCGATCTCCCCGGCGTTGCCCGCCCTTCGCAGGCGGGCGGCCATGCTCGCGAGCTCCTTGCAGCGCACCCCGGCCTCCGCCTCACTCGAGCACGCGACCAGCTCGAAGTCTTTTCGTTCGCGTCCCTGAACCGTGATCCGCGCGGCGAAGCCGTCGGCGAGGGATCGAAGTGTTCCTTTCGCTTCACGGGGCATTGGTCACCTCGAAGTCGCCGTCGGTCGATTCTCGGATCTTGGTCGTCATCACTGACATCACTGACACTCCGTTCGCCAACCGCGGAACGCGTGCTTGCGGACCGCCGTGTAAGCGGGGCCGAGGGCCCGGATCTGATCTTGGGCGACCTGAACGCGCTCGCCGGCTTCGTGCAGCGCGCTCAGGCTGACGACGCCGCTTGGGTTCGCGCGTTCACGCGCGATGTCGGCCTGCGCTTGTTCGCGATCCTTGTCGGCTACGCAGAGCGATGAGACGACCTCGGCGAAGAACTTCTCTTCGGCCTTCCTCGCCGCTCGGTCGGCCATGCACTTCTTGTCCGCCTGGCAGGTCTGCTCCCGCGTGACAGCGGCCCTGATCTGCTCGAGATCGGCCGATACTTCAGCGTCCGTCATCGGCTCCTTCCCGAGGGCTCGCGAGACCACGGCAAGCCCATCGAATGCCGTCCTCGCGTCGTCGGCCGCGCCGGAAAGAGCTTCGTCGGAGGCGGTCTCGTACCAGGCCAGCGGTGCGTAGGCGTTGAGCTTTGCGAGAAGCGCGTCACGTCGAGCGACACGCTTTCGGCACGCGGAAAGCAGCGCTCGGAAAGAGACGTCCGGCTCGTGGCTGTGCGCGATGTCATCGTGCCGGGCGCGCTGGACGCAATCGATGGAGTCATCGGCACGGACGGATGACCCTTCGGCCGGGCCCGCTGACGATAAAAGCGCACCGAACAAGATGGCCTCGCGTCCCTTCATCCCGGCCCCCCAACCGTCAGTCTGCCACGGCAAGCGAGCGTGCGGATCCATGCGTCCTTGAAGGGCTGGACGGTGCCGGTGCTCTTGCAGCCCATCGCTTACTTGGTCTCCCGTGCCGCGTTCGGGTCAGCAAAGAAAGAGGCTCCCGTCGGATCGTTAGGGTCGTCGAGCTTCTTCACGTTGCTGAGACCTGCGATGCCGACGCTCTTCGAGTCCTTGTCGCACGCCTCTTGGCTGCGCCAGTTGTCCACGCACGAGTCGTTGATGTCCTTGCACACGGCTGCTTCATCGGCGCGGTGGGGCGGCGCCTTCATGCACGTCTGGTACGTGTACGAAGACCTGTAGTTCGCGTCGCCGCGCATTCTCGCCATGCTCCACTTCTCGGTGCCAGGCACGTACTCGAAGTGAGCCGAGGCCGATGGTCGGGGCAAGGACGTTGTCGCCGCCGATGCGGCAGGCTGCGGAGTCGCTGGCACGGCGACGACGTTCGTTTGCTGCGTCGGGGGGCTCGAAGGAGCGTTCGAAGATCCATCGCATGCGAGTTCGAACGCACCGGCCAGCGCGATGGCACGCAGACAGTGGATGAACGCCGTGCGGTCGGCTCGCTTCAGGGGTTCGACGGCGCCGGTAGGAGGGGGCATGGCCTACGTTGTCCCGACTTTCTCCGACTTTCGAAGGTCGATCACGATCAGCACTATCGACAGAAGAACGAGACCAACATTCGTGACCCAGAACCGTTCAGTGTCCATCGAGTTCTGGGCCCACTGACGGAGATCGCCGAGACTGCAAGCTCGGATGGTGCGAGCGCCTGGGAGCGGCTTCCGCGCATAGTCGTAGCCGAACAGAATCGGGAGGGTATCGGGCACGAAGCGAACGTCAGGGAACTCTGGAGGCATCGGCCCAAGCTCAGCTCCAATTGAGCCTCCCGGGCGAATGATGCACGTTGGTCGGTGGCCGGCCGACGCGTTCCCCGCTGCCTCGACGCTAACCGGCTGTCTCATGAGAAACGAATAGAGGGACGAGAAGTCCTCTTCGTCGTCGTAGATCGCAATTTTTGGGTACCCGTCGGGACTCGCCAGACGGGTGTAAGCGCGCAGCGCGGCAGACCTACCGGACAGGTGGTCCCAAACGTGAACCGCCGACGTGGTCGCGTACAGGATCCCGAGGACAGGAACGGTCAGCTTTAGTATCCACTTCAGCGCCACACGCCAGCGCTGAGTCTTCGACTGCGTAGTGGGTGTTGAAGCCTTCTTCGTCATCTTGGCCATCTTCACAGGCACCGCGTCACGGTGCGACGCCCCGCGTTGCCGCGGAGCGTTTCGGCCTTCTACTCCGTCGTCGCGTCGAGAGCCCTCGCGACCGCGTTCGCCACCGCGGCGAGGTTTGCGGTCGCCATGGTGACCTGTTGGATCGCGTCGGCAATCGCGCGCTCGGCGCCGCCCGCGGGGATGATCGGCGGCGGCCGGTCGGTGTCCGCGGTCGCGAGCGCGGGCATCGTCTCGGGTTCCTCGCTCATCGGGGGCCTACCCACGTGGCTGACTCGGTCCGGTTCTCGTCGCGGATGGCCAGCAGACGACGGCGCTCCTCTTTCGTGAACTCGCACACTTTCATCTGGCGGACGAGATCCTCATCGGAGGTCTCGGGTGCGTCGCGCTCCGCCATCAGCCGGCGGGCCACCCGCTCCAACTTGGCGTACTCACCCCGCTGCTGCCGCTCGAGCACCTCGACATCGAGCAACGCGATGTCGTCGACGGTTGGCGCTCTATTCGCCCACGGACTGTCGCCGTCATCCCCAACCGTCGAAAGCGAGGCCACGAAGCGCAGCCAATGCAGCGGGCGCTGGATCACTTCGCGAACGGCCCCTGCTCGGCGCCCGGTGGGCGTGGTCGTGTTGCTCATGGTCAGGCCGGCCGCGAGCGCATCGTCGAGCCATTCGCCCGCGTACTGGAGGTCCGCGAGAGCACCGGAGACTCGGCGCCTGCCGGGCTTGTCGAGCTCTTCGCACGCTCGAGAGAGCTCGCAGATGGCCTGCTGCACCATGACGGCGCCCCAGGCGATGGCTGTTCCGCGCCGCTCCGATCGTCGCTTGTTCGGCCAGGGGCTCTTCGACGGTTCGATGTCGGAAACTGACCTGGCGGTGCTACTCTTCTTTTTCACGTGGACCTCACTTACCTGGGGTTGCGTAGGGGTCCGGCGCGTGGTTCAGACGCGCCGGCGCCCCGCTGTTCAATTTCGGAAATTCAACGGGGTTCTACTTCTTCGCCTTTTTCGGTGGGCTAGCGGGCGCCTTCATCGCTCCGACGAGCCGGTCGTCACGGTGATCCGTGAGATGGCGGGTCGCGGGTGGGCGAGCCGTGCTCGTTCGCGCCTTCATCGTCGACTCGAAGTGTTTGCGTAGCGCGGGGCCGACGGCGCCCGAGCGAGCGATGGCGTCAGCGAGGACCTCGCCGACGGTCTCACGAGTCATGCGGGCAATGGCGCTCACGAGATCGCGGTCCGGTCCGTCGAGGCGTACGGAGATGTGCTCGCCCTCGAGTGCCTCGAGTCCCTGCCCGATCGCGGCTCGGAGCACGCTCGCGCGGTCCGCATGAAACCCGCGCTCGGACATTTGCGTGGCGATCGCGACCGCCCGAGCAATCCACGCCCGCGCGATTCGGAGCGAGATCTGCTCCATGTCGTCCTTGGGGGGCCGTCCCATTCGAGCCATGGGAGACACTCTGCGCCGAGTTTTGAATCACGTAAAGGTCTATAAAAATCTTTCGAACTGTCGCGACAGTTCACGGATGCACTGTCGTGACAGTTCAAGATCGCCGTTCGGCTTCGTTGCGCGCTCCCAAGGGGATGTAGATGCGCACTTGATTCGGGGAGACGCCCGTGAGGAGATCGGGGGGATGGGGGTTCGCGAGAGCTTCGCGGTGACGCTGATGGTGCTGGCAGTCGGGTGTACGCCGGCGATGTTCGGACAGGACGACGACTTGCGCACCAAGATCCCCGAGGCGTGCCAGACGCTCGAGAAGTGCCTTCTCATGCAGGATGAAGCCGAACGGCGAGCCGGCGAGTGTCAGCGGAACGCGATCGGCTACGAGCGCTGCAGTGACGCACGCGCCGATGTGGATGACGTGATGCGCCGGCTCGCGGTGTTCCAGGCACAGATGGCTGAGGTCCACGCAAGGGTCAACCGAAGAGCAGATCAACAGGCGGAGGAGCGCCGGGAGCTCCTGGAGGCGCAGGAGAAGGAGGAGCGGCAACGCCGATACTGGCTCGACGACGCGGTCGCCTCCTGCGCTCGCGTCCACAACGACGACCCGTGCAAGAGCGCGAACGCGATGCGCTGCGACGAGGAGACGCGGGCCACGTGCGTCGACCGGTGCAAGCACGTGCTCGAGCAGGGGCTCCAGAGCGAGTACGCGAGGGCCTTGGACGAGTGCGCATCGCTTGCGCTCGACGCGAGCGCGTCGCCCTCGTTCGACTGCCACTTTCTGGTGGCCGACCCGACGCTGGAAGCCCGGCGCGTGGAATGCGCCCTCGCTTGCAAGGAGGAGACGGAGAAGCTGGCCGCTCTTCGACCGGTGATCTCGGCGCGACCGCCCCCGGCCCCGAGGGCGAACGTCGGGCCCTCCCCTGCGCCGGCGCCTAGGCCGCGCGCCGCATCCCGCGGCGGTGGTAGTGGCACCGGTGTGCTCTGCTGCGACGGGACGCTCTCACCAACGTGCGCGTGCCCTGGCCATCGAGGATGCTGCTCGCATCACGGCGGGGTATGCGGATGCCAATGAGCCACGGCTTCCGGCGCGCGTGGTCGGTCGTCGTCGTCGCGTCACTCGCGGCGTGCTCGAGTGCCGGGCGGCCGCCGGCGGCGAGCGCGGCGACGGCGCCTTCAGATGCCTCCGCGAGCCAGCCCCCGACGAAGGAGGCCGGTTGCGTCGCCCGCGGGCCGCTGCCCGACCCCACGTGCACCCCAGGCGCGGTCATGACGACCGACCTCGCGGTCATCTGCGGGCAGAGCACCCAACCACGCCGCAACGTGCCGGCGTCCGTGCACCGGGAGGCGTTCACGGACTACGGCTACGCGTACCCCCAGGCGCGCGGCGCCTTCGAGGTCGACCACTTGATCCCCCTCGAGCTCGGGGGCGACAACATCATCGCGAACCTCTGGCCGGAGCCCGCGGAGCCGCACCCGGGCTTCCACGAGAAGGATCGCGTCGAGAACTACCTGCACCGGCAGGTCTGCTCGGGGGCCATGTCGCTGGCCGATGCGCAACGCCAGATCGCGACTGATTGGGTTTCGGCCTGGCACGCGATTCAGAGATCGAAGGAATCAGCTACCGACAACGCCGGGGAGTAGAGCGGGGGAGCCACTGGCCCCAGCCGAGCGCCGAGACTGACGGTCGGGTTTTGAGGCAGACCGGGGCCCCCGCCGTTCGCTACGCACGCGGGCCCGTCGCGCCGGTTGGCCCCGCGCCCGTCGCGCCCGTGCCGCCGGACGGTGTCGATGGCCCAGTCGCGCCCGTGGCGCCGGCGCCATTGGCGTTCACGGAGGCGACCGAATCCACCGGGTAGTTCTCCCCTTCGCCTTCGGGCATGTTGGACGAGTGCTCAACAGGCAACGCCTCATCGTCATGGTGGGGAAGAACCATCGGATCCCCGCCCCATTCTGCGGAAACGCGCGCGAAGACGACGATGAGGGGCGGCGCGAGCCGGACGATGCGCGCAACACGCCAGCGGTAGGCTCTTATGCTCACGCCCTGAACCTATGTCGCGCCGCGGTTGGATCAAGGTCGCCTGCCCGCAACGTTCGCTCGAATTTCCAGTCACTTCCTCTTCCTCGACTTCTGCGCCCTCTTCACGGCGGCTTCGATCGAGAGGTCGCTCACGGCGCACTTCGGGCAGATCGCGTACGGGCGCGCGCCCCAGGCCATCGTCGTCGGCACGTACGACCGCCACCCGAGAGCCAGAAGCTCCGTCCACGCGAGGAAGGCGTCGGCCATGCGGATCGTGCCCGAGGTCGCGAGGCACTTCCCGCAGACGCCGAAGAACGAGCCGTCGCTGTTCTCGCTGAGGTCGGGCGCTCCCATCCGCCGATAGCTGCACTGATGTTCAGTGCGCGTCAAGCCTCGCAGAGCCCGATACGCTGGCATCGTGGACCGCGCCACGCGTGCTCTGCGCCCATCGTGACGTGCGAGGCATGCGCGCGGAGCACTGCATCACGCCCGGTCGTCCTGACGCCTGCTGGGAGGTCGTCGAGAAGTAGCGCGCGAACATGCTCCCGATCACCGGGCTCCATAGAGGCCGCGGTGGCGGCCGACGAATTGGCCCTCGCGCGCCGCCGCCGTCCCGCATGCACGGCAAGGCGCCCAAGACTCCGGCCACCGCACTCGAACGATCCGACCGCACTCGGGGCACCGCACGAACGGGAACACGTGCGGCGGGCACCAGGCGAAGAAGGTCACCGCCGAACGAGGTGCCGGATACCCAGCACGAGAGCGATGTTCAGGCCGACGGCGATCCACGCGTGCACGTTCAGCCAGAAGGCCTCGCGCGGCCAGGCGCGGCGCCAGCGGAAGTACAGGATCGAGCTGGCGACGACAACGACGGGCTGGCCGATCACCGGGACGAGCGCCGTGGCGTAGACCAGGTACGGCCAGCGCGGATCGTCGGGCTTCACGGGCGACCCGCGAAGACGCCCAAGATCGTCAGAGCGATGTCCTTTACGGCGCCCAGGATCGTGCTCTGGGCGGCGGCCATCCTCTTGTCGTCGCAGACGAACGCGTCGAGCCGGTTGGCCGGCGAGCGGCACGCGTCCGAGATGACCGTCGGCTCGTCGCAGAGCGCGCCTGCCGTGACGTTGCGGGCCTTCTCGCAGTGGTCGTGGGCCTGGTCGTTCCAGTAGCTGCTGGCGTTTGCGAAAGGCTCCGCCGATGGGGTCGGGCATCGTGCCTCCTGGAACCCCTATCGGCCGCGGAAAGCCGCGGTTGCGCGCGAAGGGCCGGATCTACGTGGCCTTGTCCGGATCGTAGATCCGGACACCCCAAGGCGTGGCCTTGTACTCGATGACCCGCTTCCTCGGTTGGTAGCAGTCGGCGGTCGCCTTGTCGGAGAACGCCACGCAGATCGCAGTCGTTGGCCCATCCCAGCCGAGCACGTGATCCATCGTAGCCACGCTCACGCCCCACGTGATGACGTCGTCGACGAAGATCACGGCTTCGCCGCGGGCAGGGCGAGCGATGACCTCGAGGTTGGCGACGACCTCAGGGGCCGGGATCCGACGTTGGGTAGAGGTCTGCATTTCTCTCGCCGTCTTGTTGACGACGCAGAGGCGAACCGTCCCCATCCCTCGCTCCTGCAACTGCTCAGCAAGATCGCGCGCTGGCCAGCGCTCTCCTGTCGATCTTTTCCTGGTCGTCTCGGATGACGGTACGGGGACCAACGCGATCGATGATCCCGTTACCCCAAGCGCCTTCAACAGAAGGGGTTTCAGGCGGGGTGCCGTGAGTACCTCGGCGGCGTACGCGTACGCGTCAGCTGGTGTGGCTAAGAGACGCGGCTTCCCGGATGGATGGTAGGGATGATTGACGTTGCCCTTCTTGCGCTGGTCGGGCTCGCGATTGTTCTTCGCCAACCACGCGAGGGTCTGCATGGCGCTGGCGTTTGCGGATGCCGAATGCTTGCCGCCGAAGACCGTACAGAGTGTCCCGATTCCCCCCACCACGATCTTCCGCACGACCTCACCTAAGCAAAATGTCCGCGACGTCCGTCGACGACTCGAGCTCGTGCACGCGGGGCTTGCCCATGAACCGCGCGGGCCACGTGAGTCGCCCGTTCTGGACGACCGACTTCGCGATGAACACGTGGTGGCCAGCTTCGAGGCTCTCGGCGGCCTGGTGGAGTGAGCCGCTCGTATCGCCCGCCTCGATGATCACCGTCGCCAACGCGAGCCTAGCCATCACCCTGTTGCGTTCGGGGAAGTGACCCGGGAACGTTCGCATCCCCGAGGCGAACGGGGAGATCAACAAATGGTCGCGGTAGATCTCTTCTTGCAGGGCAGCGTTCTCCGCGGGGTACGCCTTCTCGAGGGGCGTTCCGATTACCGCGATGGTTCGGCCCCCGTTCGCGATCGCGGCTCGATGTGCGGCCGCGTCGATACCGGCTGCGAGCCCGGATACGACCACGATGCCCTCCTTCACCAGCTTTTTGGCTAGCTGCGCGGCGCGCAATCGGCCTTCCTCGGAGGCCTCGCGTGATCCCACGATCGCGACCATCGGCTGCTTGAGGAGGGCGAGGTCGCCCGAGTAGTGCAGGCGCGGTACGCGCAAATAGAAGCCGTTGGTGAAGCCGACAGCGGACGAGTCGAGCTCATGCACATCTTGCGGCCGCGCGTAGCGAGGACCGACGTGCCGGTGTGTCCGGGCTGCCATGGTCGCTGCTCCACTCACCGTCTGTTCAGGGTACCATCTCTACCGCGCAAATCACCCACGTTTTTCATACGTTTTTCTCCACGATCAACAGGGTATTGCTTGCCCGTATCACCGCCCGGCTGCAAGCCAGAGGTGGCGCCCTCTCCCCACGGCCCCCGGACTAGCGTTGCGTCCATGAACTCTTGCATCCCCGTCCTGGCGGGCGCCGCGCTGATGACCGCCTGCGGAGGCTCCGCCACGATGGCCGCGTCCGACGCGGGCGAAGACGCGCTGACGTGCCAGGAGGTGGCGTTTATTCCTGACGCCGCCGTCTACATGTGTGAAGCCGGGCCGCCTGGCGCAGTGGGATGCCCGGTGTCGGGCCTCGACCCGAACGCGGCGGGTAACAGCAATTTGTACCCCGAAGGGTGCTCGGTGACGCTGCCCAGGCGGAGCACCTTTTGTGGGCCGATCGGGTGCACTTGTCAGCAGCTCTCCTTCGGCGACGCGGGCCTTCAGTTCATCTGCCCGCTCTGACGTCACCTCGCGTCGAGCGTAGCCCGTTCCTCAGCGACCGACCGCACAACGTACACAGCGACACCGACCGCCCGCAGCGCGTCGTGGCAGGCGCTCTGTTCCTTCGTCGTAGTCGCGTCGCCGGTCTTCACTTCGAGCCCGACGAGACGGCCGTGGAGGCCGACGACGGCCAGCAGATCGGGCCCTCCCTCGGGAGTCGGCCACCCGTACGGCACGACGAACGTATTGCCCGTACGCTCGCTCACGTACTCGCGCGGCCCGACGGGTTCATGCCGATGATGACGCCGGGAAGCGCCCGAGCTCGAGGAGGATCGCGCGGCAGAGCGCGGTGTGCGCGGCGCTCGAGCCCTTCATGCGGCCTCCGGCGAGCGCTTCTTGTTCCGCTCGAAGATCGCGCGCGCGATCGCAGGCACCTTGAACACGGGGAAGCGGCCCGACTTGAGCAGCTTCTTCTCGATCCCCCTGATCGCCATGGCGTCGCGCTCGGCCGCCGGACGTGTGTCGAGCCGGGCAAGCTCGGCCCGCACGACGCGGGTGGCGCGACGAGGAAGGCCGGCCCCCTTCGTCGACTCTCCACATCGCGGGCACTTCGCGGGGCCGGCGCCGAAAACGGCGAGGCAACCCTCAACCCTTCCGCCGAGCGCCTCTTCGCGTCTCCAGCCCTGGCGATCGAGGAAGCCGAAGAGCACACGATGACCCAGGTCGACCTTGGGCTTGCCGCCCGCGTCCACAGCGACGCACTCGAGGAGGGTGGCGTCCTCGCTGGGGTAGATGAACTGGAGGGCGACTTCGCTCCCCTTCTTGGGCTTCGCGCTCGCCGGGACTGGGTTGCCGGTGATGAGCTTCGCGGGGTACTCGGCCAGCCCGAGCACGCGGTAGGTCACCTGGGCGATGTGCCATCGCGTGTTCCGCCGGGGCTTGCCGTTCCTCGCGCGCGATCGAGCCTCGCGCATGACCTGCTCGTAGTCGTCGAGCGTGACGTCCATGATCGGCTTGTCCCCGATGACGGGGAAGACGTACCGCCGCAGGTTGCAAAGATCCGTGTACGCGGTGCGCTTCCTCTCGACGTGGTCGGGGTACTTCGCGGCGGGCTCGCCCCGGACCCACTGCATCGCGAAGTCGCGGAATGTGATCGGGCCCTTCTTCGGGGGCGCGACCGGTTCGAAGTTGCCGGCGGTGATGACGTCGACGTTCTGCGCGAAGGCGGCTAGATGTTGTTCGTCGGCTGCGAGCGCGCCCTGTTTGACGATCTTCTCGATGATGTCGAATTGCCCAGCAGCGCGAAGCCGGTTGACCCAGACCTGTACGATCTTGCCGCGGGCGATCGCCGCCTCACGCGTAGCGGCCCAGGGCGCGTGTTCGGTCTGGCGCTCTCGCGGGGCGACCGTGACGCGGATGTGGCATCGGCCGTTCTTCTCGTAGCCGCCCCCGGTCGCGTCGCGGATTTTGGCGGGCATGGCTATAGCCCCCTGCAGATCGTGACCATCAGCCGCAGGGCGCTCACCGGAAGTTGAGCCAGAACATGGGTCGCGAGATGGGCGTAGAGGCGCACTGTTACCCAACGCGCGTGCCACGCATGCTTGGCGATCGTCGCTTCAGACCACTCGGCCTGGTGGTCGGCTTAGACCGGGTCGAAGACATGCACCATCGTGCGGCGTGAGAAGAAAAAGCCCAGTACAGCGCGCGGGCGTATTCCCGGCGGCAGAGTGAGCGACGACTCTCCGTGAGATTCGCGAAAGGAGCGGACCACGAGGGGCGCCAGCCCTCCGAGCACCAGGACGAGTGCTTGCCGACCGGGAAGGTGCGCCACTCCCAGCGCCACGGTAAGTCCGCACCACACGACAAGCGCAACTCCGACGCGGAAACCCGAGTTGAGCCCTGCTCGGTGTAGGACCGTCGGCGCAAAAAGCAGCGCGCAGACCTGGCCGATCCCGATCGCGCATGCCGTTGCTATCAGGGACGCCGATAGACGGGGCGACGAAGAAGCGAGCGTGTAACTCGCACCAGCACAGAAGGTGATCAAAAGAATAAACGCTTGCCCTAAGCGGAAAAACGCCAACCTCGACCCCGAGATCACGTGGCCACCTTCCCCCGGAGCGAGCGCGCTGCCCGCTCCCACCCTCGCAACACTCGCGAGCCTTCGCCCGTGACCCGGTACAAGCGCCGGGGCAGCCCCGTAGACCCTTCGGGCGGCTCCTCCTGGTGCGACTCTACGAAACCCTTCTCCTCCATCCGCGAGAGGGTCACGTAGACCGTCCCTCGCCCGATCGCGCCCTCGGACTCGGCAACGATCTGCAGGCCGTACATCTCCTTGCGGGCCGCCAGAAGCAGCCGAAGGATCTTCGCCTCCTTCGGCGAGAGCGAGGGGATCGGCTCGCCGCCGTCCTCGCCGAGCAGGAATTGAATCACACCAGAACCCATGACTTACCGATCTGACATGAGGTCCTAGCGGCGTCAAGCAACGCCCGGAAACTCGCCCGATCGCGGTACACACGGGCATGGGCGGCATAGCGGACCGCAGCCCTTCATATTACTAGAGACAACATGACGTTCGACGCCTTCGACCTCACCCGTGCCGAGACGTATCGCAATAACTCCCGCATCTCGATCGCGCCCCGCACGGACGTTGCCGAGACGGAGCGGTGCTTCGTGGTCCTCGTCAGCCCGAGACGCTCCGACGACGTCGACCCGAGAGGCTTCATCCAAGGGTTCAAAGATGGCTCGTGGGGCTACTGGCGGGAGCTCATGGAGCAAGCGAAGCCGGCTCCGACGAGAGACGAGGCCATCTACCGGCTTCTCGATCTACATCCGGGCGGCATTAGCACCACGGAAAGCGTCGCCCGAGAGATGTCGAAACGCCCCCGCCGCAACGATTTATAGGCTGCACGCATCGAGCCCGAACCGACCGAGCCCCGGAACGGTCGCGGGCGCGCGCATGCCCTTGCCGTCGTACTCCCCTCGCTGCACGGCCTCGGCCACGGCGGTCGCCTTCGCGTCGCCCTTGGCGACCTTGGCCTTGATGCGCCCGGCAAGGTACTCGGCGCGGTTGCCGTAAAACCCCTTACCGGGTAAGGCGTTTCTTTCGGCCTTGTGCCCCCTCCCTGGCCCCGGAGCCGGCGGCGGCGCGGGGTCCTTCCCGGTCTCGGCCGTCACGAAGGTCTCGCCCGTGGCTGCCTTCCGAGCGTTCGCGTACTCGAAATGCAGGATGCCGGCGGCCTGGGCGAAGCGGTGCGTCGTCTCGAGCTCTTCGAAGGTCACGGAGTCTCCATGAATTGCAGGTAAGCGTTTGCCGATGCAATCGCCGCTTGCACCGCGATAAGCGCGGGGTCCGTCGAGGCCAACGGCTCGGGCGCCTGGGCCCCTGTGGCGACCGGCGGGGCGCCCGACCAGGTGACCGCCGGGAAGTCGCGGAGAGCGTGAAGTGCGTGCCGATTCCGGCGCACAGCCCCAACTGCAACCCGCACGCGGAGCGTTTTGTGAAAACGATCCGAAACGAGTGTCTGGACCAATTCGTCATCTTCAGCGAGCGGCACCTGCGGCACCTGATCAAGGAGTTCGGCGAGCACTACCTGACTGAGCGCCATCACCAAGGCATCGGCAACCAAATCATCAGGCCGAAGCCACCGCCGAGCAACGACAACGCGACGCTCGGCGTGGTTGGATGCCGGTCGCGCCTCGGCGGACTGCTCCGCTATTACAGCCGCGAGGCCGCATGAGACGCGGCGACAGCTTTCTGGACACCACGGGGGTGCCACCATTTTTAGCGGCCAGGGGGACTCTGGCTTTTTCCCCCCCGATGAGTGGCAGACCTTCACGATGTGGGCCGACTTGC
>CZKU01000181.1_pt1 | contig 21176 bp, 23 predicted proteins | sample 1122471 | NCBI WGS metagenome assembly CZKU01 (sample SAMEA3539301, study PRJEB10725) | soil metagenome | biome: tundra; feature: field; material: soil | place: USA | collected 2010-05 | depth 0.15 m | reverse complement strand
CTCGTGGCCGGCCGCGTCGACCCGCCCGCGCTCGACATCGCGATCGAGACGGGCAAGGGCTACTACGTGCGCTCGCTCGCCCGTGACCTGGCCGAGGGCCTCGGGACCGTCGGCCACCTGACGGCCCTGCGGCGAACGCGCTCCGGCTGCTTCACCCTCGCCGAGGCCGTCGCACTCGACGCGCAGCCCGAGGAGCTACGCGCCCGCGTCGAGCCGCTCGCAAGCGCGGCCGCACGGGCTCTGCCCGTGGCCCGACTGAGCGAGCTCGGCGCGCGAGACGCGCGCCACGGACGGCACGTCTCCGCCGCGGAGATGGACCTCGCCGACGCGCGCGCACAGGTCCCGCACACCCCTTGCGCCTGGGTCGATCCCGCGGGCGTGCTCGTGGCGATCGGTCAGCTCGAAGACGACGGTCGCGGCCGCGTCTTGCGCGGATTCGATGGAGAATCGTCGCTCGGCGGGTAGCCTACGGCGAGCCATGAAGCCCACGACGCTCGCGCCGCACGCGAAAGACGAGCACTACGACTGGATCATCATCGGCTCCGGCTTCGGTGGGAGCGTCTCCGCGCTCCGCCTCGCCGAGAAGGGTTACCGCGTCCTCGTGCTCGAGCGTCTCGGCGAACCCCGGGGTCAACCCGTCGCTCACGATCACGGCCATGGCCGAGCGCGCGATGAGCTTCGTGCCCGCGAACGCCTGATCCCGGTCAGCGAACGTCGAAGGCGGGGAGCCACACGTGCGCGGTCGTGCCTCGCGTCACGCGCGACTCGATCGTGACCTTGCCGCCGTTCTGGGAGACGATCGCCTGCACCGTCGCGAGGCCCAGGCCCGTGCCGCGCCCGAGCGCCTTCGTCGTGAAGAGCGGCTCGAAGGCGCGCGAGAGCGTGACCGGGTCCATCCCGATCCCGCCGTCGCTCACGACCACGTGCACCCAGCGTCCCGAAGGCGGGTCGTCGGGACCGGCGCCGTCGGCGCGCGCGGCGGCCTCGCTGGCGACCGCCTCGGTCCGGATCACGATCTCGCCGCCCTCGGGCAAGGCGTCGCGGGCGTTCGTGCAGAGGTTCATCACGACCTGTTCGAGTTGCCCGGGGTCGATCTGCACGAGCGAGGGGTGGCCCTCGAGCTGCATCGAGACCCGCACCTCGAGGCCGAGGAGACGCGAGAGCATCTGGGTCATTCCGCGGATGACGGCGTTCACGTCGAGCACCCGCGGGTCCGGCACGTGGCGCCTCGAGAACGTGAGGAGCTGGCGCGTGAGGGCCGAGGCGCGCTCGCCGGCAGCGGCGATCTCGCTCACGAGGCCGCGCGCCGAATCCTGGCCGGCGAGCTCGGCGTCGAGCAGGTGAGCGCAGCCCAGGATGACGCTGAGCAGGTTGTTGAAGTCGTGCGCGACGCTGCTGGCGAGCCGCCCGATGACCTGCATCTTCTCGGTCTCGCGGAGACGCTCTTCCATCGCTCGCCGCTCGCCGATGTCACGGAAGACGGTGACGCGGACCACGCTCTCGCCCGAGCGGACGAGCCGCGAGCGCGCCTCGACGAGGACCTTCGAGCCATTCTTGTGGAGCGCGAAGCCCTCCCAGGGCCGAGTGTCGTCGACGAGCATGAGGTCGGCCACGGCCGCGCGGCCCTCGGGCGCGACCAGGTTCAACACCGGCATTCCGATGTATTCCGAGAGCTCGTAGCCGACCATCGACGCGGCCTGCGGGTTCGCGTCGACGATGCGGTCGCCCTCGATGATCGTCACCCCCTCGTAGCTGGCCTCGGCAAGGCGCCGGAACCGCTCCTCGCTGGATTGAAGAGCCTGCTCGTAGCGTCTTCGCTCCGCCGCGTTCCCGTCGGAGTCGCGGACCCCCTCGGCGGCGCTGCGATGATCTTCCCCCATGCAACCACGAGCCTACTCCTACTTCTTCTTCCCCATCGCGTCTTCCGCCCCCTTCAAGCGCTCGGAAGCCCGCTGAGCGAGCGAGCCGCTCGGCGCCAGCTCAAGGTACTTCGAATACTCGGCGGCGGCGTCTTTGTAGCGCTTTGTCATCGCCAGCCGGCCGCCGAGGTAATAGTGAGCGGGAGCGTACGTCGGCTCCTTTTGCACCGCCGCCTGGAGATCGGCCAGCGTCCCCTTGTCGTCTTTCAGCCCCAGGCGACAGAGCGCCCGCTCCGTGCGCACTTCGCCGCCGTCTTTCAGCGCGACCGCACGGTCGAACGTCTTCACGCAGGAGTCGAACTCGCCGGCCATGCGGTACTCGTATCCGACCGACGCGATGAGGGCGTAGTCGTCTTTGGCGAGGTCGCGCGCCTGGTCGAGGTGAGGCGCCGCCCCGCGCACATGCCAGACGTTCAGCCAGTGAGCGAGCGTCAGCTGGAGCATCGGATCGGCGGGCGTGATCTGAGCGGCCTGCGAGAGCTCCTTGGTCGCGCCGTCCTGGTCGCCTTTGGCCGCGAGCGCGAGGCCGAGGTTCTCGTGGAGCGCGCCGCTCGAGGGGTGCTTCGCGAGGCCCGCGCGGGCCACGGCGGTCGCCTCGTCGACGCGGCCGGCGTCGAGGTCGAGCGCGCTGAGCTCTTCGGACGCGGCTTCGAGGTCGGGCTTCACGGCGAGGGCGGCCTTGTACGCGCTCTCGGCCGCCGCCGGATCGCTCAGCTTTTCGCAGGCGAGGCCGAGGTTCATGAGCGCCTGGTAGTCCTTCGGGTTCTTCTTCGCGGCGGCGTCGAACGACTTGCGCGCGTCGCCGAAGTTGCCGGCGTCGAAGGCCTTGATCCCCGCCGCGAGCTCCGCCGACGGAGGCGGCTCGGACGCGGGCGAAGCGGCGGGCGTGGAGTCGGACAGCGACGACGCGCCCGGGTCGGCGCCTCCCGTCTGGGCAGGCGGGCTCGAGCCGCCGCACCCGCCGGAGGCGCTGGCTCCGCTGCTCACGAGAGCGGCGGCGATGGCGACGGCGAGGCAGCGGCGGAGGTCGAGCGGCTCGTTCGGCGACGATTTCATGAGGCCGCATCCTCCCACCATGGCGGCGCACGGGTAAAGAGAACCGTTTATCCGCCCACGGCCTGGATCAGCGCGCCGTGGATCTCCTGGTAGCGGGGACCCCGCGCGACCTTGGACCCATCGAGCTCGCTCACGTAGAACACGTCGGCGACGCGAGCCCCTTCGGTGTTGATCTTCGAGAGCGAGATCGACAGCCCGAGCTCGTGGAGCGCGTGCGAGAGCGTGAAGAGGAGGCCGGGGCGGTCCTTCGCGAAGACCTCGACGACCGTGTGCCGGGGAGACGCCCGATCGTCGAGCAAGATCTCGGTCGGCACCGCGGGGCTCGGGCGCTCCCTCCAGGGCGACGACGACCCCGTGCGCACGCGGAGGAGCTCTTCGGCGTCCATCCGCCCGGAGCAAACGTCTTCGAGATCCCGCGCCAGCCGCGGCAGCGCGAGCTCTACGCCCTCGGTCCCGCCGTCGCGGTCGCGCACCCAGAAGACGTCGACGGCCTCGCCATGGTCGCCCACTTGCCTCGAGTAGACCTGCGCTGCGAGCACCTCGAGCCGGCTCGCCGTGATGGCCGCGGCGATGCTCGCGAGGACGCCGGGCCGGTCGTCGGCCACGACGCAGAGCTCGGCGGCCTCGGGGTGCCGCGAGGTGACGCGGGCCACGTGCGCAACCCGCGTGCCGCGGTCGGCCACGACGCGCGCGTGCTGCACGATCGACTCGGCCCCGTTCGCGAGCAGATAGCGCTCGGGCATCGACGCGAGCAGCGCCTCGAGGGGGGCCGTCGGCCCAGACCACGCGGCGCGCACGGCTTCGCGAACCCGGGCGACGCGCTCCGCGTCGGCTCGCGGCTCGTGCCCCGAGAGGTGCGCCTCGGCCGCGAAGTAGAGCTCGTCGAGCATCCGCGCCTTCCACGACGTCATCGCCGTGGGCGACGTGGTCGAGAGGTCGGACACCGTCAAGAGGTAGAGGTTGCGAAGGCCCTCGCGCCCGCGCACGCTGCGGCAAAACTCTTCGATGGTGCCGACGTCGTCGAGATCGCGGCGCGTGGCCACGTGGTACATGAGGAGGTGCTGCTGAATGAGCTGGCAGGCCTCGTCGACCTCTTCGGCGCTGAAGCCGAGGCGCGGCAAGATGCGCTGGCAGAGATCGGCGCCCGCCTTCGAGTGGTTCTTGCGCGAGCCGTCGGCGTCGGGCCACCCCTTGCCGACGTCGTGCAAGAGCGTCGCGAGAAAGAGCGGCCGCGGGCGGGCGACCTCGGCCGCGAGGCGCGTGGCCAGCGGGTGCTCGTGGGCGAGCTCGCCGCGCGCGAGCTGCCGCAGCCGATCGAGCGCGGCGACGGAGTGAACGTCCACCGTGTACACGTGGTAGATGTCGTGGTGAACGCGGCCCGTCACCGGCAGGAATTCGGGCACCATCGCCAGCAAGAGGCCCACGTCGTGGAGCTCGCCGATGATCGAGCCGCGGCGCGTGCGCGTCTCGGCCACGGTGCACACGAGCTCGACGAAGATCTCCGCGGCTTCAGGCGACGCGCGCAGCGCCGCGCTCCACCCCGGGTCGGGCGCGATGCGGCTGATCGCGTCGCGCGCGAAGGGCAAGACGGGCGCCTCTTGCCGCACGCACGCCGAGAGCACGCGCATCGCCAGCGCAGGGTCGCTCGGGAGGTCTTCGGCCACCATCGTGACGTAGCCGTCGAAGAACCGCACGCCCTTGCCGAGATCGATGGTCGGGGTGACCTTCGTGCGCCGGCGCATCGGCCTCAAGCGCTCGAGCAACCCGGCGCGCGCCCGCGTGATCGCGCGGGCCTGCAGGTAGTAGTCCTGCATGAGGCGCTCGGCGGCGAGCGCTCGGTCGGCGCCGTAGCCCATCGCGATGGCGAGCGCTTCCTGCTCCTCGAACCCGAGGCGGTCGGCCTTGCGACCCGCGCGAGCGTGGAGGCGGTTTCGAACGCGCCAAAGGAACTCTTCGGACGCGACGATGTCCTGCGCCTCGCGGGAGACGAGCACGCCGAGCCTCACGAGCTCGCCCCACGCGCCGAGCTTGGCGTCGCCGTCGCCGTGGGTGATCCGGTAGCGAGCGCGCGCGGCCCATCGCGCGCCGTCGAGATCGCGCAGCCCGCCCGCGCCGCACTTTACGTCGGGCTCGAGCAGGTACACCGAGCCGCCGAAGCGCTCGTGCCGCGAGCCGGCCTCGGCGTCGAGGCGGTCGATGAACGTGCCGAGGTTCTGTTCGCCGAAGAGCCCCTCGGTCGCGCGCGCGTTGAGGTCGCGGAGCGGCCCTTCGTCTCCGGCGAGCCAGCGCAGATCGAGGAGGGCGGTCGCCGTGGCCAGGTCGGCCTGGGCGAGCGGCACCGAGTCGACCACGCTGAGCACCTGGTGCCCGACCGCGAGCGTCGCGTCCCACAAGGGATAGAGGAGCGCCTCGGCGAAGGCCGTGGCGTCTCGCGCGTCGACCTTCGACGAGTCGACGACGACGACGACGTCGGCGTCGCTGCGAACGGCAACGGCCCCCCGGGCCAGGCTGCCCACGGCCGCGAGCGCCAGCCCCGCCCGCGGGGCCTCGGGATACCCGGTGAGCCGGGATGCCTCCGCGAAGCGCGCGAGCACGCAGGCCGTCAAGAAGCGCGCGTTGGCCCGGCCGAGGGCGGTTCCGTCCTCGCCGGCGGCCAGGCGCTCGTCGAGCACGGCGCGGTGGCGGTCGACGGCGTCGCGAAGGGCCCGCGCCTCGACCGACGAGAGCGCCGCCAGCGACGCCGCCGAGCCCGGCGCCGGCGGGATCGCAGGCGCTACGTGAAGCGTCGCGGAAGAGGGTCGGCTCGGGGTCATGGAGCGGCTAGGCGGTCAACCATAGCCTCGAAACCGATTGGCGAGCCTCTTCCCAAGCATGCCCGTTTTCATCTAGTCTCCGCCGCGATTCGTGCCAGGCACGGGCGTGAGCTCACGCAGATGGAGTGCCGGTGTGAGGATTCGTTCTTCGTTGAAGGAGGATTTCATGAGGTTTCGTAAGGTGTTTCTCCCCCTGCTCGCCGTGACGGCGATCGGCTTCGCGGGAGCGGCTACAACGGGCTGCCATGCCGAAGCGGACGCGAAGGTAGGCGGAACGACGCCTCCTCCTCCTCCACCGCCCCCCGAGCCCCCGCCGCCGGCCAGCACGGCCGTCGAGGCGCCTCCGCCGCCGCCCCCGCCGCCCAAGAAGGTGATCACGCTCAAGGGCGTGCAGATGAAGTCGGCGAGCAAGATCGACATGCCCGGCGACATCGAATACACGAGCGGCAGCTCGAAGATCGTGATGAACGACAAGTCCAAGAAGGTCTTGACGCAGGTCGCGACGATCTTGAAAGACAACGCGGAGATCACGAAGCTCCGCATCGAAGGCAACACCGACAACGCGGGTGAAGACAAAGGCTTCGACAACACGAAGCTCTCCACGCAGCGCGCGCAGTCGATCGCCGAATACCTGACGAAGAACGGCGTCGACGCGAACCGCCTCGTCGTCGTCGGCTACGGCTCGTCGCATCCGCTCGCGCCGAACGACACGAAGGACCACATGGCGCTCAACCGCTACACGGACTTCGTCGTGCAGGAGTTCAACGGCCAGCCGGTCGAAGACACGCCGCCCCCCGCGGGCGCGGTCTCGGCCGCCTCGTCGGCCGCCCCCGCGGCTTCGGCAGCGCCGGCAGGCTCGACCACGAAGGACACGGCGAAGGCGCCGAAGAAGGCGACCGCCGCGTCGGCGCCCGCGCCGGCCGCGTCCGCACACTGAAGAGTAGGCAAGCGTAGGCAAGAGCGCGCTCGCGAAGCGAGCGTGCGTCGTGAGGCCGGCCCCCGGAGAGGGCGCCGGCCTCGGGTCTTTTGTGGCGCCCCATCCAGACGAAGTGGTCGGGCGCCTCGACATCGCCGCCTGACCCGATAGCGACTTCGCCCTCAAGGTTTGCCCGAACCGGCCGTATGACCGATCGAGAGCTCCAGCCCGATGCGTGCGACCCTCGCGCAGCCCAGCCCCTCGCAGAGCGAAAAGCTCGACGATGTCGGCCGGGCGTTCTTCGCGGCGGTGGATCGCGACGGGAGGCCGGCATTCGTCCTCATCGCCGCCGTCGTGGTTCTGGCTCTCATCGCGGGCCTGGTCTACTGGGTTCTCCGGGACGTACGTCGGGATCGAATCGAACAGAGCGCGCGCGACTCGCGCCACGAAGCGACGATGTCCATGCTGCCCGCGAGCGGCGGGGAGGGGCGAAAATGGGCGCGCGTGGCCGCGCATCTGCCCATGAGCGTGCAGCACCCGGACGGCCAGCGGTTCTGGTACGAGGACTGTAAGACGCTGAGCATCAGCGCCGGTTCGGTCGCGTTCCTCTCCTCGATACCGCCGGCGCCAGGGTGCCCCATCGACTTCATGCTCGACCTCGGTGAGAAGGAGCGCCTCCCGCTGCGCGGCGTCGTGGAGCGGGTCGAGCCGTCGAACGACGGCGCGACGGCGCTCGTGGCGGTGAAGCTCGATCCCTCGATGACGACCGAGCGCGAACGCGTCGTCCGGTGGGTCGCGCACGAGGAGCAGCGCGAGCTCGCTCTGGCCCATCGAGGCCCCGTCTGCCCGGTCTGCGGCCGACCCGCCGAACACGGAGCGGTGCACTCGACCTGCGCTCCGCCAGCGAACGGCGCAGGCCCGCGCCGCGCGGGCGCGTGACACGCGACCCGTGCGCACGATTCCGAGTGCGAACGAAGGGACTTGAAACCTCCCAAGTTGCTGGAATCACGACGATTGTTGACGACTCGCGTACGGATGGCCCTCCGCGAGTCGACGTAAGTACGCGGGAGCTGGTGGCGTCTGGGCCAAGCAAAACGAACCCAATCAGGGGCGTCGAGGAGCCGGAGCCGGTCGCCCTCCTCTCGCCAGGCGGGACCGTCGAGGACGCGCTCGCGCGGGCGATCGAGGGCGCCGTCGCGGCCGGCCGCTGGGACGTCGTCGCGCAACTCGCGCGGGAGCTCGAGGCACGATGGCTCGCCCTGGCGGGCGTGACTTCCTTGGCCGACGAGCGGATCAGGCGCGAAGGACCGCGCTCGCACTAGAGCGCGCCGCCCCCACCGTCGCGTGCGGGATTGACGGACATGGGTTATAACTTATACCGTCATCATGCGTGCCCCCGACGATCATCGACGGCTCGTTCGAGTGGGATGCCGCAAAGGATCGGGCGAACGAGCGCAAGCACGGGGTGTCCTTTGCGGAAGCGGCGACGTCGCTGGCGCATCCGCAGGTGGCGGTGTTCGACGATGGTGGCCGAGCAGGGCGCCTCAAAGCCGTAGGCGTGTCGCGCCGCGGACGAGTGCTGACCGTAGTGTTCGAAGAGGCAGGGGAGCGCGAACGCATCCTCAGCGCGTGGAAGGCGACGCCCGAAGAGAGACGATCGTTCGTGACCGGTGGGGGTTGAAGGAGCACTAGCCATGGCACACGCCGCTAAAAAGGTCTCGAGTGGCACCGACGAGTCGGTTGACGTCGCGCAGGCGCGACTCGTTCGTCGCGGTCCCGGTCGGTCTCCCCGCCTGTCGTTGCGAACGTTGCGCGAAGCCGCGGGCAAGACGCAAGCGCAGGTCTCGAGGGCCAGCGGGCTTGCGCAGCCAGAGATCTCCAAGCTCGAGGCCGCATCATCGCTCGACGATCGAATGGTGGCGACGGTGCGGCGATACCTGGCCGCGCTGGGTGACGAACTCGAACTCGTCAGCGTTTCGGGACACGGGCACCGGATCGGGATCGCGTCGCCCCATCCTACGGAAGGTGTCTCGGCATCTCCCCCGGAAAGCGGGCTCTCGTTCGCGCTGGTCGAGCTCTGGTCCCGCATGCACGAGTTTGGCGCGCAATCGGGGCGTGAACGCTGGCACGAAGCGGCGCGCTTGCTCGAGGCGGTTCACGGAGCGCTACAGGGCACCGGAACGCACGCGGTCAGTCGCGAGCTGAGTAAGCCGAAGATCGGCAGGCTGCGCGCAGACCTCGAGACGGCGATGGCCACCGGAGACGTGGCGAAAGCAGACACACTCCTCGCCGACATCACGAAGCTCTCTCACTTTGGTGGCCGCGATCCCGTCGCTGTACTCATTGGTCAAGCGGCGGACAAGCTGAACGAAAACCTCACCGGCAAGGTGCGGCGTTCGATTCCTAGACTCGGCGAGCGGGGACCTATCTTCGATCAACTCCGCGATCACCTGGTAGGGCTCATCAAGCGCGGCAAGACCGAGGACACGCCGGTTCTGGACAGGGCTGGGAAGACGGTCGGGATTCGGTCAACAGCAGACGCGAAACGCGAACGCAACTACACCGAGTACGAGCTCGCGTTCCTGCTCCTGATGGATGCCAAGAGCGTTGATCCTGGTGGCTCCGTGTTGCCGATGAAGGATGCGTCGGACGTTTGCGCGCGGCAGCTTGAGCCCGTGATTCGGCGCATCCTCGAAGAACATCCGAAGGGCGACGCTCAAGACAAGGCCGAGCGGATCCTTGTTGAGTGTGCCCGCGCGCTCGGGGTGAAGAATCCGGCTCGCCTCGCCGATGCTGCTCGCAAGCGAGAGGAGCGACGCGCCGACAGGGGGTAAGGGTCGTCCAGACTTTTTGCGGGCGACGCTCGCAAAGAACATCGTGTTCACCATGAGCACGACGCACCCCGTCGCCGATCACGTCACCGTCCACACGCTCGCCGCGCGAGCGCAGATCGATCCGCGCACCGCCCGCCGGGTACTCCTCGAAGGTCTCGGGTCGATACGGACGCGCACGATCCGTGAGCGCGTCGCTGCCGCGCTGGCGGACCTACCGCAGCTCGAGGCGCGATGACCCCGGCTGCACTCGTCGCCCTGGCCGACGCCGCGGACGCCCTGGCGCGCCTCGCACGCGCGGCGGCCGAGGACGGGTCGGTGGACCCGAGCGCGCTCGTGCCGCTCTCCGCCGCTGCGTCCACCGCCGGGACGAGCGTACGCGTCGTTCGAGACGCGATCCGGTCTGGCGAGCTCGCCGCCTTCGGACGGCAGCGCGATCGATCGGTCCGGCGCAGCGACTTGAACGCGTGGATCGAGTCGCGCCGGTCCAAGCCCATCGCGGGCGCCGACGACGCGGATATCGCGCGGCGTATGTCCCGGCTCGCCCGTCGCTGACCTTCGCACCTCGAAATGGCGAAGGCCGAGGAGCTCAACTTCCTCGGCCTTCTCGTGACGCAACGTAACGAACGGAGTTCCAATGAACATTCTACGCGAACGTACCGGCCTGTCGAGCAACGCCCCGAAGATCAGCGCCGAGATGGTGAAGATCTGGACGGCTCAAGGCTTCACCAAGGCAGACTTTCCGAGGCTCGCCGCCGAGCTCGCGGCGAACCTCGCCGACCCCACGCGCCTTTTTCGCGCTCCCTCTCCGGGTGAACTTGCTCGGCTAATGGGTGTACCGACGCCGCGCCGAGCTCCGCGCCGGATCATGCGGCTCTTCGTCCGCGTTGCTCGCGCCGTTCGAAAGGCCGCGACGAGAACGAAGCCGACCGCAGCGACGTCGCCGGTTGACGGTCCCGCCGACCCCCCACGGGCACACGACGCCCTCGCGAACGGAGGCGCGAAATGAAACCGCGTCTCTTCAGGACGGCGGCGGCCTACCTCGCGTTTCTCGCGCGGCTGAGGCCCGGCGCCTACCACACGATCGTCTTGCACGACGGCGCGTGCTCCCCGAGCAGGTGTACGTGCCAACCCTGGTACGTCGTCGAGGACGGCACCGCTGAAAATGTCCTCGCCGGCGCAGAAGGCGAGCGCGCTTGGCGAAAGTCGGTGTCTTCGTGAGCGGCCCCGCATGCCTCGCCTTCGACGATGCCGAGCGAGCCTCGATTGAAGGTCGGGAGCTCGATCGACCGATCGCGATCATGTTCCTGTCGCCGGAGCGGTTCGCCGCGTCCCCTCAAGTTGGCCTTCCGATCGAGCTCGAGTGGGCCTCGGTCGCTCGATGGCTCTCGGCGCCGAGCTTCGCCGACGACAAGACCGAGCACGGCGCGTGGTGCCCCTGCGTGCCCCCTGGCGGCGTCGTGAAGGACGGCAAGGGTCCGGTGTCGCTTCTCGTGGCTGACGTGGATGAGTGCACCGAGGGCGCGATCGATCGGTCCGTCGAAGCCCTCGATCACTGCCAGGGCGTCATCATTCCAACGTTCCGTGCGACGCGCGAGAGCCCGCGCCATCGAATCGTGCTCGTCCCTGATCGCCCCATCCAGCAGGAGGAGTGGCCGATCCTCTGGCCTCAGTTCGCCTTCGCCATCGAGAAGGCTGGCATCGTCGGACTCGACCACGGTTGCAAAAACATCAATCGCCTTTACTTCGCGCCCGTCGCGCGCGGACCCGAAGTCTGGCTCGGCGCCTGCGCACTTCGGGGCCAGCCCGTACCCGTGGACGCGATGCTTGCGGCGGCGAGAAAACGTCGCGAAGCAGAAGAACGGGATCGGGCCCGACGTCGGGCCTCGGTAGGTCCAGTGCGTCATCCCGACAGGTACATCCGCGCTGCACTCGAGAAGGAGCGTGCCAACGTGCTGGCGTCGGTCGAGCCGAACCGTCACCCGACGCTGCTCAAAGCAGCGTATGCCCTCGCGCGCCTCGACCTCACCGAGGATCAGATCGCCGACGCTCTCCTCGACGCGTTCGTCGCCGTTGCGGGCGAAGGTAGACGCAGAGAAGGCGAGCGAGCCATCCGAGACGCGGTAGCCGCCCGACGGAGGGCAGCATGATCGCCAGGGCCAACTTCACGGAGATGCCCGAAGAGGATCTCGACGAAGACGACGCGGTCGACGATGAGATGGGCGGCGAGACGCGGACGCGCGTCGATGTCGACGCAGCGCCGAACCTGCTCAAGTTCAAGTGGACCGACAGTGGCAACGCGGAGCGGCTCATTGCCTATGCGGGCACCGATCTGCGCTACGTGCCCCAGTGGGACAAGTGGCTTCACTGGAGCGACGGGAAGTGGGATCTCGACGCGCGCGGCGGGTGCGTTCAGCGCGCGGCGAAGGCCATGGGGCGCGAGTTTCAGCGGCAAGCGGTCGGCGACGCGGAGGCACTTAAGTACGGCGCAAAGCTCGAATCGAAAAAGAATCGAGACGCCATCGTCGCCCTGTCGAAGCACGAGAATAGTGTCATCACAGACCACGAAGCCTTCGACGCGGATCCGATGCTTCTCAACGTGAAGAACGGGACAGTCAATCTGCGCACCGGCGAGCTAGGGCCGCATCGCCGCGAGGACTTGATCACGAAGATCGCCCCCGTCATCTACGATGAGCACGGCGAGTGCCCGCGCTTCGATCGGTTCCTTAGCGAGGTCATGGGAAGCGACGCGGAGCTCGTCGCCTTCGTGATCGCGTTCCTGGGATACTGTCTCACCGGCGAGACGCGCGAACACGTTCTCAGTTTCTGGCACGGCAAGGGCGGCAACGGAAAGAGCGTGCTCGCGGAGCTGCTCTTGCGGATCATGGGCAGCTACGCGGGGAAGGCCGCTCCAGACCTTCTATTTCGCACCGAGAGGACGGACCGTCACCCGGCCGAGATTGCGGACCTCCACGGGCTTCGCCTCGTCTTCTGCAACGAGACGGCGCGCGGCCGAGCGTGGGACGAGGCGAGGGTCAAGGACATGACGGGCGGGGATCGCATCAAGGCGCGGCGTATGCGCGAGGACTTCTGGGAGTTCGACCCCACGCACAAGATCATCGTCTTCGGCAATCACAAGCCGACGCTTCGCGTGATTGATGAAGGCATGAAGAGGCGTCTGCGGCTCGTGCCGTTTGCGGTTTCCTTCGTCGGCCGCGAGAACCGCAACCTCCTGTCCGATCTCATGACCGAGGCTCCCGGCATCCTGCGTCGCCTCGTCGGCGGATGCGTCGCCTGGCACGCGCACGGGTTGCCCTCGGCCGACGCGATCAAGCAGTCGACCGAGAGCTACATCGCCGACGAGGACACGCTTGGCCAGTTCTTCAGCGAAGCGTGCACACTGCATCCCGATGCACGCACCACCCGCAAGCGCTTGCGTGATGCGTACGTGAAGTGGACCGAGGCTGGCGGCGAAGAGAAACCGATCGGCGCCAAAGCTTTCGCGCAAGCCGTTCGAGACCTTGACGGCGTCACGGAACGACAGGTGCGCGAGGGAGACAAGGCCCCTACCCACGGCTGGGCAGGCATCGGAGTCCGAGATGCCAAGCTGTAGCCATGTAGCCACCAGTAGCCATCAGATTCCCTATTGGCAGCACAGTCACTTCCCGTGAGAGGGAACAGGGGAACCGATGGCTACACGTGGCTACGTGGCTACAGCCGTCAACCGCCACACTCGCATCGGGGAAGGGGTCGGCTGAAGGCACGCCTGCTTACGCACTCACCGAACCCACACCGATCGCCCGGAGAGCGAGTGCCCCTGGCCGGCTCGACCCGGCACGCCCGTTGACGGAGGGTGCCGTCGCTGGCGTTGGCACGGTCGGTGGGAGCCGCTTCAGCCATGTCGCAAGGTCAGTGCGGGCGCGGTCGTGCGTCTGCATGTCGCCCAGCTCGACGGCGAGGCATCCGCGAAAGCCTCCTCGGTCGTCGACGTTCGTGACGATAAACACATTGACGTTGGCGGCCTCATCTCGAACGAGCCGGTGAACGATGGTCCGTCCGATAAGGGCGTGGTCGTCCTGACGTTTCGCGACAAGGTCAGCATCGACCAACTGAGCGACCTCAACACTTGGGCGGCGGCTTGGGATTGGATCTTCAAGACGTTTAGCCGCCTCGCGCACGAGGCAGCCGAGTCGCCGCAGCTTGTCGACGTTCAGCGCGCTTCCGTGATCATTTTCGTCGGGACAACGATCGCGTCAATCGGAGCGCTGGCACTTGCTTTCGAACGGGTGATGAGCGGCATCGAGAAGGGCGCGAGCGCCCGAAAGCTCGCTGCTGAGGCACGGAAGATCAATCTGTCGTCGCTCTCCGAGAGCATTCCCAAGGAATTGGAGAAGGCCGCCGACTCTGAGATCAGGATCTCGATAGACATTGCGGCAAAGGATCTCCTGCGCACCTACGATTGGGCGGTCGGTCAGGACCGAAACGAGCTTGAGGGGCAGCTCCGAAAGGCCATCGGAGACATCAGCCAGTTCGTCTCGGACGGCGGCGGAGTCGAGTTTCGATTGCCTGCCGCGGCCGCGAAGGATGGTGTGGCCCTGGAGCAGGCGAGGGCCACTCAACGGCGCGTAGCCGAGACGATGGGTCGAGTGGCTCAAGTCGCGGAAGAGCTCCAGCGCATACGTCAGCTTCCCGAGAACACGGCGGGTACTCCGTCCGATACGGCCCGTGACGCGGAGGAGGATCAATCCAAGCAGCCATGACGGCGCGGACGCCAGCGCTTGACTTGCTTCTAAACGAATGCAATTGTAATACGCGATGGCACCGACGGAACGAACAGCGGTAGTGACCGTGCGGCTCTCGGATGACGAGAAGGCCATGCTCGAGCGACTGGCCGAGGTGGACGGCTTCTCAGCGTCCGACGTATTGCGCCAGCTCCTTCGACGCGAGTACGTGGTCCGGTGGCCGCCGAAAGTGAAGACGAAACGCTAAACGAAAGCGGGGCCCGCGCGTGGTGAGACACGCCGGACCCCATGGCCCAACCCCACGTGAATGAGGTTCGACATGAGCAACGTAGCCGAGAAGTTTCCCGACCGAGAGCCGTCCACCGCGCGCATCGACAACGCCCCGAGCCAGACCCTGATCCGCGTCGCTCGCATCGAGGCGCACGCCGAACGCGCGACGGCCACGCTGATGGCCACGGAAGACGCCGAGACGCTGGCTGACGTCTTCGCCGACCTCTCGGCCATTCGCCGTCTCGCCGGGAGCATCCTCCGATGAGCGGCCCCGACGATCGCGACACGTTACCGCCTGACGCCGCAAACGACACGACGGAATTGCCGCCCCCGATCATCCCCGCTGGCGGCGCCCAGCTCGCCCTATCCCAAGCCCTCGACGAGCTCACGCACGCGTTTCTCCGCGTCGAGAGCGTTGCGATGGCCCTCGCCCGCCAGCTCGACGCGCAAGCTGCACCAGAGGGCACGTAGCCAAGGCCGAAACGTGATCCACTCCGGATCACGTAGCGCCGTGACGCGGCGCCTGATGAGGGCCACACTTCGCGACGGAAGGGGACCACGATGTCAACGAGCGAGATCAACGGGGCAGTCGCCAACATTCGGAGCGCGATGGCCGACCTCTACATGATGCGCGCCAACTTCGCCGAGCGAATGGGTCAAGAGTCGTTCAGCGACGAGGTTCGGCAGGAGATCCAATCCCACCTCGATGCGCTCGAGAGCATCTCGACGAGGCTCGACATCGCAACGAGCTCGCTCCGCGGCTAGCGCATGCCCCCTCCCCGCACCGGCTACGTCGAAGCCCTGAAGCGCGGCGACGGCTCGACGTACTTCCGCGCGCGCATCCGCCTGGCCGACGACACCCGAGAGCGCGTCGACGTGCCCGACAAGTACGCGAAGCCGGCCGGCGGCAAGAGCGCGAGGGAGCGCGCGGAACTCTACGCCCTTGCCGTCCAGGAGCGCGAGGACGACGGCGGCGAGCAAGGGCCGCTCCTCGTCGCAAAGCGCGCGCGCCTCGCCGAGGAAGCGAAGAAGAGCGACCCGCGCCACGGCGAGACGGCCGACCTCTGGCACGAGCGCTACCTCACCCACTGCACCGAGCGCGGCCTCTCGACGGTCGGCGACAAGCGGTACCGGTGGCGCAAGTGGATCTCCCCGCGCATCGGAGCGAAACGGATGCCCGACGTCACCGACTCCGACATCGAGGACATCCGCGACGCGCTCGACAAGGCGATCCGCGAGTACGAGAAGCACGGCCCGGGCGATAGGCGCCTCGCGTGGAAGACCGGCGCGAACGTCTGGGGCGAGCTCTCGGTGTCCTTCGGCGAGGCGCAGAGCTCGAAGCGGCGCGATCTCCGCGTGGTCGAGCGCGACCCGACCCTCGGCGTCCAACCTCCGGAGACGGGCGGGTCGAAGTCGAAGGTCTACCCTTACCCGTCTGAGTTCCTCGCGGTCGTCTCGTGCGACGACATCCCGCTCGAGTGGCGCGAGCTCCACGCCGTCGCCGCGTACACGTACCTCCGGCCGGGCGAGCTTCACGTGCTCACGTGGGGCGACGTCGACCTTGAGGACCAGAAGATCCGGGTGACGAAGGCGTGGGACTTCAACGCCGAGGCCGTGAAGTCGACGAAGACGGACGAGAGCCGGGAGATCCCGATCGAGCCGCACCTGCTCCCGCTCCTCGTCAGGATGCGAGGGCGGGCCGCCCGCGACGCCGGCAACGACGCAGCGGCCTTGCGCTCCACCCTGGTCGTCCCTCGTCTGGCGGACACGAACCCCGACGACCTCGCCGAGTTCACGCGCCAGCACTTCGAGCATGCCCGGTGCGCCCGCGAGCGCCTCTACGCGCGGGGCTCGGCCGAGCGCCGCCTCGTCTTCCGTTCCTGGCGCGACGCCGGCATCACGTGGTCGATCGTCCGGGGCGACGACATCGTGAGGGTGCAGCGCCGCGCGGGGCACAAGCTCATCGCCATCACGATGCGTTACGTGGTCGAGGCCGAGAACCGAGGCGCGACGTTCGGCGTGCCCTTCCCTCCGCTCCCCGCCGCGCTCCTCGACCCGAAGGCCGCGCCCGGTGGTCCGAACGGCGGAGGCGTTCAGCCCAAGGTTTGGCCCAAGTCGAGAAGCGCCCTCCGCAGAGCCGCAGAAAAAGCCTCGACCGCAGTGCGAACGAAGGGACTTGAACCCTTACAGGAGTTACCCCGCCAGAACCTGAATCTGGTGCGTCTGCCAATTCCGCCACGTTCGCGCGTGGGTGACGGCGGCACGGATACTTCTCTCGTCCAGGTCCGTCAAGGCCGCGGCGCCGCGCGGCCAAATGGCGCGACGGAACGCGTGCGGTCCGCGATGGGCCCCTACCCCTCCCGGTCATCCATTACGAGACGGTCTCGCCCCTTCTCCGCCCCATCCCTTGGCGCCTTCGTGCCTTTGCGGTTCCCCCGCTCGTCTTACATGACCTCCCCGTTGTGCTGGCGATAAGAGCGGGGGATACTCGAATCCCCATGCGTCTACGCTCCGCTGTCCTTCCGCTGGCCTTTGCACTCTCGTTCGGTATGTCCGTCGCGCCGCAGGCGCACGCTCAGTCCGACTCTGACCGCGCCACCGCGCGATCGCTCGGGCAAGAGGGCCAGCAGGCGCTCGACAACAAGGACTACGCGACCGCCGAAGATCGCTATCGCCGCGCCGACAAGATGGTGCACGCGCCGACGCTGATGCTCGGCCTCGCGCGCGCCCTCGCGGCCGAGGGCAAGTACGTCGAGGCCCAGGAGTCGTACAACCGCATCGTTCGCGAGGGCCTGCCGCCGGGCGGCGGCGACGCGTTCAAGCGCGCCATCGAGGACGCGAAGAAAGAGGTCGAGACCGTCGCGCCCAAGGTCGGCGCGGTGACGATCACCATCAAGGCCGCGGGGGGCGCCGACGTTCCCGACCCGCAGGTCGTTCTCGACGAGCACCCGATCAACAGCGCGTCGCTCGGCGTGCGCCGCGCCGTCGACCCCGGGTCGCACGTGGTCCGCGCCTCCGCCGCGGGGTTCAAGCCCGGGGAGCTGAAGTTCACGGTCACCGAGGGCGGCTCGATCGACGAGCCGATGATGCTCGAACAGGATCTCACCGCCCCGGCCGCTCCGGCCGCGGTGCCGGCGACCACGCCGGGCGCCACGGCAAACGCGGTCTCGTCGTCGGACGTCGGAACCGCGCAACCTTCGAAGGCGCGAAAGATCGCGCCCTTCATCGCGTTCGGCGTGGGCGGCGCGGGCCTCGTGCTCGGCGCGGTCACCGGCGTCCTCGCGATCGGCAAGCACTCGACCCTGTCCGACGAGTGCAAGACCACGTGCGGTGCGGGCACGCCGCAAGATGACCTGAGCAGCTACCACACGCTGGGCACGCTCTCGACGGTCGGCTTCATCGTCGCCGGCGTCGGCGCCGCCGCGGGCGTCGTCCTCCTCGTGACGGAGCCCCAGACGACCCCGACGACGGGTCTGCACGTCGTCCCGACGTTGGGTCTCGGCTCCCTCGGGGCAGCAGGCACCTTCTAAATCGGGCGAGCGTGATCTTCGATCACGCTCGCCCGATTTATTCGCCCAGGTTTGACTAAATCAGCGCTCACGTTCGTGAGCGCCGATTTAGGTCCTCGCCTGCGACTTTTCGTCGTACGGACGCGCCGGCCCCGGTTCGATCCCCTCGCCTTCCCGCAAAGAGTGCTATAGGCGCGCGTGGCGTCATGACCGAAGCCATCGTCTTCCGCCGTGTACGCGCCCTCGATCCGGCGGGCGCGCTCGATGCGGAGGTCGACGTGGTTGTCGAGCGCGGCCGGATCACCCGGGTCGGCCGCGACGCCGCCGCGGAGCTCGTGGCGAGCGACCGCGTGCGGGTGGTCGAGCGCGCGGGCGCGTGGCTCATGCCGGGCCTCATCGACCTGCACGCGCACCTCCGCGAGCCGGGGGCCGAGGGCAAAGAAGACGTCGCGAGCGGCCTGCGCGCGGCGGCCGCCGGCGGCTTCGTCGACGTGTGCTGCATGCCCAACACGCGCCCCGTCAACGACTCGCGCGTCGTCACCGAGATGCTCGTCGCCAAGGCGCGCGCGCTCGGGACGGTGCGCCTGCACCCGATCGGCGCCATCACCGTGGGCCAGAAGGGCGAGCACCTCGCCGAGATGGCCGACCTGAAAGACGCGGGCGCCGTCGCCGTGAGCGACGACGGCCGCTGCGTCACCAACAGCCAGGTCATGCGGCGCGCCCTCGAGTACGCCGCCACGTTCGACCTCCCGGTCATCCAGCACGCCGAAGACCACGCGCTCACCGAGGGCGCGCAGATGCACGAAGGCGCCGTGTCGACCAAGCTCGGCCTCCGAGGCTGGCCGCGAGTCGCCGAAGACGTCATCGTCGCGCGCGACGTCTTGCTCGCCGAGTACGTCGGCGCCCGTTACCACGTGGCCCATGTCTCGACGCAAGGCGCCGTGCGCATCTTGCGCGACGCCAAGGCGCGCGGCATCGGCGCCACGGCGGAGGTCACGCCCCACCACCTCTTGCTCACCCACGAGGCGCTGCTCGGCTACGACACCGCGTGCAAGGTCAACCCGCCCCTCCGCGAGGCGGAAGACGTCGAAGCGCTGCGGCGCGCGCTGGCTGACGGGACGATCGACTGCATCGCGACCGACCACGCGCCGCACGGGGTCCTCGACAAGCACGTCGAGCTCGCCGAGGCCGCGCCCGGCGTGATCGGCCTCGAGCTCTGCCTTCCCTTGCTGCTCGGGCTCGTGCGCCAGGGCGTGCTGTCGCTCTCGAGGCTCATCGACGCGCTCACCCGGGCGCCGGCGCGCGTCGTCGGCCTCGAAGTGCCGCGGATTCGCGACGGCGCGCGGGCAGACCTCGTCCTCGTCGACCCCCTCGCCCGCTGGACGATCGACCCGGCGCGCCTTCGAACGAAGAGCCGCAACACTCCGTTCGCGGGGCATGCGGTACAAGGACGCGTGGTCATGACGATGTGTGAAGGGCGCGTGGTCCACGAAGAGCGGCACGAACCGCACGACGAACCGGAGGCCGAGTGACCGACCCGACGAAACAAGACCGCGCATGGCTCGCGCTCGCCGACGGGACCCTCTTCGAGGGACGGCCCTTCGGCGCGCGCGGCGTCACGATCGGCGAGGCCGTGTTCACGACCACGTGGACCGGCTACCAGGAGGTCCTCACGGACCCGTCGTATTACGGCCAGATCGTGACGATGACGGCGCCCGAGATCGGCAACGTGGGCGTCAACGCCGAGGACTCCGAGGCCGTCAGCGGCGCGCCGAGCGTGGCGGGCTTCGTCGTGCGCGACGCGAGCCCCATCACCTCGAACTGGCGCGCCGAAGAGTCGCTCGACGCGTACCTCGTGCGTCACGGGGTCGTGGGGATCAGCGACGTCGACACGCGCAAGCTGACCCGTCACCTCCGGGATCAAGGCTCGCAGAACGCGGCCATCGGCACCGAGTCGCCCGAGGCGCTCGTTCGCCGGGCGCGCGAGGCGCCCAACATGAACGGGCTCGACCTCGTGCGTGCGGTGTCGCCCAGGGCGCCGTACGCGTGGACGGCGGGGCGCGGGAGCTGGAACACCGAGGCGCCACGCCCCCCGGAGCACCACGTCGTGGTCCTCGATTGCGGAACGAAGACGAACATCCTCCGGTGCCTCGTCGACGCCGGATGCCGCCTGACGGTCGTCCCCGCCACGTCGAGCGCGCAAGACGTGCTCGCCCTCAAGCCCGACGGGATCCTCCTCTCGAACGGGCCGGGCGATCCGGCGGCCGTGGGGTACGCGGTCGAGACCATCAAGGGCCTGGTCGGGAAGAAGCCGCTCTTCGGCATCTGCCTGGGCCACCAGCTCCTCTCGCTGGCCATGGGCGCCAAGACCTACAAGCTCAAGTTCGGGCACCGTGGCGCCAACCAACCCGTCAAGGACCTGACCACGGGACGCATCGAGATCACGACGCAAAATCATGGGTTTTGCGTCGATCTCGATACCGTCCCCTCAGGGGCCAAATCGACCCACGTGCACCTCAACGACGGCACGTCCGAGGGGCTCGCCATCGACGCTCTGAACGCCTTCAGCGTGCAGTACCACCCCGAGGCGGCGGCCGGACCGCACGACGCGCACTACATGTTCGAGCGCTTCGTGAAGCTCATGAGGCGCTGACGCGTGCAACCTGGACGACCGCCGGTAGGGAGCGACCGCCTGGCCACTCGCCGGTGAGGTTCGCCCCGGCGTGCTAAAGACCCGCGCTCTTCGATGGCCGAACGCAAGATCCATTTCGTCAGCCTCGGCTGCGTCAAGAACCGCGTCGACACCGAGGTGATGCTCGGCGTCGCCGGGCGCGACGGCTGGCGCGTGGTCGAGGAGCCCGACGAGGCCGAGGTCATCGTCGTCAACACCTGCGGCTTCATCGGCGAAGCGAAGAAGGAGTCGATCGACACCATCTTCGAGCTCGCCGAGTACAAGAAGATCGGCGCCTGCCAGAAGCTCGTGGTGTCGGGCTGCCTCTCGCAGCGGTACCCCGGCGAGCTCGCGGCGCAGATGCCCGAGGTCGACCACTTCCTCGGGTCGAGCGACATGCTCAAGCTCGAGCAAGTCCTGGCGGGCGACGCCGAGCGGATGCTCGTCGG